>TARA_R110002126_G_scaffold105791_2_pt1 | contig 10095 bp, 15 predicted proteins | sample TARA_R110002126 | Tara Oceans TARA_R110002126 (sample SAMEA4397536) | marine metagenome | biome: Polar Biome; feature: [DCM] deep chlorophyll maximum layer (ENVO:01000326); material: water (ENVO:00002006), including particulate matter (ENVO:01000060) such as... | depth 30 m | reverse complement strand
AATATGTTAAGGAGTTTGGCGGCAATTGGGAGGCTGATTGGGAAGGAAAAAGTTGTCACCAAAATTATTGTGTACAGTATTTTAACCACGGCAAGACATGGGATGTGGGTCGGCATACAGTACGCGTCAGCGGTGCTGTTTATATGTCTAAAGACTGTGCACAAGATCTAGCAGATAAACTTAACTCAGGTGAGGTGCTGTTATGATTAAAAAACCACAGAACATCCTTAAATTTAGTAGCCAGAACACAAACGGAGAATATCTTCAAATGGTATTTGATGCCAAAAATATGAGCTATGAAGAAATTAATGCAAGATTCCAAAAATTCCTATGGGGTTTGGGTTGTGTATCCGATACAGTACAAAAACGTACCTTATAATGAACATTGTATCTTATAAGGTACAAAAGGAATACGTATGATAATTGAAGCAGTAATGTGCTTAGCACTAAACATGTATTATGAAGCTAGAGATCAACCAATCGTTGGTCAACTAGCAGTAGGTTTTAGTACAATGAATCGTGTAGCTGACAAAAGGTACCCTAATACTGTGTGCAGTGTAGTTAAACAAGCTAAATACCACGCATGGGATATGGAACATCCAATAAAGCACAAATGCCAATATTCTTGGTTCTGTGACGGAAAATCTGACATACCCCAAAATGATAAAGCTATGCTAGAAGCTACAATGCTTGCACAAGCTATCTACTACGGTAAACTCACTGATATCTCAAACGGAGCAACACACTACCATGCAACATGGATTAAAACACCATACTGGGCAGACCATATGACTGTGCTTTTCACCATAAATGAACACATCTTCTACAGGTAATATATTAGTTCTTATTCAACTAAGTTCTAAGTTAACATCTAGGCTTTTAAGTACCTTAAAGAAACATAAAATAATCATTACAAAGAGGTAAAACAATGGATAACTATGTTAAATATGAAAAAGGTACTGTAAAACCAGAGAACTTAAAGAAAGAGCCTAAATATAAAATGACTGAAAGCTCACTAGCTAACTTAAAGCCTAAGTGGGATAACGATCATATGAAAAAGATGGCAGCTAAAAGTCTTGAAAAGCGCAGAGCTAATCGTGATGCACGAGAGAAAATGAAAGAAACCGTAGGAATCTTAAAGTACCTGTCCGATGGTGTCATGAGTGATATGCCAACTGGACTAACTGTAATGCAAATTATGATGGTACGTGCTATTCAAGATGGTGACCCTGCAGAAGCTGCAAAGTTAGCTGCAACAATAGCAGAGTACCAACAGCCTAAGCTACAACGTACAGAAAATATCAACACAAACCTAAACTTAGAAGACCTGTCCGATGATGAACTAGCGTTACAACTAGCAAAGATTAACGGAGCAGTGATTAAGGATATTGAAGGTGAAGTTGTAAATGACGAGCTATAACGATATCACTGGAGATGCCATTAAGTCTAAAAGTGGCACTAAGAAATACCGTGATAACTACGATAAAATATTCTCCAAACCAAAACCAATTAAAATCAAAAAACAAACTCCCCCTAGCTCAATTGGATAGAGCAACAGATTTCTACTCTGTAGGTTTCAAGTTCGACTCTTGAGGGGGAGACCATCTAAGGTAAGTAATGAAAAACAATCTAAAAGAAATGCTATTTGGTTTCTTATATATAACCGCAATCTTAGCTCCTGTAACGTTCCTTTTAATACTACTAACAAGCTAAGCAAGGTAAAAACATGCAAGAAGAACACAAACCAATCAGAGCTGTAGTGCAAATAGATTATAAGTACTTCAAGATTATAGAAAGAAATAGTGAAATACTTGAAATCCTTCAAGCAGAAGCAATAGATGATAGATTGTTAGAGATTATCATTAACAGTGCTACTGAAGAGTATGAATCAGAACAACCAAAGGTGGACGGTGATGAGTATAGTATTTATTCCTAAAATAGGTAAACACTTAAGAAAAACTGCAACAAGAGTTGATGGCTTTAGTAAAGAAGAAATACAACAATGTGTGCAACTAAGAGCAGCTGATGTAACATACAAAGAATGTGCAAAAATACTATCTAGGCCTCAAGGGAGCGTAGCTAATGCTGTAGCGTACTATGATTTATATGATGATATAGCAAAAGCTAAGTTGTTATTATGAGTATTGTAATTTCACTATACGACTACACAGGTGTTGCAGTGATACCTTGGGCAGAAGCAGGTCATGACTGCTACTGTTATGACATACAACATAATGAAAACACACAAGTAAAAACCTTCAATAGTGGTGGTTCAATCTCTTATGTCAAAGCAGACCTATACAACGTTGAGGTTAATGTGCTTCTACACGAAGAACACTTAAATGAAGGGGTAGTGTTTGCAATGGCATTTCCTGTATGCACTGACCTAGCAGTATCAGGTGCTGCATGGTTCAAAGCTAAAGCAGAGAGAGACCCAGAGTTCCAGCTAAAAGCTGTACAAAATGCCGTAAGATGTTCACAGATGTTCAAAAGCTGGGATGTACCTTTCTACATAGAAAACCCCATATCAGTCTTATCCACCCAATGGCGTAAACCTGACTATATGTTTCACCCATATGAATACGGTGGTTACATCAAAGCAGGTAAAGAACCTCACCCACTATACCCAGACTATATAGCTAACTCAGATGCATACTCTAAAAAGACTTGTCTTTGGACCAATAGCAAATTTAAGATGCCTGTAAAAAAACCTGTAGAATGTGAGAGCTATGGTAAAAGCACACAACACTCAAAACTAGGTGGTAAATCATTAAAAACTAAAAACATAAGAAGTGCTACTCCAAGAGGTTTTGCTGAAGCCGTATACCAAGCAAACAAATAAGAATAGTAGTTGTTATGAAAACACAAAAGGAACTAGCATGAAAAACACAGAACCACACTTAAACTTCTTAATTGGTCCAAACCTAGGTGCACAAGGACAATCAGCAACTAAAAGTCAAGTAGATGGTGATCATTATATAGAGCTAGGAATTGAACCACTAGAAGCTACATTCCTTAATTTTGGTTACCAAGGGCTACGTGCTTCTATATACACCAAAGTAGGTAAGTACCTCACTAGGGAAAAAGGAACACATCGTAATGACATAACTAAAGCTATTCATTGTTTAGAAATGCAACTAGAATACTTTGACAGGAGTAAAGAATGATAGATATGGTAGGAGATATTTTATGGCTAGCAACAGCATTAGCAGTGTTCTCTTCTGTTGTACTGTTTATCTTAAACCCACTTTATTCATACTGGGTAGAAAATAAATACAATATAGATCTAGAATCAGACCTATACATTAAAATTGAAGAAGCTGTAGAAACAGCAAGAGCTGAAGGTAAGGAAGTCTCAGTCCAAATCATCCTAGGAGAAACAGAAATTGAAAAAGCAGCAAAAGAAACCTAAAGTACCTAGTAACTCATTAGGTTTGCAAGCATTGTCCCAGAACCAATCTAAATACATCAACTCTATTGACAACAACGTAGTGTCTGTTGGAACAGGATTTGCAGGTTCGGGTAAAACATATATTGCATCTACTATGGCAGCTCAATTCAAAATAGATAACAGAGATAGCAGGATTGTACTTTGCAGACCAAACGTATCTGATTCTAAATCTATTGGCTTCTTACCCGGAGAAGAAATAGATAAGATGGCACCTTGGATCACACCTTACACTGACATCCTCCGCAAACACCTCAATGGTAACTTCGAGAAGTACTATCAAGATGGGACACTGCAAGTTGTACCCTTTGAATACATGCAAGGACGAACCTTTGACAATTCATTTGTAATCTTAGATGAAGCACAACACACAACACCTAAAGAAATAGAAATGTTCCTGAAAAGAATAGGAAAAGATTCTAAAGTTGTTGTCTGTGGTGACATCCCTCAAGCACGTTTAGGCTTAAAGTCTGGACTAAAACTATTAATAGATATGCACAAAGACACTTCACTTCCAGAAGTTTCAAGTAATATTGGCGTAACTGACTTCAACAACCCTGATGACATCGTGCGATCTGTATTCTGTCGTGAAATAACCAAAGCATTTGACAGGTATTATGCAATGAATGGGAGTTAATATGGTATTCGACACACTAACGTGGCTGCGATCTACAGTAATCAAATACGAAAAAGGTGTACCCACACTGCTTCAATACGTACTAAGTGATAAGGAAATAATTACACTAGGGCAACTTGTAGATGCACTTTCAGCAGCAAGAGTAGAAGAAGCAATTCAAAACTTAAAAGAAGCAAAGGGTAAAGATAATGATAATTAAATTCTACACAGAAGGGTGTGCCCCTTGTAAAGCAGTTGGTCATGTACTGGATAATCTTGAGATTGACTATGACGAAGTAGACATAGGTAAAGATATAGAATCAGCCATTCACCATAAGGTACGTAGCGTCCCTACAATTCTCAACACAGAAACAGGTGCAACACTTGTAGGCTTCGATGGAATATACAAAACAGAGGAATGGATTAATGACAATTGCAGTTGATTACACAAGAAACGAAGTCTTATCAGAACAAGCATCAACACTACTGAAAGACTACTATTGTCAAGAAGGTGAAGACCCGCAAGATGCTTACGCAAGAGCAGCAACAGCGTACTGTCGTAATGACTACGACCTAGCACAACGGATCTATGACTATGCAAGTAAAGGTTGGTTCATGTTCTCATCACCTTTGCTGTCAAATGCACCAGCACTAGGGGAGAAAGTAAAAGGATTACCCATCAGTTGTTTCCTAACGTACGTACCTGATAGTCTGGAAGGTCTAATCTCACACACCTCAGAGCTGCGTTGGCTCAGTGTAAAAGGAGGTGGCGTTGGTGGTCATTGGTCTGACATCCGTAGTAATAGCGATGTAGCACCTAGCCCCATACCCTTCTTAAAAACTGTTGATTCAGACATGACAGCATACAGGCAAGGTAAGACTCGTAAAGGTTCTTATGCTGCATACATGGATGTGTCTCATCCAGATATTATTGAGTTTGTTAACATCAGAGTACCCACGGGTGGTGACCCTAATCGGAAAGCATTTAACATTCACAATGCAGTAAACATACCTGATGTCTTCATGGATGCAGTAATCTCTAATGAGAAATGGGACCTAATCGACCCTGCAGATAAAAGTGTAAGAGAAACTGTATCTGCAAGGGAGTTATGGGAAAGGATACTAGAAACAAGATTCCGTACTGGAGAGCCATACTTAAACTTCTTAGATGAAGCAAACAGACACCTTCCAACAGCAATGAAAGAAAAAGGGTTAGCAATTCATGGTTCAAACCTATGTAATGAAATACACCTGCCAACAAGTGAAGACCGTACAGCAGTGTGTTGCCTATCAAGTGTTAACTTAGAGCATTACTCAGAATGGAAAGAAACCACTATGGTTGCTGACCTTATCACAATGCTAGACAATGTAATCTCATTCTTCTGTTTCAATGCACCCAAAGAACTCCGTAAGGCTGTCTACAGTGCCACACAAGAGCGTTCTTTAGGCTTAGGTGCAATGGGTTTCCACAGCGCCTTGCAGAAAGCAGGGATACCTTGGGAATCTCCTATGGCAAGTGCGTACAACACTGATATGTTTACGCATATCAAAGCTCAAGCTAGATCTGCTACTGTATATCTAGCAGAGGAACGTGGTGCATGTCCTGATGTTGAAGGTGTTCGTAATTCACACTTACTAGCTATAGCACCTAATGCAAACAGTAGTATTATCGCTGGTTGCTCAGCGTCTATTGAACCCTTAAAGTCTAATGCATTCACACACCGCACTAGAGTTGGTGCACACTTAGTTCAAAATAAATACATTGGTAAGATAATCGAAGCTTATGGTAGCGACCCTGAATGGGTAGCAGACCAATGGAAATCAATCATCTTGAACGAAGGTAGTGTTCAGCACTTAGAATGGATGTCAGATTGGGATAAAGATGTATTCAAAACAGCATTTGAAATAGACCAAAGATGGGTTGTAGACCATGCTGCAGAACGTCAGCCATTCATCTGTCAAGGTCAAAGTGTAAACTTGTTTTTTCCTTCAGGAACCGACAAAGCATATGTAAACGAGGTGCACCTTCGTGCATTTAACAAGAAATTAAAAGGACTTTACTATCTTCGGACAAGTGCTGGTGCTAAAGCTGATACTGTAAGCTTCAAGCCTACACGTGTAGCCTTAACAGACTATGCTGTTGAAGATGATGAATGCCTAAGTTGCCAAGGATAATAAATGACGCTGCTAAAACAATCACTCGCATACAAACCTTTTGCTCACGCTAGTTTTGTTCAACAAGCAATAGAACATGACAAGCTCCATTGGGGTGAATGGGAATGCGATTTAAATGAAGATGTAAGTCAATGGAAATCTGGAAAGATCTCAATTGAAGAAAAGAACTTTATCACTCAGATTCTCAGGCTGTTCACTCAGTCTGATGTTATCGTAGGTGGTAGTTATGTTGATGTGTTCCTGCCTCGTATCAAAAACAATGAAGCACGTATGATGATGCTATCATTCGCTCACCGTGAAACTGTGCACATGCGTAGTTATGCTTTGCTCAACGATACCCTAGGGTTTCCTGAAGCTGAGTACACAGCGTTCCTAGAGTACGATGCAATGGCTGAAAAGATTGAGTTCATGCAGACTTTCGATCCAGACACTAAGCAAGGATTAGCAAAAGCTATTGCTCAAACTGTTTGTAATGAAGGTATGTCACTTTTCAGTGCTTTCGTAATGCTCTTAAACTTCCAACGGTATGGGAAGCTTAAAGGTATGTGTGAGATCGTTGAATGGTCTATCCGTGATGAAACTATTCACGTTGCTGGTATGACTGAACTGTTCCGAACATATATTAAAGAAAACCCAGAGGTAGTAACAGATGATTTTAAACTATCTATTTACAAAATGTACCGACAAGCTGTCGATCTTGAAGACAAAGTTATTGATTTGGCGTTTGAGATGGGCGGTGTTGAAGGTCTCACTGATGTTGAAGTTAAAGATTATATCAGGTACATCGCAGACAGGCGGTTAGTAAACCTAGGTCTTAAGCCTAATTGGGACATTAAAGAAAACCCATTACCTTGGTTGGATTGGGTGTTAAATGGAGATAGTTTCAAGAATTTCTTTGAAGGTCGAGTCACTGACTACTCAGCTGACGGAATGACAGGTGATTCTTGGGGCTGGTAACAACTAAATAACTATTTGACCTGAGTAGGTCATTAAAATGCTCAAAGTCTGGGAGGACTAAATGAAAACTAAACTAATATTCGACATAGAAACTGATGGCTTAATACCAGAAGTATCTAAGATCTGGTGCCTTGTGTACCAAAATGTAGATACAAAAGCTGTACATGCATACTCAGATTATGATGATGCCCTACCTTCCTTAGAGAAAGGGCTACAGAAGCTCTCAGAAGCTGACATAATAGCTGGACACAACGTAATAGGATATGACCTACCAGTTCTAAAAAGACTACTAGGATGGGAACCTAAGCCCTCTCAGAAGATATGGGACACACTTGTAATGTCACAATTATGTATGTTCCAAAGAAGCCATAGGCATGGTCTTGCAGGTTGGGGTGAGTACTTTGAGTACCCTAAAGGAGACTATCATGATTGGACAAACTATAACCAAGAGATGTTGACATACTGTAAGCAAGATGTAAGTTTAAATACAAAAGTATACGAAAGGTTAAGTAAAGAAGCATCATATCAGATTAAAGCTGAACCTTTATTCTTACAAGGTCTTCAACTAGAGCATGACTTCGCAGCAATCAATGCTGAAATAACCAATAAAGGCTGGTTGTTCAACAGTAAAGCAGCAAATAAACTAAAAGTAGAGTTACTTTGGAAGATGCACTCAATTGAAGACGAGTTAGAGCCTAAGATAGGTGGTGTCTGTGTGCGTAAAGGTACAAAAGAAGTGGAAAAAGTAGTCAAAAAGAATGGAGGTTACTATAAAGCAGTAGCTGATTGGTTTGACTTTGACCCTGAGACTAAAGCTTCTGAAGGTTTTGTCAGTGGCCCTTACTCTCGAATAGAAATCAAAAAGATACAACTAGGGCAGTTAGCTCTCGTAAAAAAGTATCTGAAAGATATCGGATGGAAGCCTGATGACTGGACTGTTAAGAAAATAGGTAACAAATGGGTCAATCAAACACCAAAACTAACAGACTCTTCCCTAAAACCCTTAGGTATCGTGGGTAAAATGATTGGTGACTACTATATGCTCCGACAAAGACTGTCTGTAGTTGAAGGTTGGCTTGAGATAGTTGAAAGATGGGGCGATGGAAGGTTACATGGAGACATGTTCTGCATTGGAACTCCCTCTTTTAGGTGTAGACACAGGGGTATAGTGAATATTCCGGGTGTACATGCACCTTATGGTAAAGAACTAAGGTCTCTACTCACCTGTGAAAAAGGATCTAAGCTTGTTGGTGCTGACTCTGCTGGTAATCAGTTCAGGGGTTTAGCTCATTACATGAAAGATGCTACCTTTACAGCTTCAGTTGTGACAGGTAAGGAATCCGAAGGTACCGATGCGCACTCAAGAAACGCTTCAATCCTAGGAATATCAAGATCAGCAGCTAAATCTTTCATCTATGCTTACCTATTTGGAGCAGGTGTTGCTAAACTTGGTGAAGTAATCACTGGTTTAAAGAGTGCTAAGGCAGGTAAGGAAGCAGATGCTAAGTTCAGCAAGGCATTCCCCCTACTCAAGGAACTCAAAGACGACCTGTTAGAAGAGTTTAACCACAATAAGATGAAGACTGGAATTGGTTTCATCAAAGGTGCAGATGGTAGGAGGATATTTGTAGGCTCTGAACATCAGTTACTAAACTATCTACTTCAAACACTGGAAGGAATCACCTGTAAAACAGCCCTTGTATACCAATACAAAGCTATTAAAGAGTTAGGTATAGAAAATACATACCCAATCCTTTTCTACCATGATGAAACTGCGTGGGTTACGCCAACTAAACATGCTAAAACTGTGCTTGATATATCTATAGCAGGATTCCGTGAGGGTCCTAAGTCTGTAGGTGTTGAGTGTATGGATGGTGATGGGAAGATTGGAATTAACTATGCAGAAATACATTAACCAAGAGTAATAAGTATGTTCAATAACAACGATAAAGTATTCGAGATGTTCAACAAGTCCTGTTTAGACTCCGAGATGGAGTACGATAAGGTATTCATTGACGCAGACTCTATCATCTACCGTATAGCAGTCACAACAGACAGCGTTACACAAGCTATCTCAGCCTTTAACAAGGCTCTTGATGGGGTAATGCGAGACAGTGGTGCTATCAAAGGTTACGTAGCTGTTAAAGGTAAAGGAAACTTCAGATATGACATTGCAGAAGACTATAAAGCTCAACGTTCAAGCACTAAGGTGGACCCTAAGGTTACTGAAAGACGCAATGCTATTACAGAGTATGCATGGGCCAATGATTGTTTCAAGTCCGACAACTGTGAAGCTGATGATGTGTGTTGCATCTGGGCACAAGAAGCTATGGATGCTGGTGAACACTACCTCATTGCACACATTGACAAGGACTTAAATGGTTGCCCCGGATGGCACTACAACTTCAACAAGAAAGAGTTCTACTTCATGGGTGAAGAAGAGGCACATCATTTCTTCTGCTTACAACTACTAACTGGTGACTCCACAGACCACATCATGGGTCTCAAAGGCATTGGCCCTAAGAAAGCTGAGAAGATCCTTGAAGGTGTTGCACATGAAGAACTACTCAATACTGTTCGTAATGCTTGGCGTGACCACCACCCTCGAGATTGGAAACCTAAACTAGAGACTTGCTTCAACCTTATATACATGAGGAGAAAGTGGGGTGACTTTAGACAACTAACTCTTGAGGAGATCTTTGATGAAAAGTAAAACAGGGCATTGGATCTATGATGGAGAGGACTTCGATGTCAATGATTACTTCGGATTCATCTACATCATAACCAATCAAATCACAGGTAAGAAATACCTAGGCCGTAAGTTCTTCCATGTACACCAGAAACGTAAGAGAGTACGTGAAAGCCCTTGGCGTACATACATGGGGTCCTGTAAGCCCCT
>TARA_R110002126_G_scaffold222360_3_pt1 | contig 10096 bp, 10 predicted proteins | sample TARA_R110002126 | Tara Oceans TARA_R110002126 (sample SAMEA4397536) | marine metagenome | biome: Polar Biome; feature: [DCM] deep chlorophyll maximum layer (ENVO:01000326); material: water (ENVO:00002006), including particulate matter (ENVO:01000060) such as... | depth 30 m | reverse complement strand
ATTGTTAGTTGAAGTATTACAATCTTTCTCTTTATATATGGAAACGGCCAAATTGGCCGAACCGGTTCGGCCAACATGTTCCGAAAAAACGCATGCTGATGCTGTGGGTGTTGTGGTTGTAAGGCCTTTGATGGTTGTTTCCCCTGCCACATGGGGGGTTGTCCCCTTCTTCTCACCGATAAGAAATAAGAGCTTCTCGGTCACACGAATGTAGAGGTTCTTTTTCTTATGGAGCCGGTTGACCTTATCAATGTAACCAGCATCCGTGAAGATTTTTAAGTAGCGACCTACGGTACGTACAGAAAGACGAGACTCCTGAGCGATTTGCTCAACACTTCGAGTGAACCATATGTTCCCGTCATCCAGGGTATAGTTCGATATCTGCCACCAAAAAATAAGCTTATCTAAAAGCGTCGCTTGGTTATAGTTGCTGGTGATGTCATGCAAGCGTTCAAATCGATTATGGTTAATTGATGATAACCTGATTTGTTTTTTAGCGGCATAAGGACGTACATCTTGATTTTCCTGTAAGCTATTTTTCTTCATACGTGATCCATCCTTAGCTTGTTGCCAATGATTGACAAAAAGATCTATGGATACTAGTATGATGATGTGCTTTCATTCATATAATATGTATCCATATGATATGAATCTTGTGGCTTGGTTGGCGCCGAGTCACAAAACCCCTTCTTTTTTCAATTTCCAGTTTAAAGTTTACATTTATTCCCTCAATAGAAAATTCATTTGTGTAATTTGTATGTTATTGACTATGCACTACAAATCTAAATTGATCAACATTGAAATTAAAACCTTGTTTTTTTTATTTAATTATTTTTTGTAACTTATTGAAAAATAAGAAAATTTTCAGTTAAAATAATTTACCTGGAAGATTGATCGGATTTGTTGCTTAATTTATTCTAATGCACTACAGTAGTGCTTATGTGTTATTGGTTTTTGAGTTGTTTTTATAAAATATTTAAGTAAATTTCATTTTTTAATAAGGAAAAATTATGAGATCTGATAATGAACAAGCAAAAATTTTGGTAATTGCTAACAATAAAGGTGGCGTAGGGAAAACAGTTTTAGCTCAACTTATGATTAGTTACGCCGTTACTGTTTTAGGATTGCGTGTTTTGGCTGTTGATGGTGACGGACAAGCCAATTTAAGTAAAAGGCTCGTCAAGGATACGCGTCTAGAATTGCCCGCTAAGTATTTCCCACCTATTCATCCGGAATACGATCCCGAACAACATCCTGATTGGGATGGTGTTTCAAGCCTTGCTTCATTGTATATGGATGGCCCTATTGCGATTTATCCTGGTTATGAATATGAAAATTTAAAAGTTCTACCAGCCCATAATGAGATTCTGAAAAAGATTGAGGAAAAACAATTTGACAGCAATCTTTCATATGAAGATTTATATGATATCCCAAGACGATTTTTTGAGCCAAAACGCATGTATGAAGCCGGGTTTGATTTGGTTGTAGCAGATTGCGCACCTGCTATTTCGATAACATCTGTGGGGTTGATGCGGGCGGCCACTCATACGGTCATGCCTTTTCAATTGCAGGAAAAAAGTTGCGAAGGATTGAATGCCATGTTGCATTGTTTTCATGAGCAAAATGACGCTAAACCACGATCGCAAGCTAGTAAGTTGATTGGTTTTCTTGCAAACCAAAAGACCTGGAATAAAAGAACAGGGCAAGATGATCAACGTAAAAAACTTGAAGAAAGTGTATACATTAAACCATATTTAATGCCATGCGAATTAAGAGATGCGGGGGATATGGCCAAGATCGATACGAAAGGTGCCGATCTGGCAATGCCATTTAATGGCTTGAAAAAAAACTCTACATTAAGAGTCGATGCAATTAATGCATGTAATTATATTTTCACTAAAATGGGCTATGAAAAGCTTGTTGAAGAAAAAGGAATGAAAATTGAAGAGGAGGAAATGGCATGAGCTTAATATTTAATAACTCCATTGAAAAACAATTTAAAGCGACAAAAAAAGAAGAATCTTCCAGTCATGATACAACACGAGCTTTAAACTTCGGTAATGTATCTAAGCCCTTGAGTTTTAACGATGGTAATAAAGAAGGTTATTATCATGTTCGTCCTAAGGCATTAAAGCCAAGCCTTCATAATCCTCGACCAGATTGGAAAATTGATGATGAATGGTTAGTTTGTCATGCTGGTATTGATATGAGTGATGTTTTTGAATCTAACATGGATTCTCCATGTTTAATAAAAATTAATGAAACAGAGATTGATGGAAAAGTTGTTGAGTCTGTCGTTTATCCAGAATTTGAATCATTATTGCATAATCCTGATCCTTCATTTAAAAAAGATTATGAATTTTTAGTAAAACTTTCAAAAAGTCTTCGTGAGACAGGGCAGATCCAGCCCATAGAAATCGAATCTGATGAATGTAATAATGTTTTGATCGTTTTGGAAGGACATTTGCGACGGTTGGCTTGTATTTTGGGTCGTATTCCTTACATCAAGGCTATTCGTAATGAAGGTCTTCATGATTTATCAAAGCGCGATAAGGTTTCTCGACAAATTACCGAGAATAGCATGCGAACAAATATTAGCACGTATGGCAATTATCTCTTGGCTGTTGATGAATTAGCAGAAAACCAGAAAGTTACTGTCAGGGATTTGTCGGGTAGGTTAAAAATTAATAAAGATTTAGCTGCTGCCTTTATCAAATTAATAAATCAACCAGGTAAATATGATGCGGTAATTTTGGATACATTAAAGCAAGGTGATCTTTCTTCCAGGAATTTAATCAAAGCCGTTTCTTATACACAGAGTGATAGGCAACAAGCATTTATTCAAAAATTACAAAAGAAAAATAATAATGTTGAACCGTCAACGGATGTGATTGTACGTGGAAGAGATGGGCGAAAACGTTCTGTTGCTACTTTGCAGATTAAGTCTCATGATAATTGTATCAAGGCTGGAAATAATCTTTTAAAGTATATTCCTGATTTGGCCACTTACTCCAATATTTCTACCGTCTCGTCTGTAGAGGATATGATTAATCTTATGAGTAAACTCGAGTCTTTTTTATTGGGCGTCACTTGTGAGGATAAATAATGTTTCTTGAACGGCCAAAAGAAGAAAAGGTTTCCTCAAAAACCCAGAAAAAAATTACGTTAAGAATTCCTGAGAAGCTTTGGAATGCTGTTCAGAAAAAAGCAAAAAATGAATACGAAGGTAGAGGTAAGCAATCTCAATTAGTGAATGAAGCGCTAGAACATTTTTTTAAAAGTTCAAGCGTTGATGATATTGATTGGAGTAATGCTTCTGATGATTATGTGCTGATTAATTTATTGACCCAGATTAAGTTAGGGGCAACGATGAAAAATATTGGGTCTAATCCAGTCCAGGCAAACATTGATTTACTTTGGATCGAAAAATTAACTGAGTTGGAACTTAATATTAAAAGTATACGGAAAATGTTGGATGTGCATATCAAGCCGGCGATTATTCGAATGGCATTGAGTCAATGGTTGTATATGGATAGACGTTTAATAAAATAAATTAGAAATGGTTGGTGACTTGTCCCCTGGGGGACAGAGTCGCCACATACCCCGTATCCACTGGCCTTAGGTGTGTTTTTAGTTTTTTTTTGCAAGCGATACAAGGACTAAGTATGAGCATATTAGGTACAGGAGTTGATGCACTCAGTTTTCAATCCTTAAACATGAGTAAGCGTGATGATGAGTTAGATTCTATTAAAGCTGTTCCCCTACGATTGATTAAAATCGGACAATATCAGCCAAGAAAGAAAGATTCAATTACGCTTGATTCAATACATGATTTAATCGCTTCTGTAAAAGAACATGGTATTTTACAGCCCGTAATCTTGCGTTATGTCGAGCCAGAATCCTATGAGTTAATTGCAGGTGAGAGGCGTTTGCGTGCCGCAATAGAGCTTGAGTTGAGTGGAATACCTGCGGTTGTAAAAAAGATTGATGAAAGACAAGCATATGCTATTGCCATTATTGAAAATATTCAGCGTGAGCAATTAAGTTTTTTAGAAGAGGCTGATGCTTTATTAAAGCTTAAAGATGAGTATTTGATTAGTGTAGAGGCCGTGTCTCAGTTGATTGGCAAACCAAGAACTACTGTGGCAAATTTAATTCGTGTGGCTACAAAATTAAGTCAGGAAGGTCGAGGTTTATTGGAAAAAAACTTGGTGGATTATGGGCATATTCGTGCTGTATTAAGATTGGAAGAAACGTTGCAAAATCTTGTGTTAAATCATGTTGTAGCCAAAAATCTTTCGGTTCGAGCAACAGAAGATTTTGTGAGAGAACATGGTTATTATAAACTGATGAATGGTGAGAATAAGAAGATACCAAATTCTAAAATATCGCAAGATGCTAGGGATGATATTGTTTATAATTTATCATATAAGTTCCAAACAGAAGTTGGCTTGAAAGTTTTATCTAATGGTAAAGTTCGCGTTTCTATGGATTTTTCTGATATTGATTCAGTAAGAAAAATACTATGTGAAACAAAATAACCTATTAGTTTTTATTTTAGACATGAGTTTCTGTGATTTGATCTTCTTTCGAGCGTGAACACTTTTATATTGCTTTAATGCTTGCAAATGTAGCGCAATATTAAGTGTTCACTTTCGCAGGAATCCCCACCTAGTTAAAGGTTGTGAAATGAAAAGTAAGAGTGAATATATTGAGCCACTATATGAAGAAATAATTAATTTTGATGTGGATAATTTAATTAGAATTTTTTTCTTTAAAAATGATTTAATGGTGTTAAATAGCTCTATGGTAATGGAAGGATATGGTAGGTATTCTTTTATTTGTTTTGATAATTTTGCTTCTTTTTCATCTAAGGGGAATGAGCATTATTGGAATAATGAGTCAATTGATGTATGTAATCCTTTTGATTTTATTTCTGAAAAAATAAATGAATATAAGTTAAAAAAAATAGCTTTTCTTCCTCCATTGCAGGGAGGTGTTGTCGGATCTTTTGGTTATGAAGCAGCGCATTATCTAGAAGATTTGCCTAGAGTACAGGATAATATTGAGTTACCAGATATTCATCTAAATTTTTATGATAGTCTCATCGCAATTGATCATCTTACGGACCGGTGCTGGATAATATCAACAGGATTTCCTGAGAAATTAGAATCTAAAAGAGTTAAAAGAGCAGAGGACAATATATTAAAGATAAAAAAAATGATGTCTAGTCAAGCTGATTGTTCTGATGTGGTGAGTAAGAAAGATGTAAATATAAATCGCACCATATCCTCAAATTTTACGCGTCAGTCATATATTAATGCTGTTAAAAAGACAAAAGAATTTATTTTAAATGGTGATATTTATGAGGCAAATATTACACAGCAATTTAGCTCGATATTATTGGAAAATGAAAGCTTATTGTTTCTGTATTTTAAGTTAATGAAAAAAAATCCTGCTCCATTTAGCGCGTTCATGAAGCTTAAAGATAATGGAAGTATTGTTTCAGCTTCACCAGAAAGGTTTGTAAAGCTCACAGATAATTTAATGGAGGTTTGTCCTATTAAGGGCACAAGAAAGCGATCAAAAGATGCTAATGAAGATAAATTGTTAGCAGAAGAGCTTTTGTCTAGCGAGAAAGATTACGCTGAGAATATTATGATTGTTGATTTAATGCGCAATGATATTTCTAGAGTTTGTCAGCCGCAGACGGTTAAGGTTGATGAATTATGTGCTTTGAAGAGCTTTAAAACGGTCCATCATTTAGTATCTAAGGTTACCGGCAAGTTAAAGGTGAATTTAAAAGCAATGGATGTTATGAAGGCAATATTTCCTCCTGGATCAGTAACCGGGGCTCCTAAAATTAGATCTATGGAAATAATTAGTGAGTTGGAAATGCAGGCTAGGGGACCATATTGTGGTTGTTTAGGTTATATGAGCTTTACTGGCGATATGGATATGTCAGTTGTTATAAGGACATATTTTATTAATAAAAATAAAGTATTTTTTAGTGCTGGAGGTGCAATTGTTGTGGATTCTAAGCCAGAAGAAGAATATGAAGAGAGTTTAACGAAAGCCCAGGCGTTAGTTGAGGCCTTGACCTTATGATCCTTATAATAGATAACTATGATTCATTTGTTTTTAATTTATCAAGATATGTTGAAGAGCTTGGGAGAGAAGTAAAGGTTGTAAGAAATGATCAAATAACGATACAAGACATTTATATTTTAAATCCAACGCATATTATTGTTTCACCCGGTCCTTGTAGCCCAAAAGAGGCAGGGATCTCTATAGATGTGGTACGTGAGTTCGTAGGTGAAATACCAATTCTAGGTGTTTGTTTAGGTCATCAAGTGATAGGTCATGTTTTTGGTGGATGCATTATAAAAACAAAAGAACCTATGCATGGAAAGTCATGCTTAATTGAACATAACGGTCAAGGTGTCTTTAGTGGTATTCCACGTTCTTTTCGGGTTGGACGATATAATTCTTTAGTTGTTTCTGATGAAACTTTAAGCAAAGATATTTCTATCACGTCGCTATCATCTGTGGGTGAAATTATGTCCTTTTCAAATAAAGAGTTAAAACTTGTCGGATTTCAGTTCCATCCAGAGTCTGTGTTGACGGAATATGGTCATGCTTTAATAAATAATTTTATCATAGGGTCTATTTGATGCGCGCATAAGTAGCATTTTTTATAGATGTACTTTTAACCATAAAAGTAATTATTTTAGTTGCTGGTTTAAATATGGTAGCGAATGCTAATGAAAATATTATTTTAGCGGCAGCTAATGAATAAAATATTTTTATGTATTCTTCAAATGAATACTCATTGTATAAAAATATAAAGCTATAGATAAAAGAAAAAACGAACTCGCCAGGAAGTGTTGATGCTAAGTACCTAACAGTTATGAAGCGTCCTTCATATCTAATTTTTAGGTACTGCATAATAATAGAGGTTAGTTTATATCCAACTAAAGAGGCAATCATGCCCGCTAAAATCATTCGCGGCATAAAATCCATGGACTGCAATATAGCAGCTTGGTTTGCGTCATGGTTAAGGTGTATGCCAAATTGAACCAATAATACAAATAGGGTTTGGCATAAAATTTTACCATAAATTATTTTATCTGATAATTTATCGTTGTAAATCTCGGTAATAATATCAAGAATATAGAAGCCTAAGCAAAAATAGATTACACCAATTATAAAATGGAATTCTATTCCAAAGAGGTTGATTGTTGTAAAGGTGTGTCCGAATAATATAGATAATATTTCAACCATAATGAAAAGCATTGGTAAAATAACGATCATAGCGCTCTCTCTATTAATAATTAAATATAAGGTTAATTTTGTTCTTGTATATTTTTAACATACCCATTAATTTTATTGATCATTTCATCCTTTGATGTGCAATTTAGCAGGGTTGTTGCCGTGTTAATTGTTATAATAATTTCAGAATCGATATCATTAAATTTTCTAGATATATGACGCGCTAGTAAATTACTGGCAGAATCTTGTTGGATTCTTCGTGATCCAATAAGAATGTATTTAATTAAATTAATATATTTTCCGTCCTTCAATTTAAGCTCAACATTTTTTATTGAATATTGATATATATTCGTTTCTGAAAACAAAATTTCAAGAAATCCTTGAATATGCTCCTTTAATTGTTTGAGAGTTTTCATGTTGAAGAATCCTATGCGAAAAAAAAACTTGTGCAATTATACCACAATTGTATATTATACGAATTGTAAAAACAATTTTTACAATTAATAAAAAGGTAAAAGTCTATGACTATGTATAAAAATAATTGGATTGGTAGAGAAACACTTGATTTTAAAAGGAATGAAATAAACAAAAATACATATAATTGGATGGTTATGCCAAACAATTTAACAGAGACCATTAAAAAAACAGGTGTGGATTTTTCTCTTGATTTATTAAGCGAGTCGTTCGATAAGCCGTATATTGATGAAAGAAAAGCTTTTAATAATTATCCTGCTGATGCGTCTAATTCATTTGTGAGAAAAGTATTTCTTAAAGGTAATAATAAGCCAATGATTTTTGCGAGAGTCATTATTCCAGAGCAAACATACGTAAGTTATAAGAGTGAGTTTATGAGTTTAGGGTCTAAAGCTATTGGAAACGCGCTTTTGCATCATGACAAACAGGTTCATCGAAGTGAGTTTGAATATAAATTTATAATACCTTCTGATGAGATCTTTAATGAAATTAAAGAGCTAAATCTCATGGGGAATCAAAAGGGTTTATGGGCAAGAAGATCTGTATTTACTCTTCCAAAAGGTTATTTGTTAATAACGGAAGTGTTTTTAATCACTCTTCCAGTCTACCCTGTTCACTCATGAAAAAGACGTCTTTGCTCAGTTAACAATCCAATAATATTAAAATCATCACATTCTGTTATTGTTCTGAAGGTTGTATCTAGTGCCTTCAAATATACGCCTGTTCCGTCAGTCATATACTGTCTAAAAATAAATATTGGCTCTTGATTATCAGTATTTAATTGGGCAAGTATATAATCTCCATTTGATGGTTTTAGAGATTGTTTGAATATCAGGATAGAGTTCTTAGCAAACTCTTTTTCCATGCTTGAATTATCAAGAATGATAGCAAAAGTTCCGCTTGTGTCTGTATCTTCAACTAGTATAGTTTCGTATAACTCAGTAAAAGTACCATTTAACCATCGTGAGATATTTTCTAATTTAAGCAAAGGGATCGTATTCATATGGTTTGTTGTTAAGTTTAAATCACCTTCACCTGATACAAGCCATTCGGGATTTATATTTAAGGCATCAGCTATGTGTGATATGTATTTTCCTCCATTGGTATTGGCTAGTAAGTAATTAAGCGCTTGCCTAGATATTCCAATTTTTTCAGCAAGCCACGCTTTGGAGCGGTTTAGATCATTTAAAACAGAAGTAACTCTGTCTTTGAAGGTGCTTGTTGGCATTGATTCTATGTGTGAATTCATCATTTTTCCATTTTAACCTAAAAAAAAGCAACAAGAAAGATAGTTAATACTTTACATAATGTAAAGTTTAATTTAATATAGACGCATGTTTGTTACTTTGTGTAAAAAAATAGTTTTTGATTGCTCCTTCATAACAAATAATTTGAGAAAATAAGATTGTTTTTTTTATTAATATTAAGTCGAAATAATTAACACGAGGAAAGAAATGCTTATCTTAGAGAGAAAAAAAGGCCAGGGTTTTATGATTCGAGAAGATATTGAAATCACGGTTCTGGAGCAAGTTGGCGAGTACGCGAGGATTGGGATTTCAGCACCTGATTCCATGCCGATTGTTCGAAGTGAACTTTTGGAACGAAACTACGGGACGAGGTTGTCATCTCGGACGCCATTTATGCGCGGTAGATCGCGGCGCTAATTTAATAATAGGAGAAGGGAATGAGAGTGTCAGGACGTTTATTACGCGCATCGCAACTTGCAGTTACCGCAGGTTCAGCTGCTATGTTAATGAGTTGTGCGGCTACGCAGACAGCGATTGAGCATCGTAATTTAGAGAGTCGAACGAATTTAAGCGAGACGATATTTTTAGATCCCGTTGCGCCATCTCAGAAGACGGTCCATGTATCGGTTAAGAATACATCCGGCAAGGATTTAGATATTGCTCCTCAACTGAGAACGGCTTTGATTGCGCATGGTTTTCGTGTGGTTGGCAACCCAAGCTCAGCCCATTATTTGCTTCAGGCCAATGTTTTAAACCTCGATAAGATGAGTGTCACAGCAAGTCAGCGTGCCTTGGGCGGCGGTTATGGCTCGGCGATTGCGGGCGGTGTTGCGGGTGCTGGGATTGGTGCACTGGCAGGTAATACGAATGCCATCATTGGCGGTGGTGTGGGTGGTGGCTTGGTTGGTCTTGCAGCGGATTCCTTGGTGAAAGATGTGAATTACACCATGGTGACGGATGTTCAGATTTCGGAGCGTCTTGCGCGCGGCGTTAAGGTGGATGAGCAGTTTAATTCATCCCTTCAGAACGGCAGCGCTTCATCGAGCCAACAAAGCTATTCAAGACAGAGTGACTACCAGCGGTATCGAACACGTGTTGTGTCG
>TARA_R110002126_G_scaffold12196_15_pt1 | contig 10106 bp, 9 predicted proteins | sample TARA_R110002126 | Tara Oceans TARA_R110002126 (sample SAMEA4397536) | marine metagenome | biome: Polar Biome; feature: [DCM] deep chlorophyll maximum layer (ENVO:01000326); material: water (ENVO:00002006), including particulate matter (ENVO:01000060) such as... | depth 30 m | reverse complement strand
GGTGATTTGTATGATCTGATCATCAAACTCAATATCAAGTTGCTCCAGGCTTTGCCGGCATTGCTCGGCTATCTCTTGTGCGTCCGGAAGGGCACAACCCGGTAAAAATAAGGCAAATTCTTCACCGCCCACCCGGGCTAAAATATCCTGCTGCCGGATTTGTGCCTGGCAGCAGTGGGCAATGGCACTGAGTACTTTATCGCCGGCGGCATGGCCATACTGGTCATTAATTTGTTTGAATAAGTCGATATCAAACATAATCAGGCTGTATTCGCCTTGCTGGCGGCGGTTGGCGAGATGTCTGCTAACCGTTTCGTTAAAGTAGCGGCGGTTAAATAAGCGGGTTAAAAAATCGGTGGTGGCCAGCCGGTTTAATGCTACTCGTTTGCTGTTAAGGGCGTAAATCACCAGCAGCAACAGTGTCAGCAAAGCAATTGAGATTAACAGCGTTCGGAGTTTTTCATCTTTTTGCAGCTGGCTTTCCAGTTGCAATAATTTGTTTTTATTTTCCAGCAGCGCCAGTTTGTTTTCGCTTTCCATATAGTCGGCCTGGGCCAGATGATAGGCCACGCTACGCTGCTTAAATTCATCAATATAGCTATTGAGTGCAGCGATATGCTGTTTATAAGCAGCAATTGCTGCTGGAGCATCACCTAACTGTTCGTTCAGCTGTGCCAGTAATAACAAAGCTTCGTTTTCGGTGCGACTGTCGCGCAGCCGCTGTGCCAGTTGCTGCACCTGTTGTAGCTCTGTTTTAGCAGCAGAATATTCTCGCAGTCGCAGTTGTGCATGCCCCAAGTGATAGCGGGCCCGCAAAATGGCGTAAGGGAAACCAATTTGTTCCAGCTCAGGCAGCATAGCCTGCATGCTGGCTCTTACTGTTTTTGGGTCACTATATATATCCACTTCTGCTGTAAAATGCTCAAGGGTATGCGTTAACAAAGGCTCATTAGCTTCGTTGCATTTTTTAAACGCCTGCGTGGCATTTGCAGGCATATATGTGCCGGTCGAACGAATTTTTGCATGTAGTTCTTGCGATAAACTAATACACCAGGCGCGAGCTGAGGATGAGGAGGAACGTATCATTACAGCATAGGATGCTGCTTTTTCGTAAGCACCTGCACTAATGTGTAGTTGGGTAGCAACCGTATAAATATTACTAATCAACTCTTTATCAGAGACTTTAGACACATCCCCTAACGCAAGATATAAGCTACTATAAGCACTTTGATAGTTTTTTACTGCTTCATAAATATTGGCTAGCAGTAAATTAGCTTTAATTTTACTGCTCAGGGAAGGGCTTGCAGTTATCTCTGAGGCAATATCTATTGCCTGATTTAATTCGCCTTTGACAGCAGCAAGGTAGGCCTTGATAAATAAATAACGGTGTTGTTGTTCGGTCGATAAAGTTTCAAACTCGGTTTCAATTTCACTCAGAATTTTTCTGGCGCCTGCCGGGTTGCTAGTGCGTTGTTGTTCAGCTGCTTGAAGAAGTGTGTCGAAGTCTGAATTGGCAAATAGCGGAAAAGGTATGATGTTTAGCATCATACCTGCTAATAAAATGGTGGCCCGAATGCCACGCATAAGCTTATTTTACTGGGAAAAAGTAGGTAACAGAATGCACGGCGTTACCGGTTAATTGTTCAACTTTTGCTTTATCGCCCGCTAGTACTGCTTCCACTTCATGGTTTTGCAGGCCATATTTTTGCATAGTGGCGGCTGGGTCGTTACGGTAATCCTGCTGTAAGGTTGGGTTGCTGGCTAAATCTTCAATAAACTGGCTAAGAGTTGACATAGTAAATCCCTTAAAATGCTGCGCTGATTATTATTGTTTGGATGTTACAGCCTTTCTATGACAGAAGTGGCTGCTAATGCTGATTATCTGCTCAACTAATGTAATGGAAATAGCAGCTGTTAACAACTGTCGCGTTTCTAACTGCGGAGTATATAAATTTCGTTGTTAATTCCTTCTGGTTATATCTGAGCGTTATAAGCTATTTTACGGTGAGCCCGCCTGGCGCTATGCTAAGCATTAATAACAGCTGATAGTTTCAGCAAGCGGAGCCACTGTGCAATATCTTCCTTTATTCGTGAAATTAACCGGCAAACCGGTGCTGATTGTTGGCGGTGGCGCGGTGGCGCTGCGTAAAGCCGGCACCTTACTCAGTGCCGGCGCAAAGCTTTATGTGGTATCGCCCGAGTTTGCCCCGGAATTTACTGAATGGCAGCAGCAAGGTAAGGCGGAGTTAATTACCGGGTATTTTAGCGAAGAGCTTTTAGACGGCAAGTTGCTGGTGATTGCCGCCACCGACAACGATAATGTTAACGCTGCAGTATTTGATGCCGCAACCGCGCGCAATATGCTGGTTAATACTGTGGACGACCAACCCAAGTGCGGTTTTATTTTCCCGTCTATTATCGACCGCAACCCGATTATTATTGCTATATCCAGTTTTGGCACTGCACCGGTGCTGGCGCGGCGGTTACGTGAAAAGCTCGAAACCCTGTTACCCCAACACCTGGGGCCACTGGCGCAGTTGGTTGGCCGCTTTCGGGATCAGGTAAAAGCGAAAATTAAAGGTTTTGCCGCCCGCCGCCAGTTCTGGGAAAAGGTGTTTAACTCAGACGTTGTGCGCGATGTGCAGGCTAATCAGTTGCCAGAGGCCGAGCAACGGCTGGCAGCGCTGCTGGCCGAGCCGCAGCAGCTTCAGGGGGAAGTTTACGTGGTAGGCGCCGGCCCGGGCGATCCGGAACTGCTGACCCTGAAAGCATTACAGCTGATGCAGCAAGCCGATGTAGTGGTGTACGACTATCTGGTCTCACCTGAAATTATGCAGTTGGTACGCCGTGATGCGGAGCTGATTTGCGTCGGTAAAAAAGCCGGTGCCCATTCGGTGGCGCAGCAGGATACCAATCAAATATTGATTGATTTAGCGCTGGCCGGTAAAAAAATCTGCCGCTTAAAAGGGGGTGACCCGTTTATTTTTGGCCGAGGCGGCGAAGAAATTCAGGCGTTGTTGCCGCACAATATTGCCTTTCAGGTGGTGCCCGGCGTTACCGCGGCGGCAGGCTGTGCCGCCTATGCCGGTATCCCGTTAACCCATCGTGACCATGCGCAAAGCGTCCAGTTTGTGACCGGTCACTGCCGGCCCGATGGCAGCGAGCCCGACTGGCAAAGTATGAGTACGGCTAACCAGACAGTAGTCATTTATATGGGGTTAATGAAAGCCGCTCATATTCAGCACCAGCTGATCAGTGCCGGACGATCGCCCGCTACCCCGGTCGCGATTATTGAAAATGGCAGCCGGCTGGAGCAACGTATTATTACCACGCAGCTAAGTGAACTGGCAGCCACAGTCAGCAGCGAGCAGGTACAGTCACCGGCGCTGTTGATTATTGGTGAAGTCGTCAGTTTGCAAAACCAGCTGCATTGGTTTGGTAAACGGCCACAGAGCGCGGTCTTTGCCCAGCCGTTAACCCGGCTGCGTTAATTCTGGTACACTCGCAGCACAAAAAAGAATAGCGATATTTCTGACAAGGACGAGATGATGACAGCAACCTTACTGCCCGCCATTATTCAGATTGCCGAACAGGCAGGCGAGGCCATTCTGGCTATTTATGGCCGCGACCAGGCCGATTTTAATATTAGCGCTAAAAGCGACGACTCACCGCTGACTGCAGCTGATTTAGCTGCACACCGGCTGATTGTCGCTGAGCTTGCCAGACTTACCCCGGACATACCCATTTTATCGGAAGAAGCGGCCGACATTAGCTGGGATATTCGTAAAAACTGGCAGCGCTACTGGCTGGTAGACCCGTTAGATGGCACCAAAGAATTTATTAAGCGCAATGGCGAGTTCACGGTCAATATTGCACTGATAGACAACGGCGAACCGGTATTGGGCGTGGTACATGCGCCGGTGCTGGCGAAAACCTACTATGCCGCCAAAGGCGAAGGGGCGTTTTTAAAGCACGAGAATGGTGTCAGGCCAATAAAGGTAAACCAGACCAGCACTAAACAGTTAATCAAAGTAGTAGGCAGCCGTAGCCACCCCAGCCCCGATTTAGCCGGTTATCTGGCGCAGTTTAACCAGCATGAAATGGTGCCGGTGGGCAGCTCGCTGAAGTTTTGTTTAGTCGCCGATGGCACCGCCGATGTCTACCCGCGCTTTGGTCCCACCATGGCCTGGGACACCGGCGCTGGTCATATTGTGGCTACTGAGGCTGGCGCAACCGTCAGCTTCGAGGGTATAGCCGGCAAGGTGTATCAGCGCGAGCAGCTGTTAAACCCCAACTTTATGGTATCAGCACTCATATCGGCAGCAGGCGACTAATCCGCGCCAGTGCGGTAAACTAAACGCCTTAGTAAAAGGTGAAATGATGCGTTTAGATAAATTTATATGTGATTGTACCGGCCTGACCCGTAGCCAGGCCGGCAAAGTGATCCGCCAGAAGCTGGTGAGTATTAACGGCGACGTGGTAAAACAGGCAGCCTTGCAGGTAAGCAGTGATGACAACGTGGTGCTGGATGGCCAGCCATTGGCCATTATTGGCTTACGTTACATCATGCTGCACAAACCGGCCGGGTTTCTCTGCGCCAACGACGACCCCGAGCACCCCATCGTGTTTAATTTGCTGGATGAGCCCTTAGTTGAACGCTTACATACGGTAGGCCGGCTCGATTTAGACACCACCGGCTTATTACTGCTGACCGATGACGGTAAATGGTCACATCGCATTAGCTCTCCTAAGCACCATATCGCCAAAACCTACCGGGTGTGGACTGCAGATCCGATTGCAGACGATGCTGCTGCATTGTTTGCTGAAGGCGTAATGTTGCGCGGTGAAAAAGACCCGACCTTGCCAGCCGAATTGGAGTTAGTAGCCGAGCGCGAAGCGCTGCTGACCATTCATGAAGGCCGGTATCATCAGGTGAAGCGAATGTTTGCGGCTATTGGCAATAAAGTTGAGCAACTGCACCGCGAAAAAATCGGTGGCTTGCAATTGCCTGCCGACTTAGCCGAGGGCGAGTATCGGGCGCTGACGGCGGCTGAGCTCGAGTTGCTCAGGTAGGCGTACTTTCAAAAAAGCGTACTCATGAAAAAGAATGCATTTCCAGAAAATAAGCATAAAAACTGTACTTTAAGCTAATAGATAGTTTTAAAGTTACAGGGGTAATCTATTTGGTTTTTCTTTGTGCAATTATGTAAATTATCTATTATGATAGTTGTGATTATCTAAAACTAGCCGGTTATTTTGGCTGTTTAACGTTAGTCTTATTATTTAACGTGGTTGTTCATGGAGTAACCATTACTAAATTACAAGGAGGAGCATCATGTTATCTATCATGATGAATAACGCCACAAAGCCTTCGTTGCGGTTTTTAGCATTAGCTTCGTTAAGCGCTCTATTGGCATTTTCTGTCCAGGCAGAGCCTACTGAAGACGATGAATTGGCCCGGGCTCAGGCACAAATGAATGCAGAAGTTTTGTCTAAGCCATTTTTGGCTGAAAAACCAGAAGAAGTAGACAAATATATTAAGACTATGCTTGAACAAAATATTAAGCCCGAAGAATATCAAGGTACATACTGGCGCAGGGGGTATACCTGCCGTGATTTGCTAAGGTACAACTGGACAGAGTACAGAAACTGTCGTTACTACTATCGCTATCATGGTCGCTATTACTACTAGCTGATTTTTTAGATAAGACTTAATAATAATGGGAAGTTAACATGATCGACAATATTAAAAAAAGCCAGCTTATCTTGGTTACTCTGCTGATGTTTATACTATCTGGTTGTGCCGCAGTACACACCTCGATAAGTAAACGCGAGTTAGACGTACAGACTAAGGTCAGCACCTCTATTTTTGTAGCACCTGTGCCACAAGAGCGACGTAAAATTTACTTAGAAGTTCGCAGTGCGGTTATGGAGTTTGACCGTAATGCCTTCAGAACGGCACTGAACCAGCAAATTAGCCAAAGCGGCAACGGTTATACCTTTACGGATGACCCGGATGATGCCCAGTACACTATGAGTGTATTTGTGCGTCAGCTGGAAAAAACGTCCCCTGCAGCTGCTGAAAATGCGCTACAAAGCGGATATTCCGGTGCTGGTATGGGTGCAGCAGCGTCTGTTGCTACTGGTTCGGGGTATCGCGGGGCTGTTGGTGGAGCTTTAGTCGGTGGGTTAATCTCTACTGCGGCAGATGCTTTCGTAAAGGATGTTACTTATTTACTGGTGGCAGATATCCAAATTCAGGAGCGTGCCAAGAAAGGTGTGATTGTACGCAAGGATTCAAAAGTTAATGCCAAGATTTCAGATGATGGTGCCACCACTACCACCTATTCTGAGGCTTCTAATCTGAAAGAGTATCGTACCCGGGTAGTGACAACGGCCAATAAAGCCAACCTTGATCTGGAAGAGGCTCAGCCGCTGATGTTTGAGAAAACGGCTTACGCGATGTCATCATTTTTCTAAGTAACGATAATAGCGTGATCTCTGAAAGCCGGTTTTCTAACCGGCTTTTTTACGCCAGATTTTTAGTCTATTCTCATTACATGCTAGTTCGACATATCCCTATTAAAGAATTTCTACAAACGTTATCACTTTTGTCGGTGTTTTTTTGTTTCGGTTGTTGGAGTAGTCGCAGCTACAAGCTTAAACTGTTGCGCTGGCTTACTGCTTGTTTGATTTTTTATGGTGCTGTAGCGCAGGCACAGCCAAATGACTGGCGGTTATATAAAACTGCCGGCGACGTGCTGGTGGAGTTTCGTCGCGATACAAATAATTTATTAGAGATCCGGGCAAAAACCAGGGTCAGTTCCAAAGCTGCGGCTTTTAAACGCTTACTTGAAGATACCGGCAATATCGATAAATGGGCGCCTAATGCAAATAAAGCTGAACTGATAAGTCATCCTGACGCTGACACCAATATCGTCCATACCTACTTCAGCGCAATGTGGCCGGTAGCGGATCGCGATATGGTAACTAAATCGGTCTGGATGCAAGATAAGGAAAGTGGCGAGCTGACCCTGAATGTACAGGATGTTGGCGCACAATATCCGACGGCAGAAGGATATATCCGGATGCAGCAAGTGCAGGCGTTATGGACATTAACACAGCAGCCTGATGGTAGCTTGCTGATTAATTATCAAGGGCAGGCTGATCCGGCCGGCAGCTTACCGCACTTCCTCGCTGATAAGGTGGCGCTAAAGTCGATTTTTATCACATTCGAGCGTCTACCGACTGTATTGCAGCAGTATCAGTAAACACCAACAGTTCTATTTAAGCCATGTGACACGTCGTTGTTAGGACCACCTGTAAGCTTGAACGGATATTACCAGTACCAGCCTAACACTAAGCCAAGTTCTGTTGAATGTCTGTCTTTATTAACGGTGATACGAAAATCCGAATCCTGAGAAACGGCATACCGGACATTTAACTTTGCCAAATGATCGCTCATGCCGCCGTTAAAAAATCGACGCTCGAATTCAAATCTGGATGAAACTTGCCCGGAGATGTACCAGGTTGAAATCAGTCTGGTGCTAAGATAACCCCCTGCACTGTCAATTTTGTCACCAAGATAACCAACCCCAACAAAGCCGGAAATATTAAACGCTGACAGGGCCTCGAAGCCATAACCTATGCCTGTATTTGCTTTAAAGGCTTCACAATCAACGCAGCCGACTTTTGACTGGATTGCGCCGACATCCAGATACCACGAGTAATTTTGGTCGCCAGGCAGGCCGGTATAGTTTGCTCTGATATTTTCAATTTTTAATAGCGAAAAATCTTTTAGAAAAAGCTTGGTATTGGTGAATCCAAGTATCAACTCTCCCATACTCAATGCTGAAAATCTGACATGGCTATTAGCTGCATCTAATGCATCGTAATAGGCTGGGCGAAGCTGAAGTTGGCCATAATTTTCATCGGCTGAATGGGCCAGATGAATTGCAGAATAACTTGGCTTTCTGCCTAAATGGGGTTGGGAGTCTGCGTTAAAATTGTTTGCAGATTGCCCTGCGGGTAATTGATAACGTAATAGTACTGCCTGTTTGTAATAATTGTTATTGGGATCTGCTGAGCCAACACTTTCTTTACGCAAAAATTGATAATAATCGATTAGGGTATCAATTATCTGATGTTGCTCGGTTAATTTAAATTGCGATAAATCAGTATTAGCTAGCAACTCTGGTTGCTTAACAAGGTCAAATAATACATTTTTTTGTTGCCGGTTAAGCAACGAAAAGCGCTGATATAGCCGGCTTTGCCTGGATGGGTGATATCTGATTTCTTTAACTAATGACCGCCCTTTATAAGTGGTTGTAGACAAATTCTGCATGATAGACTGGGGGGTTATCCAAAGCCGCTTACTGCTTGTTACGTTAGTGTCTATTAGTAGCTGCAGCAGCTCACCCATATGAAAAGCACAATTGCGGTTAAAAAAGTAATATTGATAATCAGCGTCAAGCAATTCCCATAAATGCCCTAGCAGCAGAGTAATATCCTGCGGCTCTAAAGCCAGTTCATATTCCCATAAATCTCGTAGTTCAGATTCACCATAATTTTCAGCATGGTAAAAGTATTTTTGTTGAGTAAATGACGCATCATATTGCCCGACAATGCCCTTGATAACATACAGTGCCATATTTTCGTCTGGCGGCACATCAGCGCCATAGTTTATGGCAGTATCCTGCAGCATGTTCTGCTGGCTGCCAACATTACCGGTGTTTAACTTTAATAGTAAGTGACCGTAATAAGAGGCTGGGTTGCCGAGAAAGCCAGAAGCAAAAATAACACTGATCGAATTGACGTTCTGCTGCTGCAGAAATTGGCTAAACTCTGGGCATTCAATTTCTGTGATGCCAAAGTCACTGATATTGACGTGTCTTTTCAGCCAGTTAAAACGTGCTGCAAATTTACATTGCGCGTGATTATCCGGACCTGCTTCATTAACAGGGGCTGAGAAGGCTGCCAGGCTGGCGCGTAATTCACTTAATGGATCGGTATTTCCAATTTCTGATAAAAAAAAGTGATCAGACATGATATAGCTTTGGCCATTGTCTGAGTATACAAGTAGTTTTTTCCAGGTTGATAAGGCGGCAATCTGTTCAAGCTCAGGGGTAGCAGTGACGGTAGATGCCTGGCTAAGATTGCAAAAGAAAACAAGGCAGCAGAGTAATATAAATCGATTCATCAATAGACTCAAAAACAGAATAGGAAGGAACCTCCCTATTCTGTTCAAAAATTATGCAGAGGTTACAGCACTGATAACAGTGAAGTAATATAGCTCTGATTTTTCACGCTTATCAGCAGCAGTATAAGATTCGTCAGCAATTTGCAGGCTCATCTGGGCACGCACATCATTGATGATCTGTGCTTGCTTAACAGGCGCTACTTCAAGGATATTCAATAGCGCTGATAAATGTTCACCTTCGCCACGAGCTGTATCTTCGATTATGCTGTCGTATGAGTTTAAGATAAATGCCGCGGCATCAACATTTTTTCCTGAGCATGTCTCTGGACTTGCGGTAGCAGACGTTACAGCAGTCGTACCGATATCCCAAATTACGTTCGAAGTTACTGCCAAAACTTTATGTGATGGAAATAACGCGGCACCAATTCCACAATCAGAAAATGGATTAGGCCCTGAGCCAACAGCTTTATCTGCAGTCGCAGATGCACAAAATACCATGGCTACAGAAAGCACTGTAATAGCGCAAATTTTCATTTCAATTCCTTTGTTTTATTATAAAACGCTACCTCACCTAATTGAGGCGCGTAATATATACCGTTTCTCTTATTGAAAATCTAGCGCTTAAAAATGCTTTGTGTGGAGATATACTTTTTTTGCTTAAAAGTTCACGGGGCGTCGCGCTGTCAGACCGAAAAGTATCAGCATCTTTTTTACACAAGCGTTTTAGTCTATGCTAATTCCATGCTAAATCAGCATACAACTAATAAGGGATTACTATGAATTTTATCGCTTTTTTAATTATCGGTGCGCTGGCAGGCTGGATTGCCGGCAATATTATGAAAGGTAAAGGCTTTGGCTTGTTAGGCAATATGCTGGTAGGTATTGTTGGCGCTTTTGTCGGTGGGTT
>TARA_R110002126_G_scaffold87089_1_pt1 | contig 10113 bp, 10 predicted proteins | sample TARA_R110002126 | Tara Oceans TARA_R110002126 (sample SAMEA4397536) | marine metagenome | biome: Polar Biome; feature: [DCM] deep chlorophyll maximum layer (ENVO:01000326); material: water (ENVO:00002006), including particulate matter (ENVO:01000060) such as... | depth 30 m | reverse complement strand
TCGCTTATCATCATAAAAAAATCTTGCACTTTGAAACCCTTAAATGTTGTCATTAGCATATTGCCGCCATTGTTGCATATTCAGAGCATTATCGTCCATTTTAATACTCAATCAAATCATACTTTAGTCTAGATATTTAATAAATATTCTCTTATTTGATCGTGACTATCCAGTGCTTTTAAAGCCGTGTTTTCTGTTTCTTCCCAATCATAAGCCGCTTGAACGTGTTGTCTGTGCGCTTCTTTTAATGCGGCGACTTCTACACCTGACAACGTGATCCATACGCCCTGGGCAACCTTATATCGTGTGTCAAGCTCAGGCAAACTAGATATGATTAAGGAATCTTCTCGGTCTTTCAATGTGATTTGAACACCGCCAAGATCAAACGATCCTAACTGCATTTTTTGGCGGGTATTTTTTTGGATAGCATAAACCTGATCTTTTACCAGTGCCAAAGGTTTGAGAAAAATATCCCAATTTTCGTGAACTTCATCGCCCACGATGCTCAAAACAGGGTGCCCTGTTTTACCGTAGTAAAATTCATTAGGGTATGTATCAGGGTATGACCATAGGACCTGAATTTCAACAAAACCGTCTGGCTGTAAACCCGTTACAACCTCAGCTATTTTGCCGTTTTTTATTAATGCGTGTCTCATGTGTGTTCCTTAAAATTGGGCTGGGTCAGCGATTGCGACATAGTAATAAAAATTGAGGGTGTTCATTAATCCGTTAACCGTTATTCCATCAGCATCAAAAGACGTTACGCCACCCGCAACTTCTGTAACATTGGTTGAACTCATGTTCAAATGTGTCGCGCCGCCGGATTTAATATCAGCAAGTAATGTTCCTACGGTTGACATAGTTAACAACGCGCCAACAGGGAAACCTGTTGTGATTTTTTGCGTTGTCCCGTTGCCCGTGTACGTACCGCAGTAAATACCGGCGGCAGGGTTATGTGCCCACACTTCAGCAACGTAATCTTCGCCGCTTTGGTTAAAGCTCCCCGAGATTTTAAGATTAGTTGCGTCAGCTCGTTCTACGCCTGAAGCGCCTGATCCTATGTTACTGAATGCCTTTGTCAGAGTACTCCCCCAATCTTTATGATTAAGTCGAGCAGTTAACGCCTGACTTGTCGCCCCAACTTGACCGCGTACACTATACATTCCGACCTCACCTTGAATGTTATGTGGTATTAGTCGGGGGCTGCCGGTGCCGTTACCAGTATACGTAACGGTATCGTGAAAACCTATTAAATCCCTAAACGACAACGACGTTATTGAATCGCCAGAACCGTTTACATTAGTTGACGAACCCACTGCAAAACCGTCTGCAACGTAAGCCGTTAAGCCGTTCGCGTCGGTAACAGGTGCGACGCCGTCTTGAAAAATAGCCTCACCAACTAACGCCTGACTTGTGCTAAAACGTTTACCATATACGTCGGCGTCACGGTTTAAAACCCACAACGTACCTTCGTTCGCATCTAAGTCGACGCCGGTGTTAACGTTCAATGCTACGCCGTTACCCGTATCTAAATTGATGCTGAAATAAGCAGACAAAGCAATGTCGGTGGTAAATGTGATCGTTGCAGAATAAGCAGACACATCGGTTCTGACACCTTTGTATGCAACACGAACATAATAAACTGCAAGTTCTGTTAATAAATCTCTAACTTTGTGTGTGTTACCCGTCACAAAACCAGAATCATAAACAATATCAGTAAAACCAGCATCAGTTGCTATTTGCCAGTTTGCCCACTCTTGAGGGCTGTCACTACCGACAATTGCATAAGCCGACGCGGTTAAAAGAGGTTTTCTTAACACACCTGTTTCAGCAGCGGTTGGACTTGTAATTGTTGGCGTGGTAACTAGCCCATATTCTGTGAGCCAGTTTGTACCATCGTTAACGCTTGGCTCGTTGGCAGTATTGGCTGCTGTTTGTGAAACATATCGACGACCATCAATAGTGCTGTAAGCCTGTTCGCCGATATCATATGCACGACCGATACCCCAGTTTAAAATCGCTAGGTCAACAATCCAGAATGTACCGATATTAACACTCGGCTCGTTGCCTGTGTTTGCGCTAACAGTTGCAATGTATGGCCGGTTATCGACTAAACTGATAGCACGATCATTTTTAGAGTAAATAAAATCAGCGTCGTATAATTCGCGGTAAGATATTTGCTTCCAATTAGCTGCTGCATTGCTCGGCTCGTCTGCAGATATGTTTGGGATATCCTGCAACAATTGCCAGTCAGCGTTGTTATGAGTGTAAGAACTCGGAACAGTTGCCGCAACGTTTCCGAAGTCAGACCATCGGCCTTTAAAGTTGCTGGCTGCGGCTGCTGTATCGGCTGCAACTTGCGTAATAACTGCATCGGCTGCAACAGTTGTCGCAGAGGTATTGACAAAATCAACAGAGGTATTCATGGCTGTGACAGTCGGCGGAATGTAAGTCAAAAAATCATCAACATTCGTGCTAAAAACTGCGGGCGCTTGAGTTCGCTGTGGAACGTTGCCGGTATATGGTGGAATGACTGGTGCAACCATTATGTTAAACCCTCTATTTGAATTGTGCAGTCCGAAATTATCGGGCCACTAATATTTATTTGACTATCTCTATAATACCCGTAAACGAGCGTTGCGTCACTTGTTGATTCTGTACCCAACCAAACCGCTGGCGTTGTTGTCAAGCTGCTGAGCGTGTTGAATACATACGATACTCTTGAAGTTAGCACTGTACAGTCAAAATCAACCAACTTGCTGTTACGCCTTGGCGTTATAATAAAGTTTCCAAATTCATCGGTATCTTTCACGCTAAAATCCAAGAGCTGCAGACTTGTACCGTGATTCGCAACCCCTAAAACAGCCGCGTTGCCTACGATTAAAGTTCCAACATTTATACCAGCATCACCGATGTAATCAACCTTAATAGTCGCGGCGCTGTACGCAGGTAGATCAGTTAATGCAAACTCAGTGAGCGGTATCAATGGACTGAAAAAATATTCGTAGTAATCAACTACGGCTTCGTTATTTAGCATCTCCACTGTTTTTGTATACACCACGCCTTCTGTCGGGTCTGTCACTGTGATATCTACCGAAGAAGCACCTGTAACATTAAACGACGCCAAAGAATTATTGATAACGCCTTGGGTTAGCTCAATAGTTAAATCGCTGGGATAAATTGATTGTGTGCCATTCACATTGTCAAACATTGCCCACTTGTTAGATGGTTTTAACACAACCCAAGACGGCACTGTTAATGCCGCCCCCGCTGTTGGTTCGTCTGTCGTGCTGGCAACCACAACTTGATAGATAGTATGCGTTGAAATCACAAGGCGTTGATCGCCTAGTGTATATGTGCCAGCCGTCCAAACCACCTCGCCTTGAGTTGCATCAGGCTCTGGAATATCCGAACTTGTAAACGTTGCGTCCGTTATCGTTGCCGGTTTAATTACCCTCATTTATACCACCTCTGTGTTTAATTCTTGACGTTGTAATAAATTCGCTGTGCTTGCTGAACTTTTGGCAATTGATACATTGGCCGCTTGCGTGTTTGCGTCTGCTGCTTTGATCGTCACTTCCAGTTGTGCCACTGCGTCAACTATGCTCAAAACACTATCATTAATATTGAACAAGGCATTAAGTTGGGCGCGACCAGTATTAAAGATCAGATTAAGACTTTCGTTTTGTTCTCGACTTGAATCTTCGGCTTGGTCTAACGCCTCCGCTGCGGCATCCTCTGCTTGTCCGAGTGCTAGCATCTGGTTTTCAAAGTCAAGTGCTGACACGGCTTCTTGTGCTGCGTGTAATGCCGTAATTGACTGGTCAATACTTAACACGCCAGTATTAAGGCCAAGGATTGCGGCAAGTTGTGAATCCATCAATGACAGTGTCAATTCAGTCGCTTGCTGTTCTGCCTCGACTCGTTCTTCAATCGCTTCGATTTGTTTGCCAAACATCACTCGCGCGGTTTCTTCTTGACGTTCTAACGCTGCCAGTGTTTGTTCTTCAATTGACAATTGACTATCAACCAAATTAGCTAACTCGTTAGTTTGTCCACCTGTGATGCCCTGAGCGATATTAAACTGCTCAACTGTACCAAACTGGCTTGCGTCACGGCCTAAGTTACCAACATCTAATGCGCCAGCCGCTCCAAAGTTGCCCCGTCTTGCCGATGCTAATGCTTGCTCTAAACTTGCTTGGGCATCACCTTGCGGTAAAGCTCCACGTAGACGTTCACTAAGATTGCCAAGGGTTGAAATTGTATCTTCAACAGCACTTTTTTGTGTGTTGATTTGATCCAATTTAGCATCGTGTAATGCCTGCGCCGCTACTTTCTCAGACTCAAGACCTTCAACCCGCAACGCACTGGCTAATTCAATCGCCGATCTTTCTGCTGCGAATGCTGTTGACACTGCTGTTTTTGCTGTTTCAACACCGGCGGTTAATTCGGCTAATGTTGTTTGCAACACTGAGCGAACCCCAGCTATTCGGGCGATCTCATCTTTGAATATTTCTTTTTGACCGCTTAACGTTAACGCTATGCGATCACGCTCTAATCCGATTGCTTCGGCTAACATACTAAAAGCATCTTTTGCGTCGGTGTTTAACGACCCTTGCAGCACTCTCGCGGCATCTTCTAGTGAATCTATGTAATCATCCATCGCCGGTGCTATTGATAGCAGAGTGGCAAACATGGCTCGTTGTGACTCATCTGTTAAGTCTAACGATTCAATCAGGTCACGGAAACCCTCGCGCGTTACTGTTAATGGCTCACCTAGCTGATCAAACACATCAGATAATGAAGCACCTAACAATTCAAGCTTTTCAGCATCAGAAAAGAAACCCGACGCAAAACCACTTGACGCTGTGACAAACTCATCAAGACCACCTAGTAGCCCGATAATTGATTGACTGATTTCTATCTGCATGATTCCAGACAATTCTGACAATGAGAAGCCCATCGCGGCAACGCTATCATTAAATATCGCTTGTTCGTGTGTAACGCGGGTTAACGTATTAAATAAACCCTCACCGATTTGTTGGAAGTCGGCCAGTGCAGGTACTAATGACTGAGTGATTAAATCAGCTTGCTGGCTGAATATTGCTTGTAGTTCGGCTTCGATTTCTTCGCCGCTCAAACCTTCAAAGCTTATTTTGCCAATGTCCAGGTTGAAGTTGCTAACCATTGCCTCGATACTTTCTCGCGTATCTAAACCGAGTATAACAACTGCATCAGTGACAATTGAACCAATGTTACCAAAGATTGCGCTAATCTGATCGTTGATTGCTTGATCAATGGCTTGGTTTTCAGTGCTTGTTGATGTCTTTTTTGATAACCCGAAAAACTTCTTTTTAGTCGTTTCGATTTCAAAGAATGATTGCGCCTGAGCTGTACCACCTTCGATAACCTCGCCAAGCGTTTGTGCGATAAACTCAATACCAGAATCAACAACTTTTTTCTTAGTGCTACCAAAAAAACTAGTGAAAAGCTTTTCGCCGATACCGCCAAAATCAAGACCGAAAACTTCACCAGTCAAAAGCTTGCCAATGGAACTATCCCCCGATCTTGAACCTTCAAGAGATCCGCCAAATTCACCAATGCCGCCAGCTATTACCGAACCAGCCAACCGGCTAATGCCAGCCGCCATTTGGTTGATGCCTGTGCGTATGCCTCGAAGCTCTGCAAGTTGGTCAATGCTAATATCTTCAAATCGTTCTTGCGCATCCAGTATTGAGGATGATTTTTCATCACTACCAAACACTGTGCCGGTTCCTTGCGACTCTTGACGTAAATCTGATATTGACGGAGTACTTGCACCACCTCCACTTGACCCCCCTAATACACTCGCCATCAAACCTATCATTGCCGCTGCTGCTGCAAACCCAGCTGGAAACGGCGCTGCGGCTGCGGCTGTAATAGCTTCTGTCGCATTAGCTGATGATTTTGCAGCACTATTTGCCAAGTGGGTTTGTGTCGCGGCATTGTCTGCAAATACTTTTTGCAGGATCATCGCTTGTTCTGCAATGCCGATAATAGCATTCACTTTATGTAATGCTTTTGCGGCCTTTTCATTGTCAGTAAATGCAACGCCCAAGCCCTTCGTAACCTCCTTTATGTTGCTAATCCATTTAACAGCATCACTTGCCATTGTTCCAGTTGTGTTGGTGTTGGTGTCGCCGGTTTCTTCGATCTCTTTCCTAAGCTCTCTTTGTAGCTCAATGCCATCAACAATTTTATCAAACCAAGCATCCATCCCATCTGATGGGATAGGCTGTGATATTAAATCCCTAACATCTTGCCATGCTGCAGCTATATTGACATTGGACTGTACAAGATCACCCTCCAAGCTTTTAGCTTCGGCTTTTAATGCCGTAATTGACGCTTCAAGCGCGGTTGTGTTCCATGGCTTCGCTTCAAATTCAACATCATTAAACAGGTTTAGGAAATCCATTGTATTAACTACTTTGCTTGCCCAGCGTACCAGCTCGGCATCTTGTTCGTTTACCCATTCAACTAGTAACAATGTCAGCTCATCAAATGTTAGTTCAAACTTAACACCTAACAAATCCAACCTTGATTCTAATGTGTCAAATTCTTCTGATGCTGTAAAAACAGCCGCGCCGATTGACTTGCCGAATATCTCGAACACTCGCCCAGCGTTTGCAAAAACACCTGCAACACTAACACCAGCACCGATCACCGATATGAGCGTGTCGCGTAAATCGTCGGCGCTGAATTTGTTGTCAATCATTGCGTTTGACAAGTCTGTGACAAATGGAGCAAGCGTTGCACCTATGATGTTCCCAGTTGCATCAGCAACCGATCCCAACTCGTCAAGAGCTGTCTTCATTTCTTTTAGGTTGGCTAAATCAATAGCGTCTAGAACAATACCAAGCTCATCGGCACGTTTTGCTAGTCGCTCAAACTCGGCACCATTATCCGCAAGCAATGGAATTAATAGTGTTGCGTCGTTTGCGATTGACTCCATGAAGAATACGGTTTCAGATTGCGAGATATTAGCCTTGTCCAAGCTGCTTGCGAAAAGTTGCAAAGCATCTTTACCACTTAGGTTTTTAAAGTTCTCAGCAGTAATGCCAACTTGTGGAGCAATCTTTTCAAAGAAGTCGACCATTTCACCAGCACCACTACTAATAAAGTCACCCATTTTATCTTGAGTATCTTTTAAAATGTCACTAAGCTTTTGTTGATCGACACCATAAGCTTTTGCAGCAAACGCCATTCTTTGAAAATTCGCCTCAGTTTCACCCGACAACATTGCCAATTTTTGAATTTCACGGCCAGCGTTTGCAGAGGATACTAGAACAACACCCATAGCGGTGGCAGCTACCACGCCAAATGCGACCATCGCCTTACCAGCGTTGTTTACACCTTCGCGCAATTGCTTTGTTTTGCCGTCGGCTTTGTCAGCACTTTTAGAAAACTTATCAAGGCTTTTTTTGCCTCGGTCGATGTCGGTTGTGTCTGCTTTTATTCCGAGTGTATAGATATCTGTCATTTTTTCTGGCTCCGCTGCTCTGCTTTGAATCGTTCGACGTAATCTTGATCAGGATAGGGCGCTTCGCACTTGATGTCCTTACTGGCATTATATTGCGAAACATAAATAAAAGATAGCTTGCGGATTAGTCTGGCTTCGTTCGGTGTTAATTCAGTGCCGGTTAGTTGTGACCATGTTTGGATATCTATCCATGACACTGGAGTCATCCCCATTCCGTTGGACGAGTAAAGGCCAATCTCTAAAAGATAATTAATTACATAAGGGAAATATTCAATTGCTGGGAGTTTTTTGTGAGGGTTTTTATCTGACAATAATTCGGCGCGACGGCCTTTAACATCACCGTCAAGCTCGGCATTTAACCAAGCTAAACGGCTTATATAAACTAGAAGGTCGTGACTAGCATCTAAAAAAAATTATCGTCATCACCCATGAACTGTTCTGCTTGTAAACGTAACCATCTGAAATCATTTTCAAGCAGCATGTCATGGAGCTTTTTGCGATTGTATTTTTCTGGCTTGCCCTCTTTATCTGTGACGCCAGACCACCCTTCACAGCAAGAAACAATAAACTTTGCGCTTTCTGCAATTGATTCTTCGGCTGTCATCCCGCCCCGCTTGGCTTTTCTAAGTAGCGAAGTTGTGCCATTCAGATACTGTTCTGAGTGCTTGCCATGCAAAGAAAGGCTGATGCCATGCTTTTTGCCTATGGCTGGGTTTGGATGAACTGGAGTGAATTCTTTTGTGCTTTTGGCATCGCTGCCAATTCGTAAATTGTCAAACATGATCATTTTTCCTTATCAGTAAAACGGGGCGGGCTGATAAGACCCCACCCCTAACCGTTATGGTTTATGGTGCAGCAACATCAACAATGCTGTCTGTGATTTCTAAAGTAGCGTTAGAACCGATTATCGCGTCAATCGTACCACCGACACGGGTGTAAGTCATTACGATAGCGCGGTAAAATTCTTTGCTGCCGTCCTGCTTGGTTTCTTCAAAAGAAGCAACGACATCAATACTTGCTCCAATCGCCAAAGAATCAAGCAAAATTTGACCGGCATCTGCAAGATCAAGAGCAAGTGAAATGGCATAAGATCCATAATTCACTGAACCTTTGAACTTGGCAACGGTTCGTGTATCAAGTGGTGAGTGGGTAACAAGTGCTGCTGCACCACCTTTTTCACCAGTTGAAACAATTTCACCTATTGCGGTAAATGTTAACGCATTAAAACCGGCTGCGTCGTGTGTGGCTGGTGCGGCAACTGAAACCGCGATACTGGTACTTGCATTCGTTTGTACAGTCATAAGAGACCCCTAAAAGTTAAATTTCTGAAGCTGATTTTTTCAGCATTTGATCAAAGTTTTCGATTGATATTCTTACCATTCCACTTGGGGCTTGTGTACTAAAACCGTTGACGGTTTTGCTGCCTTCGCTTGGGCTTGGATATCCGCCAAATTCCAACTTGCCAATATACGGCAAATTGTTAGTTAAAAAAAACACTTCACCCGCCGCGCTATTAGTTACGGCTTCAACTTGTGAAAAGTTTAGGCTGGTATTCTCGCTTGTTGTTGTTGGATATGACGACAAACTAGCAAACCAATTGCCACGCGCTCTGCCTTCGTCCACTGGGGTCATTAATATGACTGAGCGACTAACACCGAGCAACGCACCACCAACCGCTTCATTATATCCGATTTTTGCCTTGTCTGCGAATTTGCGAATGTCGTTTGAAAAACTCATATCGCGCGGTATCTAATTGATATGGGTACACTGTAATAAATATCGCTAATAATAGCAGTGTTTGACCATGTTTTACTGATAATAACGCGAGTCCCGCCAACGTTTAAAATGGTACCTCTAACGAACCTAGTTTTTATTTTAGCAGTCTCATTGATCCATGTGTTTTTATCTGAGTTCTTTGGAACGTTAACAGTGATTTGATATAAACCCGCGAGCACATCTGCACCGCCTGATTCCATGCCTAGGCCTATTGTTTCGGCTGGCAGTAAAAACGGCGCAAGGTAAACCGCATTGCTTGGCGCGAAGTCTTTGCCTTCCCAAGCGATTGCTGGCGCGTCGACCATCGTATTAAGATGGTTGTCGAAAGCAGCACGTAAATTTGTTTCACTCATCTTGGCTGGCCTTTATTTTTACATCTAGGCTTTTTACGTGTATTTTTATGGTTGCAGTAATTAGCTGATTGGCAATTATTGGGTCAATAGTGACATCTATAATATCGTGCATTTCTGCACCGTCATTATTATAAACCCTTGTTCCCATTCCCATTCCTGTATCGTTAACTATTCTCATTGTCTCACCTGCGCAATTGTTAATATAGTTCCAGATTCATCGGGGTCGATTCGGTTCACTTGATGAACTCGATAAGCGCCGTATAAATCACCCTTTTTGATATCAGCACCAACAAAATATAATTTGCGATCAGTCGCTAAAATATTTGTATTATCAATGTCACGTCGGTTATAAGAAAGCAAAGCACCAACACCTGTAAGCTCGACTGTTGAGCCTGCGGTAGTTACGCCGGTAACTGGGTCATAAACGCCACCCGACTGTTCTCTGATTAGTGTAACAGCCTTTCC
>TARA_R110002126_G_scaffold750_3_pt1 | contig 10113 bp, 19 predicted proteins | sample TARA_R110002126 | Tara Oceans TARA_R110002126 (sample SAMEA4397536) | marine metagenome | biome: Polar Biome; feature: [DCM] deep chlorophyll maximum layer (ENVO:01000326); material: water (ENVO:00002006), including particulate matter (ENVO:01000060) such as... | depth 30 m | reverse complement strand
AGCATACTTAGCAGATGGTACAGCAATACCAGACATGAAAATACTAAGACATCCAGATACAGGATATATTCTAGGTAAACACAGCAGTAATTACAAACCAATCAACTACGAAGAAATGGTTGAAAACTTACTAGTTGGTCTTGATAACTCAAACATATCTAAAGATTACACCACTAATATCAAGATACATAGCGGTGGACGTAAACTAAAAGCTAGTGTGTTATTCAATGACATAACAATCAACCCATCACCTCAACTCAATGACCTAACTCATTACCGAATCAATATGTTTAGCAGTCATGACGGTACTTGGCCTTACATTATTAGTGCCGATGGCTTGCGATTAACCTGTCTAAATGGACAGACATTCGCTGACCCACTATCTAAAATAAGACTAAAACATACATCAAGAGTAAGCATAGAAGATACAGCCAGACACGTACTTAACAACTACGAGACCTTCAAAGATAAAGAAGAAATGTGGAGTGAGTATGCTAAAACTAATGTCTATGAGTTAGAAGTAGAAGGCTTCTTTAAAGATTATATAGTAAAAAAGAAAACTTATTCTTCACTCAAAGATAACAACGAGCGTCAGTTAGAAAACCTAATGAGTTTGTATCACGACCACTCTAGCTGGATGGGTCATAACAAATGGTCTTTGTATAATTGCCTTACAGCATGGGCTACGCATACTGACTTCACTGATAACTCAGGCAAGCGTATGGCTAAGAGTCCACACAATACCTCAGTAGAAAGGGAAGCTATAATTGCTAAAGCAATAAACACTAATTGCTGGAACGCATTAGGAAGATACATATGAGCATGATTAAATGTAATGAATGTAACGGCACTGGTACAGTAGACAACTACTACACCACACCAATACACGACTCATCATCATCCATCTACGGAGTAGGTGGAATGTCAACAAACAGCAGAGAAGTACTCTGCCTTAAATGTGAAGGAAATGGACATGAGTAATCCAATGAATGAATTAGATAAATTAGCAAGTGGCTTAGAAAAATTAAGCATACGAAAGCCTATTAAATATGGTAGTACAACTAAATATTCTACAAAAGGAATAGAAACAGAATATGTTAGTCTTGGCGAAGCAGTAGAAAATTCTAAAAAACACAAATCTAAAATGTTTTTAGAAGAAGCAAATGACATCATATACGGCAAACGAGCAGAAGATTACGGTGATGCTATTGAAAACTTTACTAACATTGCTAATATGTGGACTCACCATAAAAGAGGATACCATTTTACTAAGGAAGATGTAGCAATAATGATGATAATGGTAAAAATAGCGAGATGTCATCATAAAATAACAGCAGATAGCCTTAAAGATATTGTAGGTTATTGCACAATTCTACATAGATTTCAGTTTATTGATGGAAAAGAGGAATAAATCAAAAAGAAATCCAAATCAATTCAAGGTCAATTAAATAAAAATACAGCAATCTGTGAAGCTTGCAGCACAAAAACTGAATGGTTTGTTGCAATGCTTCACAGTTATAAACCAACAAAGCATTATGTTATATGCTTAAATTGCTACGAAAGGGACACATGGCAAACAATAATAAGTCAAAAGGAACTTACCACGAAAAGTGGTTCTGTAAATGGCTCGAAAAAATCGGTATCAAAAACTACCGTGTACCCCTCTCAGGCGCACTCGGTGGAGATTGGTCAGGCGACATCCACCTCGCAATGGTGGGACGAAAGCTGGTAGGAGAAGTAAAATATAGAGATAAATCTAATTTCCCTAGCCCATTTACAGTACTAGAAGGCAAAGACATTGCCTTTTATAAACGTCGAACAGGCAAACCTCAGACGCTTGTTATTATGGACGGAGATTTGTTTGAGGAAATAGTAGGAGAATACCATGACAAAAGAATCACAGAGAAAAATAGTTAAAGCACATTTAATAGCAGGAAATAAACTTTCGCAAAGAGAAGCAGACCGTTTATGCGGAACTACTAGATTAGCATCTATTATTCATGTGCTAAGACATAAAGAAAATATGACCATACTTAGCAACATGCATAAATTTAATGGCAATAATTATGCAGTGTACGAATACATTCCTCTTTATAAAAAAGAAATAAAAGAACCAAACAATTGGATTCCAAATTTCTCATAAAAAATAACAAAAAAAACCCCTGCCTTAGTTAATACCTAGAAGCAGGGGCTATAGTTTATGAGGCAGGAGAACCAATTGATGAACTACGCTAATATTTTAACACTAAATATCTGTAAAGTACAAGGATTAAATCCTTATGCTAAATATATTTACATAATCCTAGCATCTTACGTTGATGGTGAAGGCAAATGTTACCCATCACTAGAGACAATAGCTAAAAACTCAGGGCTATCAGTAAAAACTGTATGGCGTAGCATAAACTACCTAGATGAAAACAATTTCATAGATAAAGTTAGTGGAAGTAAGGGCATCTCTAACAAATATATAGTTCACTGCCCCTTGGAGAAAGAAATGAATGAAAAAGATATGGACTCACAGTCCAACAAAGTTGTGTTAAGTATAGATAACTTTAGTAAAGATAATAACTCTACTTACTTGGACTCACAGTCCACATCTTTTGATTTTTTCTGGAGCATCTATCCTAGAAAGATTGCAAAAGCCAATGCAAGAAAAGCATTTCAAACTGCATTAACTAAAACAGAAGCTTATAGAATAAACGAAGGTCTTATACGAATGGTAGAAGCAAACAAAAATACCGAGATGAAATTCATTCCTCACCCAGCTACATGGTTAAACGGAGAGAGATGGGAAGACGAAGACCTCAACGACTACAAAACTAATGCCGATGTCTTAAATAATATCATAAACTTTCAACCCCCAACCAGAGCCATAGAGCAGGAGTAACTCATGGACTACACCGAGCGTACAAAACAAATCGCAACATGGCTACACGGTCTGCTCCATCGCTACAAACCACCACCAGAGTATGACATTGCCACCCAACGGCACACTTTAGATTTATTTGTGACAGATATTAACAGTAGAGTGCGCAATAAAATTACAGCAGACCAACTAAGTTTACTATTAGAAAAAGTAGATTCAAAGATAAGAACCAAACAATCATCTAGAATTTGGCCTACTAATAAAATGTTTATCGAAGCAACAATCGAAGCATCAAATGACTTCGCATCTGTTACTCAATTAACTGCCGATACTTTCTCACTAGACCCACTAAAAATTACAGAGAAACGTATTAAAAATGGTCAATCAATATCAGATAGCTACCTAAGAGACGGAGTTCTAAGAGAAAAACTATTGTCTTTTACTAGCATTACTGCCGAAGACCTCAGAAATTATGAGGTTGATACTCTTAACAATTAATGTATAATAAAAACAGGAGAACACAATGATAAGACATGGATTTATTGGCGGCTCAGATTGCGCCAAGATAATGAGTAATGATTGGCATGACCTTTGGTTAACCAAGACTCAAAGAAAACAACCTGATGATTTAAGTCACGTACTTCCAGTGCAGCTAGGTGTATTTACCGAACCATTTAATCTAGATTGGTTAGAGCAAGACACTGACTGGAGTCCTCACGAAACTCAAGTACCATACACAGCAGACTGGTCTGGTGTTCCAATCAAAGGCACGCTCGATGCACTAGCTGTTAACTCTCAGAGTCATGAGGCTATAGTAGAGTGCAAGCATACCAATGCGTTTACTAATATAGATAAACAAGTAGAAAAATACATGGCACAAATGCAATGTTACATGGCAATCAGTGGCATTAATCAATGCATACTGTCATGTATCTTTGGCAATTTAAATTACAAAGCTACTGTAGTTTCAGCAGACGCAGACTATCTTAAGATATTAAAAGAAAGAACTGTCCAGTTTTGGAATCATGTAGTTGATGACACACCACCAGAAAATATTGGGGAACCTGTTATAGATACAGATAAGATACCTCTTGATGGCATGAAGAAACGTGATGCATCTAGTGACAATCACTTTAACTCATTGTCAAAAGATTTTCTATTAAACTTAGAGCATTCAAAATATTTTGATGCAGCTAAGAAGGAACTAAAACTACTGGTCAAATCAGATGAACGTGAAGTTTACAATGACCAGCTAACCATAAAGCGTGACAAACGTGGCGCGTTAACAATCAAAAGGAGAACTGAAGATGGCAAATAAAAGTGAAAAGCAAGTAGCTATTGAGGACTATGTCAAAGCACAACAGACAATGGGTAAACTTATTAAAGATATAAAAGCACATAATTATATGTACGCAGATTTAACTGGTGTACTTAATGCGTGTCTTACACCATTCAATGACAACGGTTTTACTGTAACACAACCATCAGGTCGTGACGAATACGGTGACTTTGTGAGTACTAACATTACTCATATAACTGGTATGGCTTTCCAGTCTAAAGTCTATTTAGTTATAGAAAAACAAACTATGCAAGGACTAGGTTCAGCTATTACTTATGCTAGGCGTTATGGCTTAATGGAAATGGCTGGCATTATGCAATCAGGTGAAGATGATGACGGAGCAGAAGCTGGAAAAACACCAGCTAAACACAGACCAATCCCAACTAAAACTGAAGGAGATTTTTAATGAGCGAGTATGATGACACAAATACAGGAGCAGCTTTCCCACCTTACGATACAGAAAAAATGGTTCTTACAGGCAATCTAAATATAGAAGGTCGTGAAAATAACCTGATGATAGTTGCAACTACCACTAAAGGTGGTAAGAAAATGCTAAAACTATTTAGTAAAATAGGAGTAATGTTTGAAGATGAAGACCCAACTAATAACAAACCAAATTATAGTGGACCACTTGATGACAAACCTCACCTAAAAATAGCTGGATGGAAACAAGAAAAAGATAATAAGAAATATCTTCAGCTAAGAATCTCACCCAAACTTCAACGCAATACAGAACAACCACTAAACAACAGAATCACAGCCGACATAGATGATGAGATACCATTTTAATGTCACGTCGAGGAGGTAAAATAAAAGTGTCTCGTAATGCACAAGTTATAGAGGCTTATCAGGATGCTTGTCCCTATTGTGGGGGCAGGCATACGATGGAAAGCGTTGCTAAGTTATTCAACATAACTAAAACAAGAGTCTGGCAAATAATTAAAAGGTGGGGGTAGAAAAATTTTAACTGAACAGCAGAAAAAAATTGTTATAGAAAATTGTTTTAAATTCCCTAAACTAGCTGGTCTTTTTCAAGAAGAGATAGCAATAGAAATGGAAGCACCGTACCATCACGAACAAGAAGTAGAGAAACTTAAAATAAAAGTAACTCAAATTTTAAATAAACGTAGAGATAAAAGAGCTACATTATATTATATTTTTAATAAGATAAACTTTGCAGATATAAAGTTATGCAAATTAATATTAGATAAAATGATTAGTGAAGGCTCAATAAGAACAAGACGTATATCTAAAGAAGAAGTCTACTTACTTAATTAAACATTAAAAGATATGAACCATTTCCGAGCTTTCTTCTTTGTAACAAAACTAGATAAATTAACACACCTAATAAGACCAACCTTTTCTAATTTTCTAAACGCCAGACCAGCAGTGTTCTTGCTACACTTTGCATAAGAAGCTGCTTCCCTAACACTATATAAAATCTCACCATTATTAAATCCGTTATATTTAGAGAGTAATCCTACATAAATATCACGAGACTTTGAGCCACACTTCTTCCAAGCATCGGACTCTAAGATAACAAATGAAAGTTTTACGTCAAAAATTTTATTCATAAATTTAAGAAAGCTCGAAGTGTGGTCCATCAATAAAAGGACGACGACCCTGAGACCTACGCAAATCTATATACTCATTCATCGCGTCTTCCATTGTACCTTCATACTTAGCAATGTCTTTAATGTGCCAAGCCGCACCCCAGCGTATTGGTACATCAACTAACTTAGATGCTTTCTTCATGCTGTCAGCTATGTCATCATACAAGTTTAATTCCCATGATGCTCGGCTACCTACATAAGCCATAAGGTCTACCGCACTACCACTTATATGTTTGCTATCCATAGTTTGTGACACACCCTTATCAACCAATACCTTCTGCTCTTCGATAGTACGCAACCCACATATTACACCAAAATCTATCTTAGTCTCAAGGATAGCCATTCTAACTATAGCAACTAAATTAGAATCAACCTTATCTAGATTAGCTGTACTTCTACTTGATAACTTAAAGCTCATATTAATGTCCTTCTCTTATACATTTCTGGATTTTTTTTACGCCAACCTTTATTAGTAGAGGCTGAAACAATTCTAGTATTAGATTTAGTTGCAGACCCACCTTTAGCTAATGGTGTCTTGTGGTCAATGTGTTTGCCATCACCCTTCTTAACTGTACCATTCTTCTCAGCTTCTCTTCGCCTACGATTATTTTCCACTCGTTTTTTTTGAACATCAGGAAGCTTATTGTATTTTGCTTTTGTTTCTAGCTCTTTCTTTGAGGACTTAGTCATTTGTTTAATCCTTTTGTTTTCTCGAATGAACGTAAGCCGCCAAGCCCCAACATCCCCATCAACACAGGAAGCATAGTACTTGTATCAGCTTGAGGTATATCAATACCAAACCCAGCGCATAGAGGAGACACTAAAAAATTCACAAGGAATCCAAGAACACATACCCAAGCAGTAGCTGGTCGCCAGCTAGATTGAAACCAGTTCCCCTTTGCATCCTGTTTATTAATCTCTAACTGTGCAAGCATTGCTTCTTGTGCGTGTGACTCAGCCATCGTGCTAATCTCATGAGCAAGCATCGCCTTCTGGTCTTTGTCTTCTATGAATTTATCTAAAATGCCAGTGACTGGCCCAACAAGTGTACTTAATAATCCCATATTATCCTCCGAGTAATGGATTGATTAACGCTCTTTGTATTTTCTTATCTAGGTTTTCTTCAAGCGTGTCAATTTTTGTATCTAGTTTAGTTATCTTTGCGTCCATTCTAATTTCAAATGCTGAGATAATATCTCTAATAGTTTTTACATTAGCCATTATCTGAGCGTTAGTATCCTTAATGATACTCCTGTTCCTAGTCTCTTGAGCATCAATAGACTTAATAACTTTATCTGTGTCTTTAGTTATTGATTCTATTGCAGCAATTAATTTTTCAGATTGTTTATCTATATCTTTTTCTACTGTGCTTAATGCAGTAACTAATTTTTCTGATTGTTTATCTACATCCTTGTCTACTATGTTTAATGCGTTAACTAATTTTTCAGATTGTTTATCTATATCTTTGTCTATCCTAGAAGACATGTTACTTAGGTCTGTCTTCTGCTCTATCTTAATGTCATGCATCTGAGTTTGTAATTCAGCTACTGTAGATTTAATTGAGTTAACTTGCTCTCTAATAATCTCATTCATTAAAGAGTCAGCTTCTTTTAACGCAGTGAACTGAGCCTCAATTACACTTAGCTCTCCAGACACCATAGTTATGTGGTTATCTATATGGGATAAGTCAGGACTTACATACTCAGAGATAGCAGTCTGCATATCAGTAAAAGATTTGTATGCCTCGAACACACCATACGCACCACCACCTAGAGTACTCAAGCTTACAATCAAAGCAACCATCTTGCCGCCTGTAAACTTTACCCCTGCAAATTCTACCTCTGCCATACCTAACTCTTCTTATTGTTCTGACAAAAACTACTAGCCGCACCTTCACTGCCAAATCCCCAAGCTCTTAATGCTAATGCTTTACGAGTTGGCTTACCCTTATCATCTTTCATTGGCCCTTTCATCCCAGCAAACCGACAAGCAAAACTTACACGCCTTGGATTCTTACCAGACTTAACAGGTGCTTTTAGATTAGAACCTTCTGTTTTTTTAAAGTGAGCGCGACCAGCCGCGTTCAATCCACCCTTAGGGTTCTTATGTTTCTTTAATAGACTCATCGCTATGTTTCTTTCCCTATCTATATTGTCTATCTAATAACGCAGTCATTGATGCGTCAGCACCGTACCTCATTAAAAATAAAGCCATGTTGTTATCATCTATAACACCATCAGGCACTCTATCGTCTGAAAATAATTTTACAGTGTCAACCAATGCAGTCTGATTACTAAAGAAACTCTTGTTATCAGCGAGGACAGACATAATCATTAGGGTTTTAAACTGGTTGGCATCATCATACCTACCCTTAGACCCCATATCTTTGACTATCTTATTAGCAACCTTTTGCTTTTGCTTCTGAGTATTCTTCTTAACTACCTGTTTCTTAACCACTGCTTTCTCAACTGGCTTTTCCTCCTCTGCCTCTTTCTTAACAATTACCTCTTCCTTAACTACTTCAACAACCTCAACTACTTCTTCTTCAACGGCTTTGACTTTGACGATGACGGTTTCTTTAGGCTCGGCTTTGACTTCAAGCTGGGCTTCGATGCTGGCTTCTTGCTTGGCTTCTGCATATACATTGGTATCTCCTCCTTGGGTTTGCGTGTCCATTTTAATATTAATCGCTTCAATAACTGGCGCATTGAGTTCAATTTCAACTGAATCGTATGTAGCATTGTCTGGTCCTTTCATTGGCTCAATTATAGTAATGCCATCTACCTCGACAACATCATTATGTTCAAATATATCTTCAGCTATATCAATAACAACATCACCACCACCTATATTTAAAGCAATAAAAGTTTCTATAGTAGTAATGTTCTGAGTAATAATAGTATTAACAACATTGTATAAAACATTTACAGTTACATCATCGAACATAGGTCCAACGGCTAAGTTAATATCTCGACCGCCTATCTCTACGATAAGACTAGTTAGATTGCCACCAAAATTAAAACCACCAGTATAAGAAGCATACCCACTGTTAACACCAGACTCAGAAAGAATATCAGTGCCACTAAATGTAGAAGTAGAGCCGTCATACCCAGTAAGATGCATATAGATTCTATCACTAGCATCTTCCTTGCTTACCTTAATAGTATAGTTAACCTTACCACCGTTATCTATACTTAAACTAGATAGATTTATAGTGTTCTTAAACGTAGTACCCATACCAGCAACACCCATAGTGCTAGTATTGTTACCACTACCAGTAATCTCAGCACATTTATCTGTGCCTAAATCTCCGCATGTAGAACCAGAGGGCATAGAAGCAGGACCTTCACCACCCCAATCAGAATCCATATCACCTTCTTTACTAGAAGTAACAAACCCAGAGCTAGAAGAAAGTATATCTCCTGAGTCTTCGTTGCTTGTAGTAACAGTAGTGATGGTATCAGTAGTAGTTTCTATAGTAGTAATACCATTAGGCTCATTAAAAGTTTCATTAACTACCTCAGTCTCAGTAGACACATCAACAGCAGGGTCACACAATCCTACTGTGCTTACAACGCAAGTTTGGCTAACAACTTTTTGTCCGCTAAAGAATAAGCAACATAAGCAGCAAGCCAATAATGCCTTTCTTTGGGTCAACTTGAATAGGTGTGTCACTCTTTACTCTCTTTGTTGGTTTAGGTCTGTATAAATCTTTAATAACAGAACCATCAGGTATTAAATTAAAATTCTTTTGCCATTCAATTTGTGCATCTCCACCTATCTTACCCATAAAGGGACAGAAAGTATTGGACATAGCCATAGCATCGAAGACACGATGGTCTTGGCATAAAGTAGACACAGCTGCCACCTTCATACCCATAGCATACAACGACCTAGATAGTTTTAGTCTCTCACAATTTAAATCAGGGATAGCAATGCCACTAGCTATGCCAAGTATCTGTGTTTGGATAGCACCAGATGCACCAGTCTTACATACATCTGAGTTGTTAACTACAACAGATGGAGCTGAAGCGGTTGGAGGAGCTTTATCCGTGACAACTGTGGAGGAAACAGTGTTAGTCTCAGCAGATAAAACTCCTCCTGCTGTCGCACATAACAACAGCAAACCAATATATAATATTCTAGATAGCATCGGGCCAATCTACTATAGGTGCATTGCCAGTTGGGTTTCCATCCCCATCGACAGGTGTAGTATACAAAGCAATGAAAGCAGTAAGATTAGCCGCACCGTTTATATCACTTTTAATAGCAGTGTGTGCTGTACGAACTGCATC
>TARA_R110002126_G_scaffold13441_3_pt1 | contig 10120 bp, 8 predicted proteins | sample TARA_R110002126 | Tara Oceans TARA_R110002126 (sample SAMEA4397536) | marine metagenome | biome: Polar Biome; feature: [DCM] deep chlorophyll maximum layer (ENVO:01000326); material: water (ENVO:00002006), including particulate matter (ENVO:01000060) such as... | depth 30 m | reverse complement strand
CGCCTTTTGATAAACCACAGGGTTTGTTTTTAGATATTACCGGCTGTGTTCACTTGTTTGGTGGCGAGGTGAATATGCTCAAAGATGTGATTCAAAAATTTGATAATATTGGTATTGATGTGCAAGGTTCGATTGCGCCAACCCCGGGGGCTGCTTGGGGGTTAGCTAGACACAATATTCGCCGTGATAGTGATAAGAACTTTGGCTATGAAAAATTGATCATGAATTGGGATAACCTTGAGGAGATGATTGCCGCGTTTCCAATGACAGCTTTGCGTCTTCCGCTTCAAATGTTGCTTGCGCTTGATCGTGTTGGTTTGAAAAAGATCAAAGATATTATATCTGCGCCACGCAAACCTTTAATGCGCAGATTTGGGCCGTTATTGTTAAAACGGCTAGACCAAGTTTTGGGCGTTGAAGAAGAGCCTGTTTCGCCGCGATTACCCGTATCTGAATTATCGGTGGAACGGCGGTTAGCTGAGCCTATTGGCCAGCAAGAGGATATTGAGACCTGTATCGAGCAGCTTTCAACATCTTTGCGTGGTGATTTGGAAAAGCGTGGCTTAGCTGGGCAAGCCTTTATGCTGCTTTTGTTTCGGTTAGATGGCATTGTCAAAAAAGTAGATATTGGCCTATCGGCACCTTCCCGCGATAGTGGGCGTATTAGAGCGCTTTTTGCTGAAAAACTAGCCACAATTTATGATGAGACAGATGCCGGTTCTGGATTTGAAATCATCCGACTTTCTGTCACCAGTGCCGTTATATTATCTGAGCTACAATCGACATTTTCAGGGCAGGATAATATCCAATTTGAGATTGATGAATTGGCCGATCGGTTGATTGCAAGATTGGGTTCTGAGCAGGTTGTTAAACCTGTTTTTCATCAGAGTTTTATTCCTGAACGTGCAGCGTCATTTGTGTCACTTTCAGACTTTAATCATCATGCAAAAATCAAAGGTGGATCAAAATTAGAGGATGGATTTGAGTTAGAGAATAGTGGGCTACAAATCCACCTTCCAAGACCGATCAGAATGTTTATAAATCCAGAACCTGTCACGGCCATTGCTGAGGTTCCCGAAGGTCCACCCATTACATTTAAGTGGCGCAGAAGTCAATATCATGTGGCGCGTGCGGAAGGGCCAGAGCGGGTAAGTGCTGAATGGTGGATTGATGGTGAAGATACCAAGACGCGAGATTATTATCGTGTTGAAGATAAGTTGGGTCGGCGCTTTTGGATTTTCCGTCAAGGGCTTTATGAGCGTGAGTGTAATCTTGCTTCAGGCATAATGCCGCGTTGGTTTATGCATGGATTATTTGCGTGACAGGGTTTTGTTATGCCGAAATGGGTGTTGCGAGTAATTTCTCCTTTTTAAAAAGCGCCTCCCATCCTGAAGAGATTATTGTACGTGCAGCGAAATTGGGTTTGACCCATGTTGGACTGGCAGATTGCAACACGGTTTCTGGAACTGTGCGGGCGCATATGGCCGCAAAAGAGGCTGATATTCTATATCATCCGGGCGCACGTCTTTGTTTTAGCGATACAATGCCCGATATCTTGGCCTACCCCAAAAACCGTCGTGGCTGGGGGCATTTATGCCGTTTGTTAACTACTGGGAACTTGCTGTCCAAGAAGGGCGATTGCACACTTAATGCTGAGGATTTGGTTCAATGGGCGCCCGATCTCATGTTGTGCATTTTGCCAAATGCAGATGCACACCAAGCTGGCATTAAGGTCTTTAGGTCCCAACTTGATTATCTAACCCTTCATCTGAAATCAGATCTGTATTTAGCGCTTACGCCACATTATGACGGTCAAGATAAGTATCGTTTTGCCTGTCTTGCAGATTTGGCAAAAACCTATTCTATCCCACTTATGGCGAGCAATGATGCATCAATGCACGAGGCAGATCGTCGCCCGCTTTTGGATGTTCTTGCATCTATCGAACATCATAAGCCTGTCTATCAAATGGGGTATCAGCTTTCAAAAAATGCTGAGCGTCATCTAAAATCAGCGGATGAGATGCGGCATCTCATGCGCGACTATCAACCCGCCTTTGCCAATACGATTATCTTTGCTGACAAATTAGGTTTTTCACTAGACGAACTAAAATATCAATATCCTGAGACGGTTTTTGGTCAGGGGTCGCCGCAAGAGACATTAAAACACCTTGCCTATAAGGGTGCAAAACGCAGATATCCTAATGGTGTGTCAGATAAAATCATCGGGCAAATTGAGCATGAACTTAAATTGATTGCAGAGCTTGAATATGCGCCCTATTTCCTCACCGTTTGGGATATTGTTCGTTATGCGCGGACCCAAGATATATTATGCCAAGGGCGCGGGTCTGCGGCCAATTCCACAATTTGTTATTGCCTTTATATCACCGATGTTAACCCAGAAAATGTCGACCTGTTATTTGAACGTTTTATCTCACCTGAACGGCGTGAACCACCCGATATTGATGTTGATTTTGAACACGAGCGCCGCGAAGAGGTCATCCAATATATCTATCATAAATATGGCCGCAACCATGCAGGGTTAGCTGGAACCGTCATCACCTATCGCGCACGAATGGCAGCGCGCGAAGCCGGCAAAGCATTTGGATTTTCCGATGATGCAATTTCTGCCTTATCGGGATTGGTTTCGGGGTGGTCGTCCAACAGTTTGACGCAAAGAGAGGCCAAAGAAGCTGGTCTTGATATTCGAGATATCACAACGCGGCGGGTTTTAGATTATGCATCTGCCCTGATTGGGTTCCCCAGACATCTCTCCCAGCATGTGGGTGGATTTGTGATTACAAAAGACCGCTTAGATGAAGTTGTTCCGGTTATGAATACGGCGATGGAAGGCCGCACCATGGTCGAGTGGGATAAGAATGATCTGGAAGCGTTGGGTATATTGAAGATAGATATTCTCGCTCTTGGGATGTTGACCTGTTTGGCGCGCGCATTCAAGCTTTTGGAGACTCATTATGGGATTCCAAAAATCTTAGCTGATCTGCAAGATGATGATCAGGTGGTCTACGATATGATTTGTAAAGCCGATACGGTTGGGGTGTTTCAGATTGAAAGTCGGGCACAAATGTCGATGTTGCCGCGATTAAAGCCGCGAGAATTTTACGATTTGGTGATTGAAGTTGCAATTGTCCGGCCCGGGCCTATCCAAGGAGATATGGTCCATCCCTATTTGCGCAGGCGTCAAGGATTGGAGCCTGTTGTATTTCCCAAAGAAGAATTGCGGCAAGTGCTGGGGCGCACTTTGGGGATTCCCCTCTTTCAAGAACAAGCAATGAAAATCGCAATTGTTGCTGCGGGCTTTACCCCAAGCGAAGCGGATAAATTGCGCCGTGCCATGGCAACATTTCGGCGTGTTGGCACCATTCACACATTCAAAATAAAAATGATCAATGGGATGGTCAAAAAGGGCTATGAGGCGGATTTTGCTGAACGGTGCTTTAAGCAAATTGAGGGGTTTGGTGAATATGGCTTCCCCGAAAGTCATGCCGCATCTTTTGCGCTTTTGGTTTATGCATCTTGCTGGCTCAAAGCCTATTACCCCGATATTTTTTGCGCAGCTCTATTGAATTCTCAGCCTATGGGTTTTTATGCGCCATCCCAGCTTATTCGGGACGCGCGTGAGCATGGTGTAGAGGTAAAATCGATTGATATTAATTATTCCAATTGGGATTGTCTATTAGAGGCTGGTGCTTTTGATGTTTCTGCAATGTCCAAACCCCGTCGATCAATGGCGCGAACCATTCAGACAAAATATGCGTTACGGTTGGGCTTTCGGCAGATCAAAGGTTTGCATGAAAAGGATATGGAGATCGTCAAAAATGCCCGCGATGATAAAGCTGGTGGTTCATTTGATTCAATCCGAGATTTATGGTTGCGAACTGGGCTTTCACCACGGGTTATCGAGCGGTTAGCAGAGGCTGATGCGTTTCGATCACTGGGCCTTGATCGTCGCGATGCGCTTTGGGCGGTGCGCGCGTTGGAAGAGGTTGACAGCAGTGAGCAAAATCTATTGTTTGAAAAAGATTATCAGTTGATTGAGCAGGAGCAGGAGATCAGCCTGCCAAAAATGCGCCTGAGTGAACAGGTGATCAATGATTATCGCTATTTAAAGCTGTCCCTTAAGGCCCATCCTTTGGCCTTTATTCGCCATAAGATACATCAAAGCCCAGCTGTTTTGCATGAAAATTTAAATCAAATTAAAAGCGGCCGCACGGTTTCTGTTACGGGACTTGTGCTCATTCGCCAAAGGCCGGGTTCTGCAAAAGGCGTTATTTTTCTGACACTGGAGGACGAAACAGGCGTGGCTAATGTCATTGTTTGGCCCAAAGTGTTTGAGCACTATCGGCGTGTGATTTTATCTGGTCGTTTGTTGCGCATCAGAGGCAAGCTGCAAAATGAAGCTGGTGTTATTCATATTATCGCGCAAAAAGTCGAAGATATGACGCCAATGCTGGATGCTTTGGAAGATGATCAGGATGATAAAAACATCACGTTGCAAGCTATCCGCAATAAATCTAATCAAGCCGATACATCAAAGAAAACGCATAAAGCTATCGACAATTATAGCTTGCAAGGTTCAAAGATCAAAAATGTCATGCCAAAAGGGCGTAACTTTCATTGACCAATCTGGTGCTTATAAAACGCCACGTTCAATCAAATCACGTTCGAACTGTTCTGATGAGGTGAACAAAAGACCATCAATACCTAATGCGTTTGCTGCATCCACATTTGGTTGACTATCATCAATGAAGATACAGTCTTGAGCGCGTAGATTATTGCGAGATAGCAAAAGTTCAAAGATCTCTTTGCCTGGCTTGATAAGTTTGACCTCGCCAGACACAATTGTATCGATAAAACTTGTGCCGAGAAAAGGATAGATCTCACAGGCGATTGGCCATTTTTCTGCAGAAAAGTTAGTGATGGCATAGGTTGGGATTTTGTTTTGTTTTAAACGTGCCAAGATATCGACTGAGTGCTTGATTGATGTTGGTACAGTTTCAGGCCAACGTTTGTCGAACTGTTCAAAAACATGTGCATATTTTGGAAACAAAGCGCTGTGGCCAGCTACTGCATCTGCACAGGTGCGGCCATTATCCATGGATAAGTTCCAGCTAAAAAAGTCAACGTGATCAATGAACTTATCAATAGAGCTTTGATCGCCAAGGAGGTCCATAAAAACTGGATTAATGTCCCAATTGATAAGTACGCGACCTACATCAAAGATTACATTTTTCATGGGGCGAGCTTTCTAACAATTGATTTTAGATGGATTGTTAAAGGCAAAAATAAGCAGTTCATTACTGAAGTAAAGTAATAATGTCGCAGTCACGATAGTCATGGTGGCTGATATATATAATATTCTTGACAAGATAAAAACAATCTAGTCCTCGAGTATTTGGGGTTTCATGAATACCAATAATTACAGTCTTATTGCTGAAAATATCCATAAAAGCTTTGGCTCGTTAGATGTTCTCAAAGGTATTTCGCTCAAAGCAGCAAAAGGCGATGTGGTTTCCATTATTGAAAGTTCTGGCTCTGGTAAAAGTACGTTTCTTCGTTGCATTAATTTTTTAGAAATGCCGGATCAAGGCCGTGTTGTTTTAGACGGTGAAGAAGTCACGATCGAACGAGATAAAAACAATCGTGCAACCGGTGTTGATGAAAAACAAATCCAACGATTGCGCAGCCAACTTGGTATGGTGTTTCAAAGTTTTAATCTGTGGTCACATATGACCGTTTTGCAAAATGTGATGGAAGGTCCAGTTCAGGTCTTGAAACAAGATCGAGCAGAGGCTGAAGCAAAAGCCATGGATTATCTTGGTAAAGTGGGTATTGCAAATAAAGCCCATTCCTATGCAAGCCAATTATCTGGTGGCCAACAGCAGCGCGTTGCTATTGCACGCGCGCTGGCAATGGAGCCAAAGGCATTGTTGTTTGATGAACCAACATCGGCACTTGATCCTGAATTGGTTGGCGAAGTTTTAAAAGTTATGAGAGATTTGGCAGATGAAGGACGAACAATGATTGTGGTGACGCACGAAATGGGCTTTGCCCGCGACGTGAGTAACCGCGTAATGTTTCTTCACCAAGGTATGGTGGAAGAAGAAGGTGCACCTCATGAGGTGTTTAATAATCCAAAGTCTGAGCGTTGCCGAGAATTTTTGGCAAGCTCACTTTGAGGTTCATGAGGGAGATAAAAATGAATCTAGTTAAAACGCTTGGCGGAGTAGCACTTGCTGCAGTTTTCGCCACATCAGCTATGGCTGATAATCACGCTGTTCGCTTGGGAACTGAGGACGCTTATGCTCCATATAACTTTATCAATGATAATGGTGAAGTTGATGGGTTTGAGCGCGAAGTTGGTGATGAGCTTTGTACACGGGCAAAATTGGAATGTACTTGGGTCACTAATGAATGGGATAGCATTATTCCAAACTTGGTTTCCGGTAACTATGACGCAATTCTTGCTGGTATGTCTATCACAGCAGAGCGTGATGAAGTCATCGATTTTACACAAGAATATTTCCCACCGGATCCATCTACATATGTAGCATTGGCTGATGCGGATGCAAAAGTTCTCATGGGCATTGTTGCTGCACAAGCTGCAACTATTCAAGCAAGTCACGTGTCTGATAGTGGTGCAACACTTGTTGAGTTTGCAACGCCTGATGAAGTTGTTGCTGCAGTTCGCAATGGCGAAGTTGATGCGGCCCTTGCAGATGATGCATTTTGGCAAGACATTGTAAAAGATTCAGATAGTGAGCTGGTATTTATTGGTGATTCAGTGATGATTGGTGGTGGTATCGGTATGGGTATCCGCGAGTCTGATGGTGAGCTTAAAGGCAAAATGGATGCTGCAATTGCATCTATGAAAGCTGATGGCACATTATCAACAATGATCGCTAAGTGTTTCGATGGCCACATGGTCAAATACTAAAATGAAGCGAAATAGGCCGCACAATCTGCGGCCTATTTTTTTGAGATATATTTATGTTTGAATATTGCGCTGATCCCAAAATATTAGAGGGTTTTACTTGGTGGTCATGCTATTTGACGACAGGTAAGCATCTCAATTTTTACACGAGTTTTCTCGTTGTTTTTGCGCTTTTGGCGGTCTGTGTACCGTTTATACTTTTATTCGGCTTTGGCGGCGCCATCGCGCGTCAATCAAGAATTCCGCCCGTCCGTTGGATTGGGCTTGCCTATACATCCATGGTCCGTGGTGTTCCCGACATCATTTTCTTTTTGTTTGTTCCAATAGCATTGGACCAAGGCATTGAATATTTACGTCATCATGCAAAATGCCCTGAATGGACTGACACCATACGTCAAGGAAATGACTTTGTTGTCTGTGCCGCTGCAAAAATGCCGCTTGGACCGTCGGCGCAATGGGTCCATGAACTTTATGGTTTCTCGTTAGCTGTTTTAGCTTTTTCCATCGTTTTTGGCGCTTTTGCAGCTAACACAATGCATGGTGCAATCACGGCGGTTCCTAAAGATCAACTCGAGACAGCCGCAGCATTTGGTATGTCACGCAAACAAGTTTTATGGCGCATTCATCTACCACAAATGTGGGTCTATGCTTTGCCTGGACTATCCAATTTATGGATGATTTTGATCAAAGCCACGCCATTATTATTCCTGCTTGGGATTGAAGATATCGTTTATTGGGCTCGCGAGTTGGGTGGATCAAAAACATCACGGTTCTCCTATCCCCATGGTGATTGGCGCTTGGGGTATTTCTTGGTGCTTTTGCTGTTTTATCTTGCGCTATCTTGGGTCAGTGAAAATGTGTTTGAGAAAATCAATCACAAGATTTCAAAAGGCCAAGCCACGATTGGAGGCCATGCATGAGTTGTCTTCAAACGTTAAGTGACTTTGGTTTGCGGGCGGTTGGGTTGGCTTTGGTGTACGTGCTTTGCCCAAGAGTGATATTACATTATGCGAACAAGTGGTGCTGATTGGCTCAGGCTTGATCTGGAATGTTTATTTTGCAATTGTTGCGCTAACACTGGGCTTTTTCGTAGCTTCTTGGATTGCATTTGCACGCAATAGCTCCAATCCAATGGTTTGGCGACCTGCTGCATTTTTCATTTTTATGATCCGTGGATCTCTGCTGTTTATCCAGTTTTTCCTTCTGTATGAGACATTTGTTTTGTTGCCGAAACTTGGCTGGGATATTCAGCTTGGATTTATTGAAATCACACTTGAAACGCGATGGCTTACACGAGCGTGGTTGGGGGCAACTATTGTGTTGTTTTTAAACACCAGCGCCTATATAGCGCCGATATTTTATGGTGCGTTAAGGTCAGTGCCGCGTGGCGAAATTGAGGCTGCAAAAGCCATTGGCATGACAAACACGCAAATCAACAAACGCATTATTTGGCCGACCATGTTACGTCTTGCTTGGGCATCTTATACCAATGAAGCCATATTTTTGCTGCATGCGACAGCGCTTGTGTTCTTTTCAAGCTTTCCCGCTTGGCGTCCACAGGGTGATGCGCTCTATTTTGCCAGTTATTTTGCCGACAAAACATTCAATCCGTTTGTGTCATATCCAATTATTGCTGGGTATTTTATCGCGCTCACACTCATCGTCATTGTCCTATTTGGCTTTGTGAACCGACGTTTGAACAGGCATCTCAATTAACGTTCAAATACACTTAAATGACATCTAAACAACGGTGCATTTCAAATCGCCAAGACCCTCAACAAATCCGTGCATTTCATCACCTTTGTTAACTGGACCAACACCCGATGGCGTGCCCGTCAAAATAATATCCCCTGGTGCTAACTCAAACAGGCCAGACAGATAGGATATTGTTTCAGGTATCTTCCAGATCATCTGTTCTAGCTGGCTTGATTGCCGGCGTTCACCGTTTACATCAAGCCAAATTTCGCCCTGTTCGATAAAACCAGTTTCGCTCTTGGGGGTTAAATCTGTGCAAGGGGCCGATTGTTCAAAGGCTTTTCCAATTTCCCATGGGCGACCCATCTTTTTCATCTCACCTTGCAGATCACGGCGCGTCATATCAATACCAACGCCATAGCCGAAAATACAATCATTTGCATCAGATAGTGGGATGTTGGTGCCACCCTTTTCAAGCGCCACAACAAGTTCAATTTCAAAATGAACATTTGATGATTTATCAGGATAGGGGAAATCATCGCCATTAATGAGGAGATTATTTGGGTTCTTTTGGAAGAAAAAAGGAGGCTCGCGATCTGGATCATGACCCATTTCAATTGCGTGATCTGCATAGTTTCGACCCACACAATAGATCCGTCTGACTGGAAATTTAAGCTCAGAACCTTTAATTGGTAGAAAAGCTTGGTCTGCAGGCTCAAAAATATAGGTCATGGGTGTCGCTCACTTTATGTGCAAATTTGATAACAAGTGTATTCGGTTGCTATTGATTTTGGAATAGTGTTGGTGGACGCTTGTTCGTAATTAGACGAAGGTGTAGGTTTGTGAGGTTGATTTGAATTGATTGTAATTCATATATTTTGTGAATTCTTGTTCAAGTCTGGATCGTTTTTGAATTTGAGGAATTAAAATGGAATGTGTTTTCGTACAAATACGGTGCAAACCGGGAACCGCATATCAAATAGCTGATGAGATTGTTGCTCGAGAAATTCATTCAGAGCTATATTCAACAAGCGGTGATTATGATCTTCTCATGAAATTGTATATTCCTGAATCGGAAGATATTGGGAAGTTCATCAATGATAATGTTTTGAATATTGAGGGAATTGATCGCACATATTCAACACTAACTTTTAAAGCATTTTAAGGCCTATAAAAGGTCACTTTACTGGGAGAAAATAATGAATATTAAAAAACTTGGATTGATTGCAGCATCAGTTGCGATGCTAGCTGGGTCTGTCACAAATGCAGCTTTTGCTGATGGTCATAAGAACGTTAAAGTTGGCATGATTACAACATTGTCTGGCGGTGGTGCTGGCCTTGGAATTGATGTGCGCGATGGCTTTATGCTTGCGGTCAAACAATCTAAAAATAGTAATATTGACGTTGTGATTGAAGATGATCAGCGTAAACCTGATATTGCTGTTCAGCTTGCAGATAAGATGATTCAATCTG
>TARA_R110002126_G_scaffold56194_1_pt1 | contig 10132 bp, 24 predicted proteins | sample TARA_R110002126 | Tara Oceans TARA_R110002126 (sample SAMEA4397536) | marine metagenome | biome: Polar Biome; feature: [DCM] deep chlorophyll maximum layer (ENVO:01000326); material: water (ENVO:00002006), including particulate matter (ENVO:01000060) such as... | depth 30 m | reverse complement strand
ATGATACCTATTGTACCTCCTTCATGCCAGTGTGTAGTATTTATTCTAATTAAGTCACCTACTTTCACTTACCACTTCCCATGTTGCTGCGTCACACCATCTAGTTTGAAACTTCCTGTTGTAACATTTAATAAGGTTTCTTTTACCTCGATGCTTACCAGTTATTAAGTCTGTGACTATAAAGTATTGATCCCTATACCTGGTTTTACTAATTACTAAATCACCTATCTTCATTTACCACCTCTATCTCTGTTTCATCGCTGTGTATAATATCACCGCCAGACAGAAGCACCATCCAACTATTTCTAGGCAATTCGACTGGATGTAAAAGAATACCTACACGGAAAATGTTTTCTTTGTTATGCGTGCTTGAAGTCTTTGCAAATGTCCACTTCACTAAATCACCCGGTTTCAAACTTTCACCATAAAATCAGAAGAGCAAGGCACAATTTTTCCATGATACCACATCACGTCAAACCGGTCGTGGCCTAAGTTTGACACTATTATTCCGTATTTTTTACTAGCGATTCCTCGAACTAAGTCACCTTTCTTCACTATCAATTACCTCAAGTAGTTTTGTTTCTATCCAATAAACCTTGCCACTGTGCCAATAAACATTAGCCAGTCCTTTTGATACTTCGATTATCACGCCTAACTGACCTTCACTCTTATGCCCTTCTTTTACTTTGACTAAGTCTGTCTTTTTCATCTGCTAACCTCACATGTTCTGTATACCAGTTGTTTTTCTTTCCATTCGATAAGACAACCAACATTTGTTCTGCACCTTTGTACCAAGCGACTTTAGCTGTTACAATACCTATAGCACCGATATCCGAAATTCGTCCTACACAGCAAACAACTAAATCGCCCACTTTATAACTCATTTTTTTCACTAAGTATTAACGACGATTTGTTTTTTCTCTTTAATCGTTTGATAGAATATTCTCGTTTCGAAGCTTCACTCCTATTAGATGCTGATTCTTCATAAACTAAACGAACAGGGCGGCGACTGCGTGTATATTTTGCTGCTTTTAAACTATAGTTGTGTTCGAGTATTCTTCGATCGATGTCTGTCGTAATCCCAGTATAAAAACTGCCGTCGCTACACTCGACTATGTACACTTTCCATTCTTTAATCACACATGACCCACGGAAACTCAAACGAAGATATAGGTTTAGCTTTCTTTAGTATGGCATCACCATCGTCTTCAAAGAAAACTATTTGCTCGTAAAAGTTACAATAATATATTTTTCCATAATACATAAACTCCACAAAATAAGAAGATAATTCTTCGTTGTACTCTGATTTTGTTATCAATATAATATCGTCTGGGCTTAGTTCATAATTTACCAAAGCATCCACGCTGTTAACTTTTTGATATATCTTATCATAACTCTTAAAAGCTTTACATAGCTGCCCGGGTGCTGGCTTGTACTTCTCGCGTAATTGATTAATCATCTTTCATCTTCCTTCTACATTTTATCTTACAATGAAATGTTATTGTTTACATTTTTCTATTACAGTCAAATCTTCTTCATCAAAAAGAAGCAAGTTGCCGGACAGATAGACCTCAGCAACAAGAACTTCCTCTGACGGACAAAGATGATCATCATTTCTAATTTCAATAGCTACCTTCAAGACAATTCCAACGTCGAGGCTGTTGTCATGCCAATCAATAGAGACTAAGTCGCCTTCAGCAATGTGCTTGTTGGGATCATATTCACCCCGAGGTATTATTAACATGATAAACTATGCTTTGTCTAGGTTTTATTTTTAGGTATTAAAGCAGTCTTCTTTTAATTGACTGTCTTATTTCTTTTCTGATAGCTTCTCTGAGTTGCTTTCTTGATCGATCGGAAGGTAATTCAAGTGTATGTTGATCGATATCATCTAGATCATTAGTTTGCATAAACTCAGGATCAGCCATCTCTGTCTCTCTTCCTTGTTTAACTAAATCGTCATATGCCATTTCTGCACGAGATCTTTTATTTTTTCCGTGCATAGGCTTTGAAAGTTTTTTAGCTATATCTGTGACATGCTTTCTAATCTCTCTACCAGACATACCAAGCTGTCCAAATTGATTGTATTCTGTTTCTGACTCTGAGTCTTCTTCTGTTTCTGACTCAAACTCAAAGTCTTCTTCATCGTCAATGTCCATTTCAATACCGAAGTCTTCTATATCGCCATCAAAGTCAAACATTGTTTTATCATTAAAATTATCCATAAAACTAGGGATATCGTCTATTTCTGTTTCATCATCGATATCTAAAGTTTTTGTAATATCATCATTAGCAGACATACTACTTGTCAAGCTATGTCTGCTTGGGGCACTCAATCTCATTTCTTGAATGATTAATTTTTTAATTAGGGCACGCGATAATAATACAGTCACTTTATTCTCCATTAATAACTATAATTATCTTGTAAGTAGGCATAATTCTAAACTAAGCGTACAGTTTTAATAAGATGATGGAAATAGCTACAACAACTGCTAACTGGGATAATAATAAAAAGTTAATCATAAAGTAAATAAAGCTTTCTTTTGCTGCTTTCTTTTGTCGATCGATAATGTTTTTGTTAATGATGGACATGAAATGACTATTTAGCTTTTCCATCGTTATATCGTTGTCATTGTTTGATTGCTTATTTTTTTTGGAAACATAATCAGTAATGTCGATTATCTTATCATCGTCATATCTATTTCCATCATCACTCATTTAAATACGCCAGGTATCGATAATTTTTAAATCCTCTGGTTTGTAATAAAAAACTCTACCAGGCTGGAGCCTTGGATTGAAGTCTACAGCTCTAGGCCAATCGCCATCCCAAAGTACACCCGCTGTCTTGATCTTATTGCTTTTACTTTTATACAGTTTAACAATTGTCCCTTCGTCTTTTTTACCTTTCCTACCAGAATCAATTAGTTTTACACGATCTTTGATCTGTATTCGCATCTTATCTCCTCAATAACTATTATTTTTTAATCTTGTAATGATATTTTCAATATCAGCTACTGCATTTTGTTTGTTTAATTTTACCAACATATCTAAAGCTGTTAATAAAGTTTTTACTACATCATCGTCAAAAACAACGTCTTCCTCTTTAGATATATCATAATACTCTGTATTGTTAAAAATTACATATTTGTTAAGCTCTTTTTCCATGTCATAGTCTAGTCGATCTAACTCAACATCCAGGGCCTTTTTTATGTTTTCCAATCGAATTTTTTGTTTCTCTTGAAGCACTTTTTGCAAATCAATGATTTCAGTCATCTTTATCCTATTATGTATAGTAACCAACATATTATACCCACAATACTATCTCGCATATGCCACTCATACTTTTCTGAAACAGGACCGGCAAGGTATTCAATACCCAACCTGTATAGATCAAAAACAAATTTACTCATTGTGAAAGCAAAAAATAAATTTGTACACGAGTAAAGGCAGTAAGACATCAATAATATAAAAAGTATTTTAGATACTGCTTTATTGTTATCCATGTTATTATTTTGATTATCATGAAATATTCTTCCATAATGCCAGCTGCTATATAAAATAATTGCGAATAACTGTTGCAATAACATTTGTTTCTCTAGTTAAACTGTTAATAAAAAATGGTGTCCCTTTTAAGCTAGGGACCACAGCTGCATCAATTAGTAAGGACCATTATCCGGTGGTGCCGGAATAGTCTCAACATCTTTTGAAGTTGTTGTACTTCCTTCAATTGATGTTGTTTCATCTTTAGTAACAGTTACGGTAGACGCATCACCGCTAGTTTTGTTACTTGTTTTTACAGACTTATTAGAATCTTCACCTGTTGTCGTCGTAGATGACGCTGGAACTGGAGATCCGTCTGTGCTTTCAGATGTTGTTGTTTCTGCCGGCGTAGATGTGTTAACATCTTCGCTATCACAGGCTAAAAACATTCCTAAAATAAACGCAATCACTCTTCACCCCCGCCTTCTTCCTCAGAACCTTCTTCGGTTTCCTCTTCAGTTTCCTCAGAAGTCTCCTCTTCAGTCTCCTCTTCAGTCTCACTGGATTCACCTTCTTCTCCTTCTTCTTCCGAAGCCTCTCCAGCCGGCTCTTCTACATCGAGTACTGCTGTATCCTCTTCTTCTTTGTCTCCGCATGCTACTAATAAAAGTGCTGCTGTTAACATTAATGAACGCATATTAATCTCTCCTTTTTTATGTTTAGATATAGCAAACACTACGGCCGGTTCCCCAACCCTTGTGTCCTATTGCGTCTGTGTTACCGATAAGTGTTTTGTCTTCTCGAAAGATGACTTCACATTTCTTACCGTTTTGTGTAGGGTTAAAACCAACAATGGTTCCACCCAAATATGCAGGTGTTGTCTGTGATTCTGTTAAAACCACATTACTACCTAACAATTCTTTTCTTTTTGTTTCTGAGATCACCCAATTACCAACCCGGTATTCACCGGTACTAGATGATTGTGGATTCTGCTTATTGTTATTTGTTTTGCACATTAAAGCAATGTTTGCTGACATAACGTCTCCTTATTGTTGTTTGATTGTTTGTAAGTTTATTATAAACCATTTATTAGACTATTACACTTTTATTGTGGTTTTACTAAGGTATTTACATCGTTGTAACACCAGCATTGAGCGTCGCCTCTATTTTGAATAAACTCACTTGATAACGGTAAACATTCAAGCTTACAATTAAGTTCATCTTCTTTTATCTCAATTGCCAATTCGTTCTTTTGAAGTTGTCCCCAACTCATCAAAGCAAAAAAAGCAAAAATACACCAGAGCGCTGTTCGCTCATAAAACCACGACCACACTTTTCTAAAAACATTAATTACTTTATCCATTTATTTCTCCTCTATATATAAAACACATGCACCTTCACCTTTGATTAACCGATGGTACTCCTCAGCTTTGATCCTTATCACAGTTTCATTTGTTATCATTTTTTGTGGTAACTGGTTATCTCTTTGAAAAGACCAACCATCATCAACGTGGATAACATAAACCAACCTTTCTTGTTTGTCTCGGTGCCATACTAATTCTTCAGCCTTAACTGTTTGATGGAACGTCCTTATAAAAGATGTTTCAGATACTTGAAAATGTGTATAAGGTTTATCATTCATTTTACTCACCAAATAACTTCATCCACCCAAAGACAAAGAAGAAAACAAAACAAACTATACCTATTAAATAAATCATATCATTCCTGCATATTAAGTTAAAAAGTGCTCGGGTGGGGATTTGAACCCCACAATTCTAACGTTTATATTTAGGCCGCCTGCCCTCGTTAGTTATCTGCAACCGTACAGCCGAGCTTTGTTAATGCTAGTTTAAGAGTGTGGAGGATAGCGGATTTGAACCGCTGACCCCCTGCGTGCAAAGCAGATGCTCTCCCAACTGAGCTAATCCCCCTTACTCTATCAACTATTAAAGTAGACACTCAGAGATTTGAACTCTGGACCACCCCGTTATGAGCGGGACGCTCTAACCACTGAGCTAAGTGTCCTTAATTGCTTTATTACCAGTTAACACCAGTTGTAACAGCACATCGCCAATAATCATTCACATCTGGAATGAACACTAAGTGAAGCGGAACACTAAGACTTCCAGCCGGCTGAGTCCAGCCGATCGCTGTTACTAAGTGTATCAAGTTTCCGTCATCAGCAGGATCGACTGGGGCAACGTTAACGCCTACACCGGCTTGGAGTTTTCTGTTAATCTCAAAACCGACCAGTGCATTCGCCGATGGGATAACAAGACTTTGTTCGAGGCCACTGATTGTAACATTCTGGATGAAAAGAATATCCAACCAGTCCCCACCAGCCATTGTTTGCTGCATCTCAAAACCGATAGCAAACATGTGAGGGCTACTTAAGCGCGGGTCATCGTTTAAGGCTGTCTTATCTGCACCTTTATTTACATAGTTATAACCAAAACGTAGTCCCTTTCGATATGACCACGATAATGGAATAGACTTTATATCCTCGTAAGCAACTGTCGAAGTTGAAGTTGGATTGGTTGCCTCTGCCGCTAAGGCAGTAGTAGAAAGCGAGAGTCCTAGTAGACATGCTAAAGTTTGTTTAATCATTTTTTTCTCCTATGTTTAAAGTTCTAAACTTATTGTTTAAAGAAACCTTTAAAACGTTTTTATTATATACTGAGGCGCTATAGATTACATTTTTATTATATTTTTTTACTAATATAATGTAATCATGAATTAGAAGTTATTGATGGATTGTATAGCGTATACTTTGCAGTTAATTCTTCACCTTCCTTGATATCTTTTATTGTTATTAGATATAAAAAATCATCAGATTTTAATATTCGACAATTTGGATTAACTGAGCAGTGGTTGAAAAAACCACCCAACGGTGTTCTTATGTAGTTGTCTTTATAATCTTCATTATAGATGTGTGTTAGCCCTAAATTTGTTTTTGACTTTATGTCTAATTTGGCAAAAAGCCCTAGCCCTTGTATGCTGGAATCTTTTATTGTCAAGCTATTGGGTAAAGGTTTGTACATTTAGTATCTCGTTATCTTGTGAATTGTGACTGTCATGATCATAAAAATTATTTTTTTAATTTTGACTTTTTAACTATCTTCTTAAGGGCAGCCTCTGTCTTGTGAGGTGTCCATAGTCTCCAAGATTTTCCGTCTTTAATTTCAGATTCAAACCAAAAACCGTCATCTTGATATGTGCTTATCTTAAATGTTAGATTATCTTTGCCCGTGATCTTAGCTGTTTTAGGTAAGTTTCCTTTTGCCAGTACTTTTTCTAACTGCTTTTGGCAAGAAGCTAAGCTAGCATAACAAAAATAGGTTTTGTTTCCATGGGTATCAGAAGCAACAGCGTGATGGTTGTATGTGATATTTTTCTTTGTTAATGTAACATCTGTCATTGAATATCCTGGTTGATTAGTATCTGATTATATGTTTGGTATTTTTAGTGAAACTTAATAACGGAACAACAGGATAGGGTTTCACCACGTTCCTATCCTGGAGCTTATTTACCGCAAGAAGACGATGGTGTTTCATCTTTCTATTGGAAACATCTAATAAGTGCTCCTACCCCTACGGTAGCCAATTGGAGGGAATCGAACCCTCAAGTTTATTAGACCCATAAAATAAAGCGGGTGGCGAGACTCGAACTCGCGACAATCTGATTGGCAACCAGATACTCTACCAACTGAGTTACACCCGCAAAGCAAAAGTTATTCCTCCATCATTCTTTCCAATTCTAACTTAATCTTCTCTAGATTTACAATAGCAATTTTCATTTCTTCCTGGAAACCAAGTTCATGGTCGTACTTCATATATTTCAAATTGCGGTATGCTTTGTTAATTTGGAGGAAATACTGCGCTAATTGTTTTTTTCTTTTAACATTCATAGACTTCTTTACAAACTGCTTCTAGCTTGGCTCTATTTTGATTGCCAACCAGCTCTCCCTCAACTAGTCCATCTTTGACAAAAAGTATTCTAGGTATTGACTTGACAGCATATTTTGCAACTATTTTTGGATTGTTATCTATGTTTACTTTGATTGCCTCAATACCTTTTTCAGCAGCAACTGCGGATAGAACCGGTGTCAAAAGACGACACGGACCACACCAGTCTGCTGACAGCTGCACAATTACATTGTTTGACTCGCCTATGACATCCCAATAATCTTTTTCTTCTACTAGTCTCATATAAAATCTTCTCCTAAGTTAAGTAAATACACCCACCAAGATTCGAACTTGGGACCCTCTGCTTAGAAGGCAGATGCTCTATCCGGCTGAGCTATGGGTGCAAATGTTATGTTGTTATATTAATCTGCGTATTTTGGGTTTACACTTTTAATTTGGTAGTCTTCTGTTTTTTCTAATATTTGTATCAAGCACATTGCATTTCCCCATGCTTGAAAAACTGTTTCGGCAAAAACAAAAGCAGTTTTTTCATCGTTCTTACTGTCATTCCTAACATAAATTACTGTCCATTTTGGTAATACTGCTATCATTGTAATCCCCACAATTCAGGCGACTTAAGTCTCGCCCTAAGACGTACTTATACACCTGAATCACTAATTCTTGCTACTTCTGAAAATCCGTTCTTGCGGAGTCTTAAGAATATAACATGACCAGCGCCGCCAAATCTATTTTTTTGTGTCTCAAGAACACGACAACCTCTTAGATCTTCATCCTTTGATTCAACAGAAAGATGAATATGGGAATCTACCATGTGTTTCAGTTTGTTCGATCCTGCCATCTTACCGTCCTTAGTCACCTGCCCGATGACAATTACATTAACTGCGTTTTCTTTAGCATAACTTGTAAGTAACCCTAGTGATCGCTCAGCTGTTGCTGTTGTTATACGACCATTTTTAAAATGACCGTCGCTCATGCACTGCAGTGAGTCGACAATCAGAAAGAAAGATCTGTCCGGGTGTGCTTCACGTATTTTATCACATCCCTCTAAAAGAGTAGGAACACTTGTCTCACCACCAACACAAAATGGATGACGAAGACGAAGACGATTAGCAGTCATTTTTACCTGGTACAGACTTTCTTCAGCTGTATTAAAAATTACTTGTGCACCATGCCCTTGCAATGAGTTAGCTAGAGCCAGCATCATTGTTGTTTTACCTGCACCTGGTGTTCCAGTGAACAATGTAACCATTGATGGTGTAAAACCTTCACCGCCTAATACACAATCAAAATAATCGATACCTGTTGCTACTCTTTTTTTAAGTATGCTGGGTACTTTAATATCTTGAATTGATGTTCCAAAGGCGATATCTTCAACTTTAACTTTAATTTTCATTACTTGGTATCCTTGGTGGTTGTGGTTATGACTATATTATATATCAATTTAACAATAGTTACACTTTTATTCTTAACTTTCTAAGTCCAGTATTCTTCCATCACTCTTTATATATATCAGTTCATCACTTTCTAATTTTGCGATGTGATACCTTACAGACTTTTCTGTCATTACTTTGTTAGAAAAATCTTTTTCATGATATTTCATTAGATATATACAAATATCACATTCACTTCTTAAGCCGTTACACATTTGACGTATTAATTTTCTTACTTTTTTGCCCGCTTTGACTGTCACCTAAATAGACCGTGTTTTTCTGCTAACCAGACTGGTATACGAAAAGTAACAGTTTCAGATATCTCACCTTGTTTTTTAACATCAGGCGGAAATGATGATGACATAAAAAGCTTTACATCATTGTCATGAACATAATCTTTGTGTATCCAAGCACCATCGTTGTCATCTTTAGAAGAGATTGGCCGAATAAATCTAGAATTACCGTCTCTTGACGAAACGTATGGCATACCAGAATATGCATATTTATGTGTAGCAAAAACAGGAATATAATTCTCATCCATCCAAGTAGTCCTAGCGCGAGACCAGATTTCGGAGTCTTTTAATTTAAAATCCTCAACTTTTTCTGCTGACTTCTCTGTTGTAAAATGTTCAACGCCCATCTCGTTAATGACAATATACTTTGTTGTGCCTAACTGGTTTGTATAAGAACTTAGCACGAGATATTTTTTGCTCTTTTCTGCTTTAGGCAAAGAATGACGCCCTCTTGTGTTCTTAGTAATAAAAAGCAAGTCATTCTTTTGAAACCCCGGCTTTGATCCGTGATGATTTTGATACATTTAAACTCCTAAACAGGCCAAGCGTTATATTTGTTATTTTTTGAAATAAATTTATTGTGATCAATTGGATCAGTTTTTGTTGATAGCACGCTCTGACCTGTATTTCCTGCATACAGATCACAAAAATATAGTACGCCCAAACAAGCCATTCCAAGTACTTGCAGTATTTCGTCTTTTGAAAATTCACATGTCTCAGAAGCTTCATTAGCTTCGTCTATTTTAGAAAGTATGACAACACTTCCTTGCCGATAACAAACCCTACAAATCTCTGTTCTCATGCCGGCATGCATAAAGACGCCGTCCTCACTAAGTTCAGCATAGAAATTGTTTTCTTTTGTTTCATTAACAAATTCTGTAAATATTTTATAAAATGATTCCTTACTGTGACTAAGCTCGAGTGGATACCCTTCAGTTGTTAGTTTAATAAAGTTATCCTTAGACATGTCCATGGTTTGTTCCTTTGTTTGTTGTTGTTGTTG
>TARA_R110002126_G_scaffold76017_10_pt1 | contig 10145 bp, 9 predicted proteins | sample TARA_R110002126 | Tara Oceans TARA_R110002126 (sample SAMEA4397536) | marine metagenome | biome: Polar Biome; feature: [DCM] deep chlorophyll maximum layer (ENVO:01000326); material: water (ENVO:00002006), including particulate matter (ENVO:01000060) such as... | depth 30 m | reverse complement strand
AAAGCCGCCGCCACAGACACGCTGCTCGTGACCGTCAATGACGATGTGCTGACTGGCCAGGTAGCGAATGATGGCCTGTGCGGTGGTCAGTCGAATGGTCTGGTCTGCGGAACTCATTGCGCCCTCATCGGTCACTGTCAGTGCGCGCCACAGCGTTTGCCAGTTGACGCGATATCGGTGGTTAGAATACAAGTTTTGCAACCGGTTGCAAGTAATTTGCAGGTAAATACCAAACTGGATGAGGGGGTCTGGGATGACCGAAATTGGAATCGGCATTGTTGGTGGCGGCTATATGGGCAAGGCGCATGCCGTTGCCATGGCTGCAGTCGGCGCGGTGTTTGACACCGCCTTGCGGCCGCGGCTGGAGATGGTCTGCGCTGCCAGTCCGGCCAGTGCCGAGCGGTATCGCCGCGCCTTCGGCTTTGCCCGCGCCACCGCGGATTGGCCCACGCTGGTGGAAGATCCAATGGTCGAGGCCATCATGATCGCCTCACCACAGGAAACCCATCAGGCCATCGCTGAAGCGGCATTCGCACTGGGCAAGCCGGTGTTCTGTGAAAAGCCGATGGGCGCCAGCTTGGCCGAGAGCGCGTCGATGACCGCGGCCGCTGCGGCCAGCGGCGCGATCAATATGGTGGGATTCAACTATATCCGCACGCCAGCCTCGCAATTTGCCAGACGGCTGATCGCCGAAGGTCGCATCGGCACGGTCACCTGGTTCCGGGGCGAACATACCGAAGATTTTTATGCGGATCCGCAGGCGCCTGCGTCATGGCGCACGGAAGGCCAGGCCAATGGCACAATGGGCGATCTGGCGCCGCATATGATCAATGCAGCATTGGCGCTGATTGGTCCGATTGATGGCCTGATTGCAGAAGTGGAAACAGTGCATCAGAGCCGGCCTGGTCCCAAGGGGCCGGTGTCAGTGAGCAATGATGATCAGGCACAGATGATGTGTCGCTTCACCAATGGTGCCATGGGTCACATGTTCTTCAGCCGTATCGCGAGCGGTCGGAAGATGGGCTACGCCTATGAAGTGGTCGGGACCAAGGGGTCTATCCGGTTTGATCAGGAAGACCAGAACGCGCTCTGGCTCTATGACAGCGACGACCGAGAGGCCGAACGGGGGTTCCGCAAGATCCTGATCGGGCCAAGCCATCCGGACTATCTGGCGTTTTGTCAGGGGCCGGGACACGGCACGGGCTATCAGGACCAGATCATCATCGAGGCGCGCGACTTTCTCAAGGCGATCGAAACCGGCAAGCCGGTCTGGCCGACCTTTGCGGACGGGCTGGCGGTCAATCAAATCGTTGCCGCGGCGCATGCGTCGAGCGCGAACAAAAAATGGGTTTCTGTACCGGCGGACTGACGCCTGGGAGAGGTTTAGTCATGACTATCAAAATCGCCAATGCGCCCTGTTCCTGGGGCATTGAATTTGCCGATGGTGCGGGCAATCCGCCCTGGCGCAAGGTGCTGCAGGAATGCGCGGAAGCGGGCTATAAGGGCATTGAGCTGGGACCGGTCGGCTATATGCCCGAAGACCCTGCTGTACTGGGCGCGGCGCTTGATGAGTTCCGTCTGGAACTGGTGGGTGGGGTGGTCTTCCGACCCTTCCACGATCCGGCTGCATGGGATGAAGTGCAAGACGCAGCCGTTCGGACCTGCAAGGCGCTTTCGGCGCATGGAGCGCAGCATCTGGTGCTGATCGACTCGATCTCGCCGCGGCGTGCGCCCACCGCAGGTCGCGCTGGTGAGGCCGAGAAAATGGATGCGGCTGAATGGGCTGCCTACCGCGACAAGTTCGCCACCATCGCGCGCATGGGCACTGAGGAATACGGGCTCACGGTTGGTATCCACGCCCATGCGGCGGGCTTTATGGATTTTGAACCAGAGCTTGAGCGCCTGCTCGATGAAGTCGACGAGAGTATTCTCAAGATCTGCTTTGATACCGGGCATCATTCCTATGCCGGGTTTGACCCGGTGGCCTTTCTCAGGCGCCATGTCGGGCGGGTGTCCTATATGCACTTCAAGGATATCGACCCGCTGGTGAAGCGCGATGTCATCGCCAACCGCACGGGCTTTTACGATGCCTGCGGGCAAGGGATTTTCTGCAATCTGGGGCAGGGGGATGTGGATTTTCCAGCTGTGCGTGACATCCTGTTGGAGAACAATTTTGATGGCTGGTGCACGGTGGAGCAGGATTGCGATCCGCTTGGCGACACGCTGCCGATCAAGGACGCTCAAGCCAATCGCCAATATCTGGAATCCATCGGATTCAACTAGGGAATAGTCACATGAAGAAGCTGAACTGGGGCATGATTGGTGGCGGGCAGGGCAGCCAGATCGGCCCTGCCCACCGTCTGGGATCGGGGCTGGACGGCGCATTTTCGTTTGTCGCTGGCGCGCTCGATCACAACGCTGATGCCGGACGTGCCTATGCGCAGACCCTGGGTATCGCGCCTGATCGTGCTTATGGCGACTGGCGCGAAATGCTGGCCGGCGAGAGCGCGCGCGAGGATCGCGTTGATCTGGTCACCGTGGCGACGCCCAACGCGACGCATTACGAAATTACCAAGGCCTTTCTCGAAGCCGGTTTTCACGTGCTGTGCGAGAAACCGATGACCATGACGGTTGCGGAGGGCGAGGACATCGTCCGCACTGCCGCCGCGTCGGGTAAAATCTGCGCGGTCAATTACGGCTATACTGGATATTCGCTGGTGCGCCATATGCGGGCCATGGTGGCTCGTGGTGATCTGGGCAAGGTTCGTCTGGTGGTTGCCGAGTTCGCGCATGGCCACCACGCCAATGCCGCCGATGCCGAAAATCCCCGGGTGCGCTGGCGCTATGATCCAGCGCAGGCTGGCGTATCGGCGCAGTTTGCCGATTGCGGTATCCATGCGCTGCATATGGCGAGCTTCGTTACCGGCCAGGAAGTCGAGAAGCTGTCAGCGGACTTTGCCTCGTGCATCGAGTCACGCGTTCTGGAAGACGACGCGATGGTCAATTTCCGCATGAATGGCGGTGCCGTGGGCCGGTTGTGGACATCGTCGGTGGCGATCGGCCGTCAGCATGGCCTGACCATTCAGGTGTTCGGCGAAACCGGCGGCTTGCGCTGGGCGCAGGAGCAGCCCAATCAACTCTATTGGACGCCCCTTGGAGGTCGGGTGCAGATCATTGAGCGGGGCGAGGCCAATCTGTCCCCGGAGGCTGATCGCACAAGCCGGGTCACTGTCGGGCACGCCGAGGGCATGCCGCTTGCTTTTGCCAATATCTACTCGGACCTGGCCGAGATGATCAGCGCGACCAAGGAGGGGCGTGCGGCCGATCCTGCCGCTTCACTGTGTCCACTGGCAGTGGATGGTTTGCGGTCCATGGCAGCTGTTCATGGGGCCGTTGTGTCGGCCAAGGGGCAGGGCGAGTGGGTCGATGCGCGGCCGCCCATGTTTCGCGACTAGGTGAACTTTCAAGTGCGGGGTCGCAAGGTCCCGCGCTCTACAATCCGGCAGGCAAAGGTGCGCGCCTCGGGGCGTCGATCCGGGTTTGCCAGCAAGGACTCGATCAGCTCGATCGAGGAATTGACGATGTCTTCGACGGGCTGATGAATGGTGGTCAGGTTGACCGATTCCCAGCCGGCTATTTCCATATCGTTCAGGCCCAGTACGCCAATATCCTGGGGTACGCGCAGCCCAGCGTCGCGCATGGCGCTGAGAGCGCCCAGCGAGATGACGTCGTCGGCACAGAAATAGGCTTGTGCTGGTTTCTCTGCGAGCAGTTTGGTCATCGCTTCGCGCCCCGCGGGAAAGCTATAGGCCTTTGCGTAAGTGCAGGACGCCCTGACATTGGTGTGTTTGCGCAGCTCGGTGGCGAAACCCTGCCAGCGATCCCTGGTCGATGAGGCCGTCTCGGGCCCGCCCAGGAAGCCTACATTTGTGTAGCCACGCGCCAGGAATTCCTGGGCGGCCATCTGGCCGCAATATTCATTGTCGATGCCCACGACATGAACTTCGGGCGATCCCGACTTCTGCCCGAAAGTGTGCACGACCGGTATGGCCGCGGCGCGGAACGCCTTGGCGAAATCCTGGGGCAGCGTGGACGATGCAACAATGACGCCGTCTACTGAGTATTGCCGCAGCATCTGTACAGAGTGTGCCGGGTCGGTCTCATTGGATAGGTTTACCAGCAGCGGCCTCAGGCCTCGTTCCTGGAGTCCCAGGGTGAACAGGTCGAACACCTGCAGGAAGAACGGGTTCTTGAAGTTGCTGACCACCAGACCGATGAGCTTGGTGCGGCGGGTGGTCAGGCTGCGCGCCAGAAAATTTGGGCTGTAGCCAAGTTCGGCGGCGGCCTTCTCAACCTTGATGCGCATCTTCTTGGAGACCGACGCGCCTTCGGTGAAGCAACGCGAGACGGCCGAACGGGAAACCCCGGCGCGTTCAGCCACGTCCTTGAGCGTCGGTATCATTGCGTCATCTCCACACGAACTAAGCCCACGCTACTTACAGCAAAACTCCCGACGGGTTCAGTATCGATAGTATGAGAAATTTTGCAACCGATTGCAAATGCGGTTCCTGTGTGTATTACTGATTAACAGAAGGTGGAGAAACGCTGCCTTCCCTGGACGGAACGCCGAAGAAAATTCTGGGAGGAATTTATGAAGTCGATGTTTAAGGCCCTCGCGCTGACGGCCCTGGTTGCGGTTGCCCCACTCGCCTCAGCGACTGTGGCGCAAGCCGAAGGTGAGAAGTACATTCTGGTCAGCCACGCACCGGACTCCGATAGCTGGTGGAATACAATCAAAAATGGCGTGGCGCTTGCGGGCGAGCAGATGGGTGTTGAGGTCGAGTACCGCAATCCGCCAACAGGCGATCTTGGCGACATGGCCCGGATCATCGATCAGGCCGCGGCCTCAGGCCCCAACGGGATCATCACCACACTGGCCGATTATGACGTGCTCAGTGGCCCCATCCGTGCCGCGGTCGATCAGGGCATCAATGTCATCATCATTAATTCAGGCTCTGCAGAACAGGCACGCGAAGTTGGCGCGCTGATGTTTGTGGGGCAGCCTGAGTACGATGCGGGCTATGCTGCCGGTCTACGTGCCAAGGGCGATGGTGTTGAGAGTTTCGTCTGTGTGAACCACGTGATCTCGAACGCTGCGGTGGCTGAGCGCTGCCGTGGATTTGCTGATGGTCTTGGTATTGATCTGGGCGAGTCGATGATCGACGTTGGCCAGGATCCAGCTGAAATCAAGAACCGCGTGATGGCCTACCTTTCGGCCAATCCCGACGTTGATGCGATCATCACGCTTGGCCCAACCTCGGCTGATCCGACAATCCTGGCGCTTGAAGAAAACGGCATGGCTGGCGAAATCTACTTTGGTACTTTCGATCTGGGCACCGAAATCGTCAACGCCATCAAGTCCGGCGTTATCGAGTGGGGTATCGACCAGCAGCCCTTCCTGCAGGCCTACCTGCCAGTGGTGATCATGACCAATTATGATCGGTATGGCGTTCTGCCAGGCAATAACATCAATTCGGGCCCCGGTTTTGTCACCAAGGACGGCCTCGAAATGGTTGAAAAGTACGCAGGTGAGTACCGCTAGCTATCGAGATGGGGCGGCTATTCAATAGCCGCCCTTTTCATATTGGGGAGGGTTAGCATGTCGGATCCGGTACAATCTGGTTCAGACGACGAACGCGTCAAATCTACGTCGCCTTTGCGCAAGGCACTGCTGAGGCCTGAACTGGGCGCCATATTTGGCACCATGGTGGTATTCGCCATGTTTGCCTTGCTGGCTTCCGATTCAGGGATGTTCTCGGCGGCGGGCATTTTGAACTGGTCCACCGTGTCAGCACAGTTTGCCATTATCGCGGTAGGCGCCTGCCTGCTGATGATTGCGGGTGAGTTTGACCTGTCGATTGGCTCGATGATCGGTTTTGCCGGCATGTCGATCGCGCTGTTGGCTGTCACCTTTGGTTGGCCCATGTGGGCCGCGATCCTGGTGACATTCGGGGTCTGCCTGGCCATTGGCGCGCTGAACGGTTTCATCGTGGTCAAGACAGGGCTGCCCAGTTTCATCGTTACGCTGGCGCTGTTGTTCATTCTGCGTGGCTTTACGATTTTCGTGCCACAGACGCTCGAGCGTAAAACCATCATTGGTGGCATTCGCGAGGCGGCGGAGGGCGATTGGGTTGCCTCGCTGTTTGGGGGCAAAATCCTGCAGCCGCTCTTCTCGTGGATGGGCGATAATGGCTGGATCGAGGTCTATGACCGCGGGATCAATGCCGGAAAACCCATTGTGGACGGGATTCCCGCACTGGTCGTGTGGGCCCTGGTGTTGATCGTGTTTGCTCATGTGCTGCTGACTCGCACCCGTTTCGGCAACTGGATCTACGCTTCTGGCGGTGACGCCCGGGCGGCCAGCTATGTTGGTGTGCCGGTCAATCGCGTCAAAATCCTGATGTTCGTTTTCACGGCCTTCTGCGCCACCGTGCTGGCAACGTGTCAGGTCATGGAGTTCGGTTCTGCGGGCGCCGACCGCGGGGTGCTCAAGGAGTTCGAGGCGATTATTTCAGTGGTGATCGGCGGCGCTTTGCTGACCGGCGGCTATGGCTCGATTATCGGGGCAGGGCTTGGCGCGCTGATTTTTGGCGTCGTGCAGCAGGGATTGTTCTTTGCTGGCGTCGAAAGTTCGCTGTTCCGCGTGTTCCTGGGCCTTATTCTTCTGCTGGCTGTGGTGTTGAATACCTATATCCGCCGCCTGATTACCGGGGAGCGCTAGGATGACCAAACCCGTTATCGAGATGAAGAATATCGAGAAGCACTTTGGCCAGATTATCGCTCTGGCCGGGGTTTCGCTTGAGGTGATGGCCGGCGAATGTCATTGCCTGCTTGGGGACAATGGGGCCGGCAAGTCGACCTTCATCAAGACCATGTCTGGAGTGCACAAGCCAACCAAGGGCGAGATCCTGCTCGATGGTGCGCCGATGAGCTTCACCACGCCACGCGACGCCATCGATGCCGGCATCGCCACTGTGTATCAGGATCTTGCGATGATCCCGCTGATGTCGATCAGCCGCAACTTTTTCATGGGCAACGAGCCCCTGACGGGGCGGGGGCCTTTCAAGTTCTTCGACCATGATCTGGCCAATGAGGTCACCATGAGCGAAATGCGCAAGATGGGCATCAATCTGCGCGGGCCGGATCAGGCGGTGGGGACGCTTTCGGGTGGCGAACGCCAGACCGTAGCAATCGCGCGCGCGGTGTATTTCGGCGCCCGGGTGCTGATCCTCGACGAACCGACCTCGGCGCTGGGTGTGCGGCAGACCTCCAATGTGCTGGCGACCATCGACAAGGTGCGCAAGAAGGGCGTGGCTGTGGTGTTCATCACCCATAATGTGCGCCACGCGATGGCCGTTGGGGACCGGTTCACCGTCCTCAACCGCGGCAAGACGCTCGGCACCGCGCCGCGGGGTGAAATCAGCTCCGAGGAGTTGCAGGACCTGATGGCTGGTGGGCAGGAACTGGCTGTGCTCGAAGGTTCATTGAGCGGCACTGTCTGAGCTGCAAGGCACGCACTACGAATAGCGATGGGTCCCACACCGTTCAGCGATGGTGTGGGGCCTTTTTGTTGGGTGATGAGAAGGTATCAAGAGGTCCGCGGCACGGCTGTCGGTGCTGCAATTGGAGGGGCGTTCAACGCGAATGTGACCTCAACCATCTGATCGCAAACATCAAAATCGGTGCCGGATCCGGAAGGAGTGCCGAAATGCAGTGTCGGCCGTGAATGCGCGTTTGGTTTCTTAATGGTGATAATGCGCGGCATATTTGGTTTCGATTGACACTCGATTTGGTTTCGTATTAGCTCGGATTGTGCTCGAGATGACTGGATAACCAGCGCCGGGCGGCCGGGAGGAATCAATGATTTGCACTTGCGTCCATGGCGTATTTGCCGATGGTGACGCCGTTGTCGGGTGTTCCAGTCCGGCGCGGCTAAGGCCGGCTGTATCGCCCAATGTCAGGGTCTTCACATTTCGCATTGCGGCTGTCGTCAAGTCGGCTGCTCAGGCGTATGGTCTGATAGATCTACCCGACCCCGCACGCTTGGCACCTTTTGGCGCTGCGGCGAACGCCGTGTCGGAACTTGCTGCAGACCACGGTGATCCTGGCCAGCATTTTGGACCCGATCTCAGTGCAGATGGAATGCGTTCCGCGGTTGCCCGGGGATGGGCGCAAATCCGCGAAACGATTGTAAGCCGCCTCCGGCCTGGCACATCGGACACGATGGGCTGCGCCGCGTAACTCAACTGCTACCTGGCACTGATTGGTGTTTGCGACGCCGGCTTAGCTGGTTGGAAAGGATCAAGAGCTTGCTCGAACTCGACAGCATTACCAAGGTGGTCGGCGCACAGACCCATATCAGCGATGTGTCGCTAAAGCTGGAGCGCGGGACGCTGAACGTGCTGCTGGGCCCGACATTGTCGGGCAAGACCAGCTTGATGCGCCTGATGGCAGGGTTGGACAAACCTACACATGGCCGACTGAGCTTTGACGGTGTCGATGTTACGGGGGTGCCACCACAGAAGCGTGACATCGCCATGGTGTTTCAGCAGTTCATCAACTACCCCACCATGACGGTCTATGAGAATATTGCCTCGCCGATGCGCGTGGCCGGGGCCGACAAAAAGGCGATCGACGAAGCGGTACAGAGCGCCGCTGAACTGATGAAGCTGACACCCTACCTGCAGCGGACACCGTTGAACCTGTCGGGTGGTCAGCAACAGCGCTGCGCGCTGGCGCGTGCCATTGTCAAGAATGCCGGTCTGGTGCTGCTTGATGAGCCACTTGCCAATCTCGATTACAAATTGCGCGAAGAACTGCGCGCGGAACTGCCGCGCATCTTTGCTGAGGCTGGCACGATCTTCGTCTACGCTACGACCGAACCATCGGAGGCGCTCTTGCTGGGCGGCAATACGGCCACCCTGTCGGAGGGGCGTATCACCCAGTTCGGCAAGACCATCGATGTTTTCCGGCAGCCGCGTGACCTGATCACAGCGAAGACCTTTTCCGACCCGCCGCTCAATATCATTACCATGCGCAAGGCGGGCACGTCGTTTCAGATTGAGGGGGGCTTCGGCTTTGCCGTGCCGCCGCATCTGGTCAGCATCCCTGATGGTACCTACACGATCGGCTTTCAGCCGCATCATTTATCGCTGACCCCCGCCAATGCCGCATCGGTGGCAATCAACGCCAGTGTGACGGCCATGGAAATTACCGGATCAGAGAGCTTTGTGCATTTGCGCTATGCCGATGCGCGCTGGGTCATGCTGACCTCGGGTGTTCATGACTTTGATGTCGATTCACAGATTGAAGTGTTTCTGGATCCGCAATTGCTGCTGGTCTTCGACGAGCAGGGGCGTTCCGTGACCACCAGCCAACCAGACGCTACAGGGGAGGCGCGCAATGGCACGAATTGATCTCGACCATATCCGCCACTCCTATCTCCCCAACCCCAAGAGCGATGCCGACTTTGCGCTCAAGGAAGTCCATCACCAATGGGATGATGGCGGCGCCTACGCCCTGCTCGGTCCCTCAGGGTGTGGCAAGACCAGCCTGCTGAACATTATTTCGGGGCTGGTTCACCCCTCGCGCGGCCGTATTCTGTTCGACGGCAAGGATGTGACGGCGCTGACGCCTGAACAACGCAACATCGCTCAGGTTTTCCAGTTCCCCGTGATCTACGACACCATGACGGTGTACGATAATCTGGCGTTTCCGTTGCGAAACCGGCGGTTCGCCGAGGACGATATCAAGCGCAAGGTCACCGAGACGCTTGAGATGATCGATCTGTCTGATCTGGCGCATCGGAAGGCGCGCGGCCTGACCGCTGATCAGAAGCAGAAAATCTCGCTGGGCCGTGGTCTGGTGCGCTCTGACGTCAACGCCATTCTGTTCGATGAACCACTCACGGTGATCGATCCGCACATGAAATGGGTGCTGCGCAGCCAGCTCAAGCAGCTGCACAAGCGCTTTGGCCACACCATGGTCTATGTCACCCACGATCAGACCGAGGCGCTGACCTTCGCTGACAAGGTGATGGTGATGTATGAAGGCGTTATCGTGCAGATCGGCACGCCGTCGGAACT
>TARA_R110002126_G_scaffold88646_5_pt1 | contig 10152 bp, 8 predicted proteins | sample TARA_R110002126 | Tara Oceans TARA_R110002126 (sample SAMEA4397536) | marine metagenome | biome: Polar Biome; feature: [DCM] deep chlorophyll maximum layer (ENVO:01000326); material: water (ENVO:00002006), including particulate matter (ENVO:01000060) such as... | depth 30 m | reverse complement strand
AATAATGAACTTTGTATTTATAAAAAAGGTGCTCATGGTATTATTAAAATTCAAACTTTAACAAATGTATATGCTTTAAATAATGATTTTAATACATCTTGTAGAGAATTTGAAGATGAAAATGGATTATTTGAATGTTCTATCAATAGAACAAAAGACCCTGAATTATGTTCATTTATTGATTCTGGAACTCATTTCAATGGAACAGTTGATTTTAAAAATACTGATAAGTATAGAGATAATGAAAATATTCCTGACAATATGAAACATATAGATATGAAAAAAGCATATACACAATTTACTACATATTCAGGTTATGAAGGATTTCTTGGTAAAATTACTGATTTTAGAGAATGTGATAAGATTTCACAAATTGGATTATATTATATCACAGAAGTGGATTTTTCAAAATGTAATCAAAAATTTATTAATCTTAATAAAAAAACTCAATGGGTAAAATCTTATAATGTTTATCCAAGTCCTGAACTAAAATTATTTCAAAGTTTTGGTGTATCATTCAAGATTACTCATGGTGCTTATGGTTACAACAAAGATTTTAAATTTAATGATACTATGATTAATACAAAAGATAAAATTGAATTAGGTGATAGTATTGTTGAGATTCCCTACTATTCAAAATGGACTGGTTATATCTCAATGAAAAGAAGTTATACATCTTTCTATATGAATGGAAAACCTGATTTTTTCAAAGCAATTAATCCTGATGAAAATTTTAATATTATGATGACTGATGATAATGAGGCAAGAATTCATTATCCTGTAAAATACTCTTTCACTAAAAAACATATTGCTGCTTTTATTACATCTTATCAAAGGTGTATCATGCTTCAACAACTAATGGATATGAACATTGATAAAGTTGTAAGAATATGTTGTGATGGTATTTATTATGAAAACCACAAATTTAATATGAAAAAATCTTTTACAGAGAAAGAAGGAATGACTTTTAGAAATTGCCCAGCAGAAGAATACTTATCAAATATTTTACATAATGAAAATGAGATTGTTTTACCCACAGCAAAACCAAGAGAATTTTATTCAAGAGAATTATTTAAAGGTCCAGGTGGAAATGGAAAAACTTATTATAATTTATTTTTAGATACAGGATTAGTTAATAAAGTATATATTGCTCATTCTAATAAATTAAATTCAACTAAATCAAATGAATATGAAAAAAAATTCAATAAACCACTTTCAACTTCTTTACATAATAGATTATTGAAAGGTCCATATCAAAAATTTGATACAAGTATGTATTCCAATTATATTATTGATGAATGTTCTATGATTAATGAAGAAGATAAACAAGCAATCTTTCAACAATGTAAAGGAAGAGTTATTATGTGTGGTGATATAGGTTTTCAATTACCTGCTATACAAGGTGAAGAAATGACTGAAAAGGGATTTGATAATGTTATTGAATTATCAACAAATTATAGATTCAAAGATGAAAAAACATTAAATTTCATGAATGAATTTAGAAAAAATATTGTAGAAGAGAAAAGTGTTGATTTCTTAAAAGTTGGATTACAAACAATTACTAAGGAAGAACTTAAAAAGAAATATAAAAAAGAAGATATTATTTTAGCACCTTTTCATGTAATTAACAATGAATATACTTCTATGTTTAGTCATATTGAAAAATATAAAGTAACAGAGAATAGAAGAAAATATAAAAATGGAGATATTGTTTTTGAAAAACCAAATCAAAAATGTGAATTAAGACATGGATTTACTATTCATTCTGTACAAGGTGAAGATTATGAGAATAATATTTATATTAGTAATATGTGTCCTCACTTTCATTTAAATAGAATGTTTTACACTGCTATTAGTAGAACAAGAACACTAGATCAAATTTTTATTATTAGTTAATTTTTTAGTTTTTTTTTTAGGTTCAAATCTGATTTTGGAATCATCTCTTAACTTTTTACTTTTTTTAATATTAGAAATATTATTCAAACAAAAACAAGTTGCTCTTGCTTCTGTTTTTTTAAATCTTTTTCTATTCCAATATTTATAATATTTTCCATTATATAAAAATCTAGTACCATCAGTTTTTCCAATATATCCTATACCATGATTAAATATAACCTTAAATTTAGGATTTGGTATATCAAACATAATATATAAAAGAAAATAATTTAATTAAGCATCCACAATATTTACAACTCCACCTCGAATGTTACATGCTTTAATAGTTTCAACCCAAATATTACACTGGACAGCATCAATTCCTTCATTTGCTCCTACACCAGTTCGAGAATATCTAATAACTGCTGGACTAGCACCACTTCGAACAGCATTTGAAGGACTAACAGAGTTTGAGTTAGTTGCCATAAGAGGGAATGATTTCCAGTTCTGTCTTCCAGAAGCAGCAGTCTGGTAATTAACACCATGAGCAGCAGCACCACTTAATACAAACTCATTACTTAAAGCAAGGGTATTGGCAGTTTCCAAAGCATCAGTATGGACTTCATCATAGCAACCAGTTGGAATACTTAACATACCTTCATCAAAAGTTTGGTTAAGAATAGAATACATAAATGCTTCACTTTCAAGAGTTTGGTCAAAAACAGGTTGATTGTTAATAAAGAGTTGTAATTTTTCACCATTTACTTTATCACTTCGCTGGTTAAGTAAAACTTGTTTAACATTCTTCTGTAATGGAACAGCACTAGTATCAGCAATACCTATATTAAGTTTCTGTAAAAGAATTCTTTGAATAAATCTATTTTGGAATCCTAACTGAATATCAGTAGAAGCAGAGACACCAGCAGCAAGAGCAGGAATAGTCTTCTGTACTAAATTCCTGCTTCGATACTGAAAATCTAAACCATTTTTAACTGAATCATTCACTAATGCCATAACATCAGCATCTTCATAGTGAATAAAGTTAAGAAGCATATTACATTTTGCTCGTGGGATGTCTATTGATTTAACAGGAGTTGCTAAAATAGTAGCAGCATCAGTTGTAGCAGAAGCAGCACCACTAGTTCTTCCTGTCCAGGTGATAGTGTCAGCAGCAGTTGCTCCACCACCACCATTTACAATTGCCACAGCAGTAGCATTACCAACAGCACCAGCACCATCAGCAAGATTTCCAACAGTTACTCTGCCAACAAAACCTTGACCAGTTCCTGCTGAAACACCATCACAAAGTTCATCAGGAGTGTAATTTCCAGCACCAGCAACAAAGTTATTAGTTGTGAGAACTGCTCCAACTTCACCAGCAGAAGCAATAACATTATTTCCATTAGTTTCCCAATCAATTTCAACAGTGATTTCAGGGAGAGCATGGAGTGGAAGTGCTACATCTCGAAGCATACCAAAAAGGTCACTAAGTTTAATCTGTGCCTCTGGTGCTCGATCATCTTGAATAGATTTAGAACCAGCAGCACCATGAGCAACTTCATTTGAAAGTCTGTATCGACCTTCACTATCTATAACATATGAATTATCAGCACCTAATTTTACATCTAATACACCAACTTTCTTTTGCTGATTCATAAGTTCTTTCTTTAATGATAAATAATTTGATACATGTTGAAGTTGGTCACAGAGAACACCACCAATATAAAGTCTTGCTGCTCTAATTGGTAAAAGACCAGTAAGTCTTTGAGGAGAACAAATCAAACTATTTGCTGCCATATCTTCTGCGGTCCATAAGACCTGATATTCTAAAACTGAATCACTATCAAGAATACCTTTTTTAGGAATTCTAAATGTTGCTTGACCAGAACCATTGTTGGCAAAGGAGAAACCAGCAGGAGATAATACAACTGATTCAATCCTAGCAGATTGATTTTCATTGCTCATTTGAGGAACTAAAACAGATGGAAGAGACATTTTTATATAATATAGTAATATATAAAAAATTTAAATTAAAAACTAAAAAGATTAAATTATAAAAGTATAGTTAAGATGGTTGAAACAGTTATAATTATTGTTCCTATTATTTTATGTGTAATAACATTTGCTATATTATTTGCCAATTGTTTTTGTAATTTACATTTATGACATATTAGTATCATATAAAAATTAAATCTTTTTCTAAATTCATTTTATAACAAAAAAAAAAAGAAGCATATGGGGGAGAATAATTTTTATTAGTAGAGTTAATATGTTTAAATTTAATTCTTGTTTTTGGGATTATTATTTGTAAACTATCACTAAAATATTCTTGAAAATATTTATAACATAACATAACAGAAGGGACTATTAAAATAAATGGTTTATCAATTTCTTTTAATCTTTTAAATATTTCTTTTTTTTTACTAAATGGAGGATTATCTATTATAATTTCACCTTTATTATTATTAAAAAAATCTTCATCTTCATGGATAATATCAAAACCCATTTCTTTAAAATATTCTTTTTGTTTTCCATCTCCAAAAAAAGGACTCCAAATCTTTTTATCAGTTGGGATATATTCTTTTATTCTTTCCCATTCTATTTTATTAGTCATGTAATTATCACTTTCTTTATCTTCTGTAAAACTCATATAATATATATCAATATATTTTTAACATTCCATCTAACTCATATTAGTAACACCCACATTTTGATTAACCACTATGTTATTGATGTTAAGGTAGTAGAAGAATGCTCCATATGGTGTGGAAGGGTCTGCTGCTGTGTCCTCAGGGTCTGCCAAATTAGCATTAAGGGTGACAGATAAATTATCAATTTGGGAATTGACACCATTTCCACTAATTTCATCATAAGACACACCAGCAGCAAAGGAAGAGAATCCTTGTCTTTCCACAGCACCTCGAAGATTATCAGGGTTAAGGGAAGAGTGTTTAATATCAGCAGTTTCTTTATGTGCTGATAAGTAATTCCAGCATACCTGTGGAAGAGTGGAAGGTTGATTAATTTGAAGACCTGTATTAGTATCAACTTCAATGGTATAATAAAGGGGAAACTGCTGAGAATTCTTTCGAAATACAATAGATTGAAGTCCAGGATTGTATAATGCTAAACTATTCTTACTGAATGTATTCAAGAATTTAGTAGGGCAAAATGCTGCCATAACAGATAAAGTATTTCTTAATCCTAATCTGTGATTTAATGAAGTAACACCATTAGTATCTAATGTATCAAAAATACTTGAATAACTTAAAAATCTAAGCATTTGAGTAGGTTGTGCTCTCTTTGCCATAATCACAGCATCTTCTTCCATGATAATAGGAACATGAAGTTTTGGGTTAGTAATTTCATAATAACCATTAACAGCATCAGTTCCAAATAAAGCAGAAGAATTGTTATTTAATGTAATATCTAATGTAGCACCCTGTGTAACATCTAAATCAATAGGTTCACTTAAACATACACCACAAAGGAGTCTCATACTAACTTTCATTGTTTTACACACATTTCTTCGAGCAGTGAGATTATCAGCAGCAATACCTGGAACATTTCCATCGTTGTTTGTAACACCAAAACCAACAGATTTCTGTTCATTAAATAACTGGCAATCCATATCTCCTTTTGAATGAAGACCTGAAACAATAAGTTTTGCTAATGTAGGATAGTTATTTATTCTTTCCATCTGTGATTCATTGAAATTTCTGCTAGACCATGAGATAGTTTGAATTAAACTATGAGCAGCAATGTAAGGGTCAATCTGAAAATCATCTGTCATAGCAGGTGTAGCATTATTTGCTTTTTTGAAGTCTACATCAAATTCTAATCTAATGTCTTTGGCAACCATCATGCCTTGATTTCCTACATCGAATCTCATTGTATTTTGAGCAGAACTGTATCCATATGTGGAAGCAGCATTTGAAGGATTGATTATTAAATGTCTACGAGAACTCATTATAATATACTAATATATTTTATTTTTTTGAATTTAATTTATAAACTTTTTTTTGATAGTTAATAAATGATTTATATATCTGGCACTTCGTGCTTAAATGCTTGGAATTAATTTATATATAGAAATGTAATTTATTTATTATTTAAAGTTTAATTTTATAATTTTATATATAGATATAATAATAATGAATAGATTCGAATATCCAAATATATATTTAAAAACTAAAAAAATAATAAAAGAATTAGGATGTGGTATTATCAAAAGAGATAATGAACATTTTATATTTTTACATGAATTAATATATAGACACCATAGATATAAAGAAAAAGTTGGTAAAGGAGTAAAACATTTTAGAATAAAAATGACTGAGATAGATAATACAGAATTTGAATTACAAATAAGAAGAAGAAGTAATCCAGAAGAAATTTGTGAATATGGAAAATATAAATATGAGAGTTTTGATTGGTATTATTGTGCCACAGGAATTAAAAAAAGTGATTTGTCTGTTGCTGCTACAAAAGTTGTAGGTTGTTTTAGATATGAATATAAATTAAAAAATAGAAATCCTGATAATTCGTGGACTTGTAATTGTTGTAAAAAAAGATGTGAAAATACTAAACAAATTCATACAGACCACATTTATCCACAATGTGAATTATTAAAAGATTTTTGTAGGAATAGAAATGATGTTCCAACTAAATTTGATAAACAAAAACATACAAATGAGACAAAATTTCGATCTAGTGATAGAAGTTTTCATAGAGATTGGATAAATTATCATAATGATAATGTAGAATTTCAATTATTATGTAAAGAATGTAATATGAAAAAAGGCACAAAAATACCTTCACCTATTTAATTTTAAATACATCATAAGGGTCATCACTTTGATAAGTTGGCATTTGTGCCCAATTAGCAATAGCACTCTTTCTGCCCCATCTGTTTGGTTGTTGTATATTTTTCTTAGCAATTTCCTTTGCTTTATTTTCATTCTTACCTTTTATTTTATTTCTTTCATCTTCCCTGATTTGATATTCAAATAATTTCAATTCAGTCAACCTTAATTTATCTTCTATACTAATACTATGTTTTTCAGATTTTTGTTTAAGTATTTTTGGTTGTTCAGGTTTTTGTTCAATTATTCTTGGTTTTTCAGGTATTGTTTCAAGTTTTGGTTTTTCAGGTAAGGATTCAATAGGTTCTTGTAAAGTTTCTTTTTTTAATAAATCTTTTTGTTTTTTTTTCTCTTGTCTTTTTTTTAAACTTGCTGCTCTCATTTTTGCCATATGTGCTGCCAATTCTTCTGGACTTTTAGTTGATTTACCTCTTTTTTTCTTTTTGGGTTTTTCATTTTGTTCAACTATGAGTAATTCTAATTCTGCTTTTGTTTCTTGTTTTTCAATTTTTTCAATTTCTTTTTCACTACTAGTATTTTTCTTTGCTTCTTTTTTACTAAATATTTCATTTTCATCAACAGGTTCAGGTGGGATTTCTTGTACTAACTCTTCTTCTGTTGAAGGCATAGGTGACATCATATCCATTGGTAAAACACTAGGCATTATATATATATTTTAAACAAATATTTTAATTTTAAACAAATTTACACAAAATTAAAATATTTTTAAAGAAAAAATTCAAGAAGTTTTCATTTTTAAACAAATTTATTTAATCATAGTAAGGGGAAAGGAGGAAAAAACCCAGTTACTTAATAAACAATTTGATGAAAACCATTTGGGTCTGCTTGAATTCTTCGAATGTGATGGCAGAAAGAAGTCCATAGTTTAGAAGTTGTGCCACCAGCAGCATTGTATTCAATATATAAAAGTGTTTCAATGCCAGATAAATCTTCACTACTTCCTTTATAACTCATACCTCGACCAATAACAAAATTCTCATAATGTTTTCGTAAATCATCAGCATGACATCCACTATCTTTTAAAGCAGATTCTAATTCTTTAATATGTTCCTGTGAGGCATATCTTTCAGCAAATAACATAGAGTTAAGGTTCACTGGTCTGTCTGGTCTTCTCTCCTGTCCATATTGGAATTGATATTGTTTTAAATCATTGTATTCACCATTCCAATTATATCCATCAATTGAAAGAGCATTTGCCTGATTTGCTGTTTTACCTTTAACAAGTATTCCTAATCCTCGATTTGACCTACATGGGATAGTTATAGTGTTGAATGCTTGTGTTGCTGGGTTAGTAGTTTTGTAGCAAGAGTAAGTTTTAATATCATAGAAAAGAGCACCTGCTTCCATTCGACCTAACATAGACTGTGCCATCTGTGGAGGAACTTCAAGGGTTCGAATTGCTAATTGAGGATTGGTAATTTTATAACTAGAAGTAATGGCATTACCATCATTTCCTAATGTAGGTTCAATTGTACAATCTCGATGACTTCTAGTAGCAGTTCCAGCAATAGAACAGGCAATCTCAATATTACCATCACCATTTACAGTTATACCAGTGATAGTCTGGTCTGTAAAGTCTTCTGCTGCTCCATTATCTCCTCTTTTAGTTTTTAAGGTAATTCGGTCACCAGCAGTAAGAGGAAAGTTATTTAAATCACTAAAAGTATCATATCGAGGAGAAGCAACAATTTGGGCAGCATCATATTTGGCAAGATTTGGTGATAGAACAATTGCTAAGATGTTGCCCCCCCCTGGAACAACTATGTCATCAACTTTGTATGAAGCAAGACATTGTCTTTTAAGAACTTTGACTGCTTCTTCTAATTCAATCTCAACCTGAATTGATTCAAATGCCATAACAGGTAAAGCAGTGTCATTACCCCAAAGACCTGATTCATGAAGTTGAGTAACACATTTTACTTTATTGTTAAGTGGAGGATTTGCTACACCAGTACAAAGAAGACCTTGTTTGCCTACATTGTGGTCAAAGACAGCAGATAAATTTCTTTCATCATCAGTTTTACCATATTCAGCACAGATATGTGCCAAATCATTGTAATTATCAATGTCTTCAACAATTACATTATTTACATAGCATTTTAAGGATTTTATCACAACATTACATCCTTGTTTAGATTTGTTAAATTCAACTTTACAGTTATTATCAGTTGCTTGTATATCAAATTCTAAATAAGAATTGTGAGGACTAATCATAGGGAACTGATTACCATCAACATTAAATCGAATTTTGGAATTAGAAGTTGGTGTGAAATCATTCCCAGCATTCTCACTAGGTTGTAATTTGGAATAATTTGGTATGTTCACTTCCTGACTGACTTTTAACATTTTATAATATATAAAAAGATTTTTTTATTTTAAATTGAATTTAATTACTTAATATAAATGAGGTTCAATATTTAATACTAAATCAGCACACACAATATCAGTTGCTATTGTTCCATCTGTGTTTGTAAGTCTTACATCTATTTGATTCAAAGCAATTGGTTGTTTATTATGAAGTGGACTATATAAATAAGTATTTGGTTGATAATGTAAAAGACTATCTCCATCATCATTTGAGGCATCTGTTTCATATCGAGGAACAACTGCTAATGTTTTTTCAGTTCTCTTTGTTTGTCCATTACAACTTAATAGAGGAAGATTCATTAATTGTATATGAATATTTGGAGAACCACAAGTAAATGAATCAGCATTTGTAATATTCTTATTACTTTCAAATCCATTATGTCCATTATCACTTTTATAATCCTGAGCACTAAATCCTAATACATTTTTCATAGTGTTAGGTTTAAAATGGACAACTCCTGTATTTGTTTGTGTAACTTCTTGTGATATAGTCATATTATCAACTGACCCTACTGCTGAAATAAAGAAACAAGTAGGATATAATGCTCTATTACTTGTATCAAAAGGAGTTAATCCTCCATTATTATTATTTGTGGCATAATTATCAGCACTTGTAGAATGACTAAAACTTACAGAACCATCAAGATTAAAATTAATACAAAATCTAAAATCATCAGTATTATTAAATGTAACAAATTGTCCTACTGCTATATTATTTACTCTTGGTCTTGCTCCTCCGGTCATAATGTGCCAATGAACTGTTAAATCAGTAGCACCATTTACCCCTGCTGGTGCTGCTGCCAATTCTAATGCCCTTGCTTCCTTTACAGTTCCTACTCTTGCTTCCAAAGTTCCTTGTTCTGCTGCCTTTACATCCATCATCATTTCTCCATATGAATGATGAGGAATTATCTCCTTATTATTTTTAGCATCCACATTTTTCATTACATAAGACCCAGTTTCTGTTGAAGTTGCTTTATTTGGAGTAGTTGCTGTTGCTTTTGAAAAAGTTACATTATCATGG
>TARA_R110002126_G_scaffold75847_5_pt1 | contig 10153 bp, 13 predicted proteins | sample TARA_R110002126 | Tara Oceans TARA_R110002126 (sample SAMEA4397536) | marine metagenome | biome: Polar Biome; feature: [DCM] deep chlorophyll maximum layer (ENVO:01000326); material: water (ENVO:00002006), including particulate matter (ENVO:01000060) such as... | depth 30 m | reverse complement strand
CTCAACAGCTTTTCTCAATAAGTTGCTGTTTGGTTTTGGTGTAGTGGAACCAGGTATTTTAGTTCCTTCAATACCCTTAATAACAGGATATGGATCTTTAATAGGATCTGGACCATTACCATTAATGGGATCTTGTGGGGTCGGTTGTCGATAGCCTTCACTACCACCACCATCAGATTTCTTAGTACTACCTGTACTAGTTCCCTCTTTTCCTGTAGCTAGAGTGTTATGAGAATTAACAGGAACAGCTTTTCCTTGACCTGGTCCTACTGCTAGAGCATTATTAGTCTGCGCAGGCTTAGGAAATAATGGCTCAGATCTTCCTAAATTTAATAAATTATTTTTCCAATTAGGATCAAACTTATACATTGTGCCAGGATAAGAAATAGGAGACATTCGATCACCTCCAACAGTAACCTTTATTCCTGACTTGTCTACAGCACCAGCAATTTCTGCAGCGGTGCGTAAATCTCTTGGTGTATTGTTAATTGTGGAAAAAGGTTCTGGTGATGCATTAGGATCAAATGGATCTGATGCCATTCGTTGTTTTGGATCTAAAGGTATACTTTGCTTGGCAACTCTTTTTCCAGTTTTAGTCAATCTTAAACCAGCTGCATCACGCATAACTTCAGTAGTCGTTTTAGGTGGCTTAGGGGAATATGTCTTTCCTGCTTTCAGAATAGGGGCAATTCCTGCTGCAGGAGTACCAGAAAATAGATCAGGTTCTACAGCCTTTGCTGCTGCTGCTGCTTCCATTTCTGCTGCTTTTGCTGCTGCTGCTGCTTCTTTTCCTATTGCCTTCTCTCCTGCCTTCTCTCCTGCCTTTAATAGATCTTTTCCTAGAAATTCTTCTCCAGCCTTTATGGCTGCTTTTATTCCTGCCTTTATTATTGGTCCTGCTTGTTCATTAAGATTGGTACGATTCCAAATAGCTTTAATTAGATCGGTTTCATTGTTTACTGGTTTTTGCATAAAGGGTTCCTTTTTTCTACTTTATTTAGGGTTTTTTAACTTTGTCTGTATACATACTATTGTATGAAATACCTCAGGCTTGCTGCAATAAGTTTCGCAGTAGTCTTCGTGGTGCTCCTCTTGAAGCACAAAGAAGCAAAGCCTATACTACCTAAAATCAATCTTCCTAGTCCAGCAACCGTGATTGACGACTTTCTAGAGATAGACAGTTATCCAGGTTTTACTGTGGTAACTGATGAGTGTGCAGATACCTATAAATGTGTTGGAGAAATCTTGGTTACTGATGGTCGCTTTATTGGCAGTGGAACATTGATTGCTCCTAAAGTAGTGCTTACTGCGGCACATGTAATTAAAGGTTCTGATTTAGAGTATTTCCGAACAAACAATCAGTGCTACAAGATTAGAAAATCTGTGGCACACCCAGATTATACAGAGGAAGGAAGTGGTAAAAATGACATTGGTTTACTTTTCTTAGAGGAGGAATGCCTAGAAACTCCTGCAGTGCTACAGACAGATCCCGAAGATCTAAAACGAGGAGAATTATTAACAACAGTTGGCTTCTCTCATAAAATTAAAAAAATTAGTAATGAACATACATTCTGGTATTACGGAACCATTGTGGAACAACCAACATATATTCGTTTTCTTGCACACAAAGGAAACATTTGGCTTGGTGATTCTGGTGGTGCAGTATTCGAGGACGGCGGTAAACTTACAGGAGTAATATCTGCGCTTATGATTATGGAGTACTCTGTAGTGGATCAGATTGCTGCACGAGTAGACCTGTACGTTCCTTGGATCAGACAGATGGAGAAGATTAATGAGTAGGGTTCAGCGAGGTTTAGTTGCAGCCTGTAGTTTTTTAGTCGGAATTATTCTGGCTAGAGTGCTGGGTTTTTAGTTAGTGTGTGTGCCTATCGTATTCTTCTTTAGGAACGTTCAACTGATGAAAACCATGTATCTGGCTTATCAAGTATGATTGGTTTTCCAGTAGGAAGTTTTAATGTTGGATCAAACATAGGATTTTTACGTGCCTCTGAAGCAACTCTAGGATCTGGATGTTCTCCTGCTATACGAACAGTGTATAAATCATTTATTCCTCTAGGATGACGAAGACCTGCCAAAGCAACTTCAGGATCTGCATGCTTTACTGCATTACGAGTTGTACCCCAATAAGCAAAACGATGGTTTAGTGCTGCCATAACAGCTGCTGGATCTGAATGTTTTGATGCAAATCCAGTTGTTTCGTAATTTGATTCTGGATCAGCTAATGCTGCTATAACAACTACTGGATCTGAATGTTGTGCTTGAACATTGAGTTGTTCTGTCGTACTAGAGCGACTTGGGCGATGTTCTTTTGGAGACTCTTCTGCTTCGTTTAAATATTCTAGAAAGTTTTTCATATACCCTATTTATACTCCTAAATACCTATGTGATTATCGCAGGTATAGACTATTCCATGACGAGTCCAAGCATCTGTGTGTTCAACTCCACAGAGCCTTTCAAGTTTCAGAGATGTTCCTTCTACTTTCTGAGCGACGTAAAGAAAAATCAAAAATTATTCCTGACCAATATTCGTGGAGATCCGTTTGATGACTGGAACTCTGATTTTGCCAGATTCGAAAGCATATCAGACTGGGCACTACAGATGTGCATAGGATGCGACCAGATAGCCCTAGAAGGGTATGCATACGGCGCAAAGGGTAAAGTGTTTCATATTGCAGAGAATACTGGCGTTCTGAAGTATCGTCTGCACCAGCTAAGTATTCCAGTAGAAGTGATTCCTCCGAGTGCGGTAAAGAAGCAGGCTGCTGGCAAGGGCAACGCAAACAAAGAAGAGATGTATCAGGCATTTCTAATGGAGACTGGAATAGATCTGAAGGGAACTATTAGTCCAGACAAGAAAGATGTCGGAAACCCAGTTTCCGACATCGTCGATTCTTATTATATCTGTAAGAGTCTATACACCAAACTTAAGAGTTTGGGTTAATCTTAAAGACTTCCAGAGTATTAGTTATCCAAGCCGTAACGCTTAATATGGTCATCTAAATCCGTATCGTCTGGATGGTTAGCAGACGGATCGCCGTCACGCAAATCCACAGGAATCAATTCTTGTTCTGCTTTAGATACTTGACCATCACCATTTAGATCTTGAGCACCTGCTGGTCTACCTCGACCAAGTCTTACTCTGAAAGGATTTGCGGCACGAGCCTTGGCAAATTCTTCTGGAGAAGCACCCGCTGGTGTACCTCCGCCTGGTGTATTTTCATGCATAGGCATGCGATTGCCGTTCACCCAGAGTCCTGGGTTCTGTGCGTCTTGGCTTTTGATTTGCATGCCTTGAAGATGTGTCAAGAACATAGATCTGTTTGTGTTTTCTTGCATTGGAGCAGACTTTGATTTAGGTTTATCTCCCTTTGATTTATTTCTGTTGTTCCATGCTTTCATCATATCATCAACCATTTTACCTCGTTCTTCAACACTAGCATTTGGAAAACCTTTTTTTACGGAATTTGTAAAAGTAATAAGAGGTAAACCTATAGGATGATTTATGTTTTCTTCTTGAAGACCAGCAACAACAGCTTTTGCTGAGTTTTGATCTTGTTCGTAAGCTGAGTCTGGTGAATAGACTGGTAGACCTTGACCTCTTCGTCGTTTTATTGCTGCTGCTCTTTGGTCTAGTTCGTCGTATGTTGAATCTTTAGCGTATTCAAGTGGATTTCTTGTGTCGGTAACAACCTTGTCTTGATCTTGTAACTGTGCTCGTACTCTATCGGCTCGTACTGATGCATCAATTTCAGCAGAAAGTGCAGCACTTCTAGCTGCTTCTTCTGGTGTAACTTCTCTGTTGCCGTCTGCATCCACTGGAGGAGCAACAAGTTGAAGGTAATTATTTCGACCAGATTTTGGTTTAAAGAATGAACTAGCAGATGGATCTAATTTTCTGGCAAGTTCTTCTTGCATTGGTTCAGGTTGCATTGCTCCTGGAGCTCTACCACCACCAAGATTACCTCTTGCAATTTGCTTAGCCATAAGTTCTATTTCCGCATCTACCACATTAACTAATGGATTGTAGATAAAAGGATTACTGCCAGTTCTAGCATCTTCTCTTTCTAATCTTTGAACATTCAATCTAGCTGGATTATTAAGTTGAGCATTACCTGCTCTAACTTGTTGTGATATATTCGCTCTTTGTGCGGCGGCTGCTCCTGTAGTAGATGCAGCTAAACCATCTAGTCCAATACCCATTGGATCTATTACCTTTTCCTTATCCATATTGGCTTTTCCTTCTTGCATCGGCATGCGATTGCCGTTCACCCAGAGTCCTGGGTTCTGTGCGTCTTGGCTTTTGATTTGGATACTCTGGAGATATGATCGAAACATTGGGTTCATTTTATTCCTTTGGTTATACTGTATTTAGTGATTTAACAATTCCACTTGCGAAGAGACAGGGCTTTACGAGTGGGCTCTCCATTTGGTTTTTTCATGGCTCCAGGCATTCCGCCCATTCTGGCACAAAAAGATTTTCTTCTTTTTGCTGCTTTAGATCCCTTTTTAAGTTTAGAAGGAGGTGTCGTTACTGCCATCTTTAATTTACTTCCAGGATTTTCCCTTCGGTAAGAAGCAACACCCGCTGCATTCAAACCACCTTCAGGATTCTTTCCTTCTTTGCGTGTCCATGCTGCAGTTTCGTTTAGGTATTCTTGAAACGATTTCATGCTGGTGTTACTTTCTTTCCAAATGCTCCATGCATTCCTACTCTAGACTTTTCTGCCTTCTTCTTTTTTAGCTCTTCGGAAGACATCTCTCCTGTTGTCTTTGGTGTATTTTTATTTATTCTTTTGGTTGGTCTGCAGTACTCGTTTTTTCCACCTGCACCACAAGCTTTACCGCTTTTAGTGTCTTTCCACTTCTCTGCTCCCCATCGTTTAAGGTTTGCTCCACTTTTAGTTTTGCGAACATCACCCTTTGATTTGCGACACTTAGCAGTGGCTTGTGCTGCTCTGGCACTCCATTTGCCGTAAGATGCCATCACCTTTCGATAACAAGCATCCCGTTCTTCGGTTAGATATTCTCGAAAAGATTTCATGAATCTGCATTAATTCTTTTTCGTTTAACCAGCACAGTCCATCCCCATGCTACTGCCAAGAACATGAAAGGAAGATACCATAAAATCCATCCCCAACCATTTCGTTGAGAAATATTATCTGCGTGTTGTGCCGCATTAGTGGAAATATCAGGAATGATCACGGGAGTTGTGTTGCAAGCAGTAAAAAAACAAAAAATTGTTAACGCCAATACCAAACGAGCTTTTGTAATATATTTCATATAATATCCTTAAGATTTATTGCTGGCTGCAGCTGATCCAAAATAGAATCCTACGATTGAAAGTAGGATCTGACGATTTTCACTAGTAAACAAATACCCATTGATTTCCACAAAGAATTTTCTGGTAGAAGAAGGAATCAAACCAAACAATCCTTCTGGTGTGGTTGCATCAACTTCCACAAATGTTGGTGTGCCAAAGAACGGCAGTATGAACGGAGCAAGTAGTGTAGCGAACAGAACACCCAACACAATAACTTGGCGCACAACACGTCCAGCATCCACTGAGACACGTTGCACGGCTTTATCTTGATTCTCAGTGGTCTGCTTGTTAGCAGCCATGAGTTGGTTAAACATCTCTTTTTGGTCCTGACTCTTCTGAGCCATGTAACGAAAAAGGAATCCAGTGAATCCGCCACCAATGAGTGAAATTAGTTCAGTTGGTATCATTTGATTCTCCTGTAGTATCTAGGGTTTTTTGGTTCTTTCGACGTGCCATATACCGTCCTTTGCTTTGTTGTATGCGTTTTTGCACGGAAACAGGCACTCCAAGGTCATCAGGCTTCATTCCAGCTACGCCACCTGCTCCCACACTATTCGCAATAGGTGCAGCTGCTCCTTCTCCGTCTTCCTGTAAAAGACCGCAAGCTCGTAATTCACGCATTGCTCCTTCCAAGAACATGGCACCATTGCCGCCAGCCTTTTCACATTCTTCTGTGAATAGAGCAAGCGCAGCAGGAACATTAGTTAGGTGAGCACGAACATAAGGATCAGGAACTTTAACTAATAGACGCTTTAAAGAGACAATTAGTTGTTCGAATGGAGTAAACTGTTGCAGTTCTTTTTGAGATAATTGTTCAACAGATTTTAATTGTTTTCCGTTAGCGTCAATAATACCCATACTGTAAGCTGGCATTCTGGTGAATGGAGTTGTTAGAGCATCAATGAATTTGTATAGAGTAAAATTAGTAATAATTTCAGTTAATTTACTAGGCTTCATACAATTTCCTTTAAAACTTTCATTATTCGATGATCTAGCGGAATGTCATCTATTCTAACTTCTGGTACTCTTTTAGGTAGGATTTGCAGAAAGTACAGAAATGTTTTCAGATAGGAATGATATCTGGGTTCAGTTTTAAAAAATAGAATTCGTGAACAAGCTTCAACTCCAAACACATTATTAAGTATCAGTATATGATTAAGCAGCAAACGATCCTTGAGTGTCTTCTTTAAATCATACTTATTGAATAGCCGTTTAATGTATTTAATTCTATTTAAATCATCATAGAATTCTGAAATCCCTATACAGTTGGGATTGTCATACATTTTAATGGCATAAAGAAGAAAAGTATCTTCACTCAAAGGTTCATAAAGCATATTTTAATTTTGTCTTTGTTTAATAAATCCGTGTGTATCCAATGGAGGAGTAATTGCGCCCATAGTTTTCTGACCTTGTTCTGGGTTGTCGCCACTATAGCGTACAACATCAGCAGACATCTTGTACAGACCAGATGGTGCCTCTTGAATTCCCAAAGCAATGGCTAGATGATCTCCGTTAAGAGTATCTTCAATGCCATCAGTTGTCTTGAATCCATCCTTCGTCAGGTCATGTTCTGGTGTGGTACCAAAGGTGCCGCCAAAACGACTAAGCTTCAGGTATTGTGTTTGACCAACATTCAATGGAGTCTTGCCATTGAATTCAAAATCTAAACCAGCCAAGTTGATCTTGACTCGCATCAAAGACAAAGCTGCACGAGGCTCAAGGTATTCACGCCCAGTGAATGCGTTCAAGAATGCTTGAATTCTTTGAACTTGTTGGTTGTCCTCGATACGATGAATGCCAAAGTCGCTTTGAGCAGACTGCACACTCTGTGCTGGGTATCCACCAAGAGCTCCGCCTTCGGTATTTTCACCTTCGTTTAATTGTAGTCGTAAATCTTTGTATTTTTTCATTTTTGTCTCCTTTGTATTTATACGGAATTAATCTAATCTTTATGTGCTATTACTGAAACAGTCCTGGATTGGTTGCAGCATAGGCTGTTCTTGCGTCGCCTCTTTCACGTGCAGCCTTACCTTGTTTAAATGTAGCACCTTGAGTACCTGGAATATTTGCCACAGTTCTACGACTAGTAACACGCTTCTTTCGTCTGGTTTGTTCGTCAGCTTCTTCTCTATTTCTGGCTACGGTTTTACGGTTTCCACCAGTTCTAGACTTCTTTGTTATTGCCTTTTCTCGCTTCTCGAAGTCTTTTCCACCCTGAAGTTGCCGTTTAGCACCCTTCCTTTGTTTTCTGGTAAGACCTTCTCTGGAACTAAACAAATCTGGACCCTTGTATCCATTACCACTTCTCTCATCTATTACTTGAGCGGTAGCAATTCGATGTGCTGCTTCTTCTTTTGTGTCTCCATTTTTTAATTGAGGATTAAAGCTTTTGCTACGCAACATAGCGTCTGCACGACGATCACGATCACGAATTTCTGCAGGACTCATAGAAAACTCGTTGTCTTTGTTGACAACTTCTTCTGTGATACTACCAAAGAATCTAGTCTTTAGGCGATCACACAATAGGATATTAATATTTTCGTGAATTAGTTTACCATCACTATTGTCCACAATGGTATGCCGATGTTTTCTCTTTAACTCAGGTTTATCAATGATAATTTTAACGTTTTCGCAAATAATTTTAACTACATTTTCATTATAAACGACTTTCTTTAAAAACTCTCCTTCGTAAAGAGCACAATTACCCTTGAATTGACCAAAAGTTCCAAAGAAAGTACCTTCATCTGACTCTAATAATGCCTTTTTTCCAATTAATTTATTTAAATTTAAATCAGAAATACTATTTACGTGCTCGGTAATGTATAGGTCTGGTTTGCCTTCGGGGGTAGTGTTTCCAAGATACTTAGCCTTTATCTTATCTTTAAGCTTGTTTGTCTTGTCTTGTTGATCGCAACCACAACCTTCGGATAGATTTGATAATTTTATATTCATAAAGGTATTTAGTGTTTCTGTAAACCCAGCTGTACGGCTATCAGATTACGAATTTTTCCAATTTCTTTGACTACCAACTCTTTGTCTATTTCTTCTGCTTTTATAGAACTACACCATTGTACCAACACAAAGCCAGTTACTTGGTTTTTAACAGTTATTGGCAGGACCATAAACGCTTCTATGTTTCGGCTTTCAAAGAATTGCTTGAAATATGAATCTTTTAGGTCGGTAGTATAGGTAATAACTGCGGTATTATCCAGTACCAAGCTTAATAGGGGAACAAACAGAGAGCAAAGACTGCCAGTCATTTTTCCAACACACGACCCTATACCACGAATCAGAGATTCGTGAGTAACTGAGAACTTTCTCATAGAAATTCCGTCCATGAAGTATTCTCCGTTATGAAACTGTAGTATTTGTGTTCTTGCAGAATCTGTTAGGATTCTGAGTTCTGTGAGAAGTTCGTGTATTTCGCTGTGAACCACAAAGAAGTTATCAGTTCTAAAGTGTGTCTTTAGCTTGAACCAGCTCTTCTTCAGACCAATCAAGACACCAATAGCAATTGCTGTGTAAACTGCCCAGTCCTCGAAAACTCGCACAAAATCTTGAGAAATATTGAAATAACCATTTAACATACCAATTACTTCTTTCTTAACTTCTTTTTAAATTCAGAGTATGGACTGTTACAAGTCCCGACTGGATCAGTTGCTCCAGGAGTATCCTTGATAAATTTTTCTCGTAAAGCGTCTGTGCCTTCAAAACCAGCACCATGATCTTCGTGCATGGCACGATTCTTACTGGCAGACATTGGTTCTAGGTTATTGATACTATTATTTTGAGGATTGCCGTCTTTATGATTTACGTCTTTACCATCACCTTTATGAACTTTGCCCTTTTTAACCATCTTACGACGTGCAAGAACTCGTTTACTCCGATTTGCTCTCTGCTTGGCAGTACCATGATAATTATCATATTCACGACGATAATTTCTTTTAGCTTCGGCTAAGACAAACTGTTCGCTAATAATATTCAGAGCAGATGTTACATCTAAAACACCAAGATTAACTTGTTCCACCAAATAATCATTAGTTAATAGGTACGATTCCATGAGAGAGTCAGCACCACGCTCAATAATATCTTCCACATCTCCGTCTTGATCAAAATTATATTTTACTGGAATAGAAATTTGTTTTTCGCTGGCAGTACCAGAATCAATCGTAATTGTGTTGCTGGTATCTGAATCACCAGTGTAGTAGTTTGCGTATACTAAAGGTCTTCGGAATACTGCGTCAACCAATTCAATTTCAAATGCTTGCATAAAAGCTTGCGGATTAGATATTTGATCTTTCATCTTTTCAATATCAATCACAACATCCAGAGCAGATTCGTTTATCTGATTCATTTTCTGCATGAGAGATTGCAGGAATCCTCCACTAGAATCTGGCTTTGCTTGAAACTTTAATCGCATTTCTGAATCATCAGACTCAGCAAAACTATTAACAAATTCTGGATTTAACGGAATTATTTTTGCATCTGTTCCATCTTTATTTGCAGACAACATTACTTGAGCAGATCCAGCTTGTCCTTCAAATTTACTGTTTCCTGTAATAGCTTCTTGAAGAAATGCAGTTTTTAAAGCAAAATTTTGATTAAGATAATCTTCAATTAAATCACCAGCTTTACTAATTAATGATTGTTGTCTGTTAGAAATAAATTCTTGTTGGCTTCTTTGCTTAGACAGTAACAATGCACCTTGTTGTGTCATTGTAGATTGATTTGATTGAATATTATTTTTTGAAAAATCTTGTCTAAGATCTTGAATAAAATCGGTTAGGATTAAACTAAAAGATTGTGTTAATT
>TARA_R110002126_G_scaffold215455_1_pt1 | contig 10155 bp, 11 predicted proteins | sample TARA_R110002126 | Tara Oceans TARA_R110002126 (sample SAMEA4397536) | marine metagenome | biome: Polar Biome; feature: [DCM] deep chlorophyll maximum layer (ENVO:01000326); material: water (ENVO:00002006), including particulate matter (ENVO:01000060) such as... | depth 30 m | reverse complement strand
ACAATTGCAAGATATTATTGCGATTCTAGGTATGGAAGAATTATCGGAAGAAGATAAATTAGCGGTTTCTAGAGCACGTCGTGTTCAACGTTTCTTATCTCAACCATTCCATGTTGCAGAGCAATTTACAGGTTTAAAAGGAGTTTTAGTTGATATCAAAGACACTATTAAAGGATTTAATATGATTATCGATGGTGAATTAGATCACTTACCGGAATCAGCATTTAACCTTAAAGGTACAATTGAAGAAGCTATCGAGGCTGGAGAGAAAATGTTGGCAGAAGCTTAAAAAATAGTTTAAGGTTTAAAGTTTAAGGTTCAATCGCAACCTTAAACTTTAAACTTTTAAACCTTTAACTATAAAAATATGTTATTAGAAATAGTATCACCGGAAGCATCATTGTTCAAAGGAGAAATAACTTCAATATCTGTACCAGGTGTTGATGGAAGTTTTCAAATTTTAAATAATCACGCGCCAATAGTTTCGTTGCTTCAAAAAGGGACTGTAAGTATTGCAGCTCCAAATTTTGAGTTTAGCAAGGAGACAGCGGGTTTGTTTACTAAAGTAAGTGCTGAGAATTATACATTAGTTATCTCTGCAGGAACTTTAGAAATGAAAGACAATAAAGTAATTGTATTAGTTGATTAATACAGTCTTAATTTATAAAAAAAAACGTCAAGCTTTGCTTGACGTTTTTTTTTGTGTTTTAGTTTTTTTCTGACTTTATTTTAGGGCTTATATGTTTTCGGTTATAACCTTACTAACATTATAATGCGTTTTGTTTGTTTTTTATAAGCTTATATAATAGATAAAGAGATGATACTATCGCAAGTCCAAAGATGAATTTTAAATCAAATGTATTGTTGTAAAACAAGGCCAAGCTAATTTGCAGTAGGAACAATATGATTCCGATGATAGGTTTTTTCATGATTTAAAATAATAGAGTTAAGTATTCTGCTAATAATCCGGTTCCAATTCCAAAAACAAAAGTAATCGCAATCAATATTGCGGGGATTCTATATCCCCCTAGTTTTTCTTTTGTTAAAACTACTGTGAAAAGTCCGTAGGAAGGTGCTGTAAATAGCATTGCGGCAATTACTCCATTACTAAAACCAAGTTGCAATAGTATTGTTCCTAATAGAATTTCGAATAATACCGGTACTGATAACATAGTTCCTATAAAAGAAACAATTATTAAAATAACTAGTGGATTGTAAGCTAAGATAGTATGTAGTACTTCGTTTGGGAAAAATGCTCTAAAAAGTGCTGTAAATAGAGTTCCAATAAGCATTAACGGAATTAGTTTGTAAGCAATAGTTCCTACCGCAATCAACCAATCTTCAGTGGCTTTTATTAAGGTTTGGAATATTGATTTTTCTGGAAAATAGCAGGATATCTTTTCGAATACTTCACTCTTTACAGGAATCGCTTCTTTCTTAGTTATTGCTTTTGATATTTGAGGAATAACGACTAATATCATTATTATGCTGAATATAATCCTTGAAATCACAATAGCAGGACTGAAGATGCCAAACATGGTTACTATTCCAATGATGTTAAGCAAAGCGCCTCCAAGAATAATTCCTAGTGTAGCTTCGGTACTTCCTTTTTGGGAAGTTACGCTAACGCTAGTAACAGCAGAACAATTGGCGCACATGTTTAGAGGCATTCCGAAAGCACTTCCGATAGCTGCTCCTTTTATTCCTTTTAGTTGTATTAACTCTTCAAATTTTTTCCATGATAGTAGTAATGATAAAGCCGCACCACCTATAATTATCGCAAAAGTCATTCCTGTAGCATTTGCTTCCCAGAAATTAGCGGACCCTTTTATAGTTGCAACTGCAAAACTATCAGAGGAGTCGATATGAAATCTTTCATGGTAGCCTAGTTGACCATGTTCATGAGGTTTGTCACATTTTCCTTCGATGCATATTACTTTTTTAAATTCAGCTTGAAAACGGCTTGCGCTTAAAAAAAGCACTAGAAAACTAACTAAAAGAAATAGTTTAATGATGTTTTCTTTGTTTGTGTATGTGATATTAGTTGTCATCTTCTATAAATTAATAATGATTTATGATCGTTTGATTGTACTTTGGGTATAATTAGTAGGATTGTACTTTCCTGCAACTACTAATGCGCCGGCAATTAACACTACATTTTTGATGATATATTGACCCACCAAAGTAGGGCAGTAAGGAAAAGCGTCAAAACAGATGCTTTGTAAAATAAACACTGGAAAGAGTGTTGCACACATGTGTAATAATAATAACATAATTGTATAAGGAATAAGTCGTTTTACAAGTAAGCCAAGGCCAATCATTACTTCGCAAATCCCTAGAATCGGAATAAATATTTCTGGTTGAAACCAATACACTGTTTCTTCTACGAGTTCGCCAGCTGGGCTCATTCCGAAAATTTTCAAAGCCCCAAACCAGATGTAAACGACGGCCAGTGCTATGCGCATCATGGTGATGCTGTATTTTTCCATTTTTGAACTAAACGAAAAATATAAAGAGTTAAAAGTAGTTTCCATGGTATTGTATTTAATTTTTAATTTGTAAAAATTATAGTACCGTGTCATTTCTTTTAGGCAGCTATAGCCAAAAGGAATGAAATTTATAGATACTATAAAGTGAGGATTACTAAAAAACAATTGGTAACAACCAATACCACTTTTGGATTGGTCAAAAGTGAATTCTAGCTATGTAATAGAAGGTTGGTCGTGTAATTTGAGAACTAGGTATAAGAGTTCATAGGCCATTTGGATAAGGCCATCGTTATTTATACACTAATGTGTCAAATTATAAAATGTTTTATAGTAGTTGTAAAGAAAAATTAAACAAATTTTGGAGGCATATACAGTGAAGATAGATAGCCCGAGTTTAACTCTAGATTAAGAGATGAAGAAAGTTTTTTTGAGTCTCGATCTGAGTTTGGGGAAAAATGGACACATACTGTTGTGTTTGGAATATAATCTTGAAGGAATGTTTTTAATAATTTTTTAATTGGAGCATTTTCAGAAGGAGTGCTGTCAAATAATTGATTGTCAACAATATCTTTTAAATCTTTTCCAATGACATCGCCATATGAATTTCGTAAGTAATACAAACTAAGGATATTGTTGTGGATCCTTTTTTTGAAAATATGATAACTTTTATTTTCAATAATCACATTCTCATTCACGTATTCAAAGTCAGTGTCTTCTACGAAGGAATATAGGCTGGCATTCAATTGGATTACTTGATATTCCAAATCAGGTGTTTTTTCTATAGCAGAAACCCATGCTTGCTCTTTCTGATAGCTAAACATCAAATAGTATCCAAGTACATTGTAAAACAATGATACCAATAAGAATAAGGATGCAATCCGTTTCATAGTGTCCGAAATTAGGAAACTATTGCTAATGGAAATTTCTAAGATATTAATTTTAAGTATTTTTTAACATAATTTTGATATAGTAATAAAACGAAAAGGTTTTCGTAGATTTTTGTAATTTTTATATTGATTAGTGTTCACTTATTTGTTAATTGATGAAGCACATGCTTTGGGAGTTTTTGGAGAAAATGAGGAAGCGTTATTTCAATTATTGGGTTTACAGCGCCAAGTTTTTAGTTTAACAAATAGAAACATCACGATTATATACTGAAGTAAATGCGGATAATTATGCATTAGTTAGGTCTCAGGAATTTTAAAAATGAAAGACAAAAAAGCAAAGTATGACTTTTTTATTTTGGAGTCGAATCATATGCTTGTTTCAGTTTTTTTACTATAATTTCTATTTCTTCTTCATTCAAATGGCCAAAGCCTAGACGGATAGCGCAAGTGTCTTTGTCTTGATAAAGTATGGTTTTTGGCAAAAACAAATCATAGCGCAGCGCTTGTTCTGAAAGTTGAACCAAGGGAATTACCGTATTAAACTGCAACCATATTGCTAAACCACCCGTTGGTTTTTTAAAACGGATAACATCTTTAAAATTTTCTTCAAGACATTGGTATAAAAAATCCCGTCTTCGCTTATAGACGAGTATATTTTTTTTGAGTAATCGATGAATTTCACCTTCATAAATCAATTCGGACAGCATTTGTTCTTGTGTTAAATCGCCTTGGCGGTCTAGCATTTGTAAATAGTTCTTGGCTTCTGAAATTAAATTTTCGGGAGCTACTACGAATCCTGTTTGAAAACTCGGAAATAAAGATTGTCCAAGCTTTCCCAAATAAATCACCATTCCTTCTACATCCGAGCTGGCCATAGGTAGCATAGCCAAGCCTTCAAACTGAAAATCATAGTCATAATCATCTTCTATGATGGCAAACTGATATTCCTTTGCAAGTTGTAACAGTTTTAAGCGACGTTCTGCTGTTAGTGAAACAGTTGTTGGGTAGTCGCGATTGGCACAAATATAAACACAGCGAATGGCATCATTGGCAAAATGTGTTTTGATATAATCGACATCTAAGCCTTGTTCGTCAATAGGGATTGTTTTGATAATGGCGCCCGATTGTTGAAAAATCATGTTGGCAGCATAATTGCTCAAATCCCCAACCAAAACCACATCTTTTGGGCGAATTAGAAGTTGCGATATGATATACAAACTCATTTCTGTACTTCTTGTGCTGATGACGTTTTTTGGTTGTATGTGAAGTCCCCTTGTAGCGTTTAAGTAATTACACAGTTGGTTTTCAAATACAGAATACTTTGTTTTTTTATTTTGATTCCATTTCGAAATCAATGATTTACGTTTCATAGAAGCGCCATACCATTTTGAAAATTCATGAATGGGATGAAGCCTTAAGTCGGGTTGCCCATCATTTAGTTCGTACTTTGCTTCTGAAAATTCTTGCGTTGATGATAAATGAAAAGAGGACTGAAAGGGAAATCCAGTTGTTTCTGCAAAGTTATAAATGTCTCCTAATTGGTTCGAACCCGCTTTTATTGTGGCTGTTCTCTGTTCAGGAACTGATATAAAAGTCCCTTTGTTTGCAATTATTTCAACCCAACCTTGAGAAGCTAATTCATCATATACCGCAACGGCCGTGTTTCGGTGGACATTTATTAATTGGCTAAAAATTCTGGTTCCTGGCAATAAAGAGCCTCCTGCTAAATAACTACGCTGAATGGCATTGATGATTTGTTGGGAGATTTGTATATACACAGGGCTGGCACTTGATTTATCAAATTGGATAAGGCTTTTTAACAACGTATTAACCGGACTATCTATCATTTTAAAACTGGACTATTTTAGTAGTCCGGAAAGTTAATACTTTTGCAGCGTTTTAAAATAATTCAACACTTTAATAAATGAAAAATAAATACTTTTCAGCTTTCTTTTTTATCGGTTCTTTGATAGTAAGTGCACAGGAAAATACACAAAAGATAGATTCCTTACAAGAAGTGGTTATTACATCCAGTAGGATTGATTTACCTTTCAAAGAAAATTCCAGAACCATTCAGTTAATTACTGCCGAGGATATAAAAAAATCCGGAGTGACAAATGTTGCCGATGCTTTACAGCAAATTGCAGGAATTGATGTAAGACGTCGTGGGACTAGTGGTATGCAATCTGATTTATATATACGAGGCGGAAGTTTTGATCAAACGCTACTTCTTATAGATGGATTCAAGGTAGATGATGCTCAAACTGGACATCACTCGATGAATTTAGCTTTGCCGATTGAAGTTATCAAAAGAATTGAAATTATAAAAGGGCCAGCAAGTCGTGTATTTGGTCAAAATGCTTTTACCGGTGCTGTAAATATCATTACAAAGGATTCGCTGGATAATGATGCTTCATTACGTCTTCAGGCGGGTTCTTATGGTCAATTTAGTGCCGCTGTTACCGCTGGAGTTAGTTTGAAAGAAAGCAATCATATTTTGCATTTTTCTAAAAATATATCTAACGGATATCGCTACAATACAGATTTCGACAATCAGAATTTTGTGTTGAAGAGTGTTTTTAATAAAAATAAATTGCCAATAACGATGTTGGTTGCTCTTTCGGAAAAGAACTTTGGGGCAAATGGTTTTTATGCTTCGCCAGCAGCTATTGATCAATATGAAGAAACAAATGCTAGTTTAGTTGGTTTTTCAACGGTTATTAAAAAAGGTAATTTTACGTGGAAGCCAAAGGTATATTGGAGACGTAATCAAGACGAATATATTTATATTAGAAAGAATCCGTCTATTTACAGGAATTTGCATATTTCAAACAAAATTGCTGCAGAATTAAATGGATCGTATACGTCAAATATCGGTGTTACCGGCTTTGGTATAGAAACGGCTAAAGTGTTTCTTTCGAGTAATAATCTTGGGGATAATAACCGTTTTCTAAGTACTTTGTTTTTAGAGCATCGTATGGAATTTTTCAATAAAAAATTAGATATTACTCCCGGAGTAGCTGTGACTTATTTTTCTGACTTCAAATTTTTTGCTTTTCCAGGCGTAGATGTTGGATATGAATTGCTTGATAATCTGAAGGTATATGGTAACTTGGGTTATACCTACAGAATTCCAACTTTTACTGATTTGAATTATAAATCTCCAACTACGATAGGGAATGCTAATTTAGAACCGGAGAAAGCATTTTCGCAAGAAATTGGTTTGAAATGGAATACATCTAATTTTAATGTGTCTGCAGCGGTATTTAATCGCAAATCGGATCATTTAATTGATTACGTAAAAAAGGAACTTACGGATCGTTGGCAAGCACAAAACATTCAAGATGTTACTACCAAAGGTTTTGAAACACAACTACTTTATATCTTTAATCTTAATTCATTTGCTCAAAAACTACAATTTGGTTACTCGTTTATTCAGAATGATATAGAAGAAAGTACCTATGCTTTCTCACAGTATTCATTGAATTCATTAAAGCATCAGTTTGTGGGGAGTTACAATATGCAATTCTTGAAAAATTTCAGCAATACGATTTCGTATCGTTATGCGGAACGAACTGCGGGAGATTCATATTCAGTTGTAGATTTGGGTGCTTCCTATACTTTACATGCTTTTGAGTTGTCATTGTTTGCTAACAATATTTTCAACACGGAGTATACAGAAACGAATTTAGTTCCTATGCCAAAAGGTAATTTGTTGTTTGGAGTGCAATATAACTTTAGATAGACAATGACAATCTAAACCGAAAGTTCCAGATTATTGAAAGACTTTTTATATTTTCGATATATGAAATGTTTTTCAAAATCAGTACAGCCGGAACTAAATCAACAGGAACAAAACGATGCTTTGCAAAAAGGCGCTTTACCCAATGATTTAATCGATTTTGCATCGAATGATTACTTAGGTTTTTCTCAGTCAGAAATTATTTTTAAGGACACGCAAGAGTATTTAATTAAAAATAAATTCATTGAAGAATCAGCGATTGGTTCCCGGTTTTTATCTGGGAACCAAAAGCTGTATCAAGAAACAGAAGATTTTATTGCGGATTTCCACCTAACAGAAACAGCGTTAATTTTCAATTCGGGACCTGATGCTACTAGTGGCTTTTTTAGTGCAGTTCCTCAAAAAGGAGATTTGATTTTATACGATGAATTATGTCACGCCGCTATTCAGGACGGAATTGAACTGTCTAATGCCAAAGCTTGTAAATTCAATCACAATGATTTTGAAGATTTAGAAAGGTTAATCCAAAACCCAAGGCATAAAACCCAAGACCCAACAAGTATTTACATTGTTACCGAATCTGTTTTTTCTATGGATGGCGATTGTCCCAATCTAGAAGAATTAGTGCGAATTTCAGATAAGCACCATTGTTATTTAGTAGTTGATGAATCACATGCTTTGGGTGTTTTTGGTTCAAAAGGCGAAGGATTTGTTCAAATGATAGGACTGCAAGACCTTATTTATGCTCGTATTTTGACTTTCGAAAATGGGTTAGGATGTCAGGGAGCAGCAGTTTTAGGTTCGCAGGAATTGAAACAATACTTGGTTAATTTTACTCGAAGTTTTAATTACCCTGCAGGATTATCTCCACATGCGGTTGCAACAATCTCATTTGCGTACCGGAATTTGGAAAATGATAAAGAAAATATTGCAGCTCTTCGCAAAAACATTATTCATTTCAATCAGGAAAAGAATATGTTAGGACTGAAACAATTGTTCGTACACAGTAAATCAGCGTTACAATCAGCTATTATTCCAGGTAATGAAAAAGTGAAATTGATTGCAACGCTATTTCAAGAAAAAGGATTTGATATTAAAGCGATACTTTCGCCTACCGTTCCAGAAGGTCAGGAACGACTTCGTTTTTGTTTACACAGTTACAATTCTCCAGAGGAAATTAGTGAAGTTCTCGTTTTATTGAGCAAGTTTCTCTTTCAATAGACTTGTTTTTGTATTCCTTTTCAAAAAAAATCACCGTATAAACCCCTGTTTTTATTAGGTTTAAAAAAATAAATTTAAATTTTTTGTAACGTTTTACTTGTTTATTTACTTACGAGTAGTAATCAAATAAATCAAAAACCATGAAAACAAAATCAACTTCCAAAAATCAAGGAAATAACAAGATTGTTTTATTATTTATTTCAACTCTTGGCTTAAGTTATGGATTAGTGCGGTATTTTGTCTACGATAAATTAAGCAAAGAATTTTTACTTATCATGAGTTTGCTTTTTGTAGTTGCAATCGCTTCTTTTTTTAGAAATAAATACACAAAATAAATACTGAGTTTCAATCATCAAATCAAAAATCAATCAAAAATCAAATTATTATGAAAAAATTATTTAAATCAATTGTAGTAGTAGCAGTAGTATTAATTTCTAACGGCGTTTTTGCACAAGCAAAAAAACAGCCTCAGTGCCGTTAAATGAACAATCGCTGCTGTGGGGAATTTCAGGAAATGGATTATCGAAATCTTCTTATTTATATGGCACGATTCATATGATATGCGGGAATGATTATTTTCTATCTGATAAAACTAAGAAAGCTTTTGATTCTACTGACAATTTAGTCTTAGAGGTTAATTTAGCCGATCCAAAAGAAATAAGCAGTGCGCAGCAATTTGTATATGGAAAAGAACCATTGAGTAAAACATTGAGTCCACAACAATTGAATGATCTTGATGTTTTGTTACAAAAGAGAACAGGAATGACAGTCAAACAAGTTGATAAATTCAGTATAATGGCAGTAATGAGTTTGATTACTATGAAATCCTTTGGCTGTGCTGATATTAAAATGTATGAAATGGAATTTATTGAAATGGCCAAAAGTTCAAGTAAAAGTATCGCTGGTTTTGAAACACTTCAATCGCAAATGGATTTCTTGAGTGATGCTTATTCTGATGCGGAGGTGATATCAATGTTGCAAGAGTCAAATGACGATACAACAAAAAAGTTAGTTCAAAATTATATTCAAGAAAACCTTCCAGAAATATATAAAGATATTACAGCTCCTAAAGTGATGAATGAGAAAACTAGAAAAGTATTATTAGATGTAAGAAATGAAAACTGGATTGTAAAAATGCCGAATATCATGAAAGATAAATGCACCTTTTTTGCTGTAGGAGCCGCTCATTTATTGGGGGAACAAGGAGTGATACAGTTGTTGAGAAAAAAAGGGTATACTGTTGAACCTGTTCTGAACTAATATCATTTTGAAAGAGAAAGAGCCAGAATTTTTAAACCGGATTGCAAAGCACAAAGGAATTTTATATAAAGTTTCTAAGATGTATATGGACAATCATGATGATCAACAGGATTTGTTTCAGGAGATTATTTGTCAACTTTGGAAATCGTATGATTCTTTTAGAAACGAAAGCCAGTTTTCGACTTGGATGTATCGGGTGGCTATTAATACAGCTATCGTTTTTCTAAAGAAAGAAAAGAGAAAGGTCGATAAATATGAGATCGTATCTCAAAATATCAAAGAAGAAACGGATGATTCAGAAATTAAAGAAAGCCAAATAGAACATTTTTACAAAGCAGTTCAAAAATTAGAAAAAATAGATAAGGCTATTATTTTTTATCAACTAGAGGGTTTTTCGCATAAGGAAATTGGAAACAATTTAGGGATTTCTGAAGGGAATGCTAGAGTGAAATTAAATAGAGCAAAAGAAAAATTAAAAGAAATAATTAAAAATCAAGGATATGGATTTTAACGATATACAATCAGCATGGGATAATGACAACAATGAAAATGTTGT
>TARA_R110002126_G_scaffold4536_11_pt1 | contig 10164 bp, 7 predicted proteins | sample TARA_R110002126 | Tara Oceans TARA_R110002126 (sample SAMEA4397536) | marine metagenome | biome: Polar Biome; feature: [DCM] deep chlorophyll maximum layer (ENVO:01000326); material: water (ENVO:00002006), including particulate matter (ENVO:01000060) such as... | depth 30 m | reverse complement strand
GCGCCGGGTGCCCCTCGGTGGATACAATGCCTGCATCCGTTAATCCGGTCAGCATCGTTGTGCGGCCGTCGAGGACGCTTATCAGTTTGTCAACCTTCCCCGAAAACTCGGCAAGCTCAACGCGGTTCAATTCGCGACCACTTGCCAACACGCGAATAATCACGGCGCCGTTAGTGACCTCGATAGATACCCCCGCGTCCGCATGATCGAACGTACGGATACCTGACTGTTCCCAACCCACAGTAGCCGCTAGAGCGCGTATCGCCGCGCTTTCGTTTGCCGTGGTGTTCGCGTCACCTTCGCCGCCCCCTGTGACCATACGGAAGCCGGAAGCTGCTTTGCGTTTAGCGAAGTGCGCCGCTAGTTCGGTTTCGATGATCCCGATTAGCTGGCCTTTCCGTTCGGCCATCCACAATTTCAGTCCTGGCCGTGCGAGCTGTTGAATGGTCGCGTACACGGTTTGTGCTTTGCTTTGTGGGTTGCGCTTGCGTTCATTCAGCTCTTGCGCCTTCCACTTACGGCCTATGGCGTTTTTGATAGGTGCCTGTACGAATCGCGCGGTGGCCTTTGTCGCCGCTGCGTCGAGGGGGCCATACCGGGTGTTGTCAATCACAGCGAAGTTCTGCGCTCCAAACTCCGCACGCAAACGGCTTTTATTGTCCTGCACCGCTTGCCAGATTGATTCTACAATGTCGCGAGGGAGTGATCGGGAGCGCGCAGCGTTGCGGGTTTGTGCGACTTCCAGGGTCGTATCAACGAAAACTAGGAACGTGTCATAGCCCAGGCTCTCTAGCCATCTTCGCCGTTTCTGGATCTTCTCGAAAACGTCGCCGGTACCATCCCAGATGATTCCCAGCTTGCCGACAACCCACCGATCCATGAGACTTTGCGTCATGCGCGATGCGCGCTTTCGAAGGCTGTTTGGGCCAACGGTCAACCGCTCAAACTCTGCTGGCGGCATATCGCCGAGTGTTTTGGGGTCGATTCCTTCTTGCTCTAGTAGGTGTTCGAAGATCACGTCAGACCCGCGCACCTTTAGGCCCGATGCACTAGACAAGCGCCAACGTGTTTCGGGGCGCACACCGAAAAGCTGGTTAGTTACGTGGCTTTTGCCTGAACCTGGACCCCCCGCTAGAAACACGGCCTTTAGAATGCCCGGATCATATACGCCATTGTTGCGGTGAATGATTGTAGGGTCGTCCGTTTCTGCGTTTCGCATGTGTTGCCGCCTTGCTGCTACATTATATCGTCTATCGATACTTTGCACGCTCCCATTAGCCGCGCCAGTACGCGATTACGCAATGCCTCCGATAGAGACGCGCGTTCGGTTTCTTTCGCTTGTGGCGTTAGCTCTTGGCGCCGCTTGGTCACGTCTTCGCCGCGCATGACAGACTCGATCAGGTTGCGCTTTGCGTCTACCAGTTCGGCCACCTGCACGTCCACGGTGCCGTTTGCCATGAGGTAGCGCACCGTTACCGCGTTCTTTTGGCCGATCCGGTACATGCGGTCCTCGGCTTGTTCTTCCTGCGATGGTACCCACCACCGCTCGACAAAAAGCGCATCCGACGCCCCTTGCAGATTCCATCCTGCGTGCATGGCCTTGGAGCCTACGAGTACCTGTATTCGGCCTTCGTTCAGGTCCGATACTTTCTGCTCACGCTTCTTCTGGTTTATCGACCCGTCGATATAATCCCAAGAAACTTTGGCTTTGTTGAGAGCTGGCGCGATGGATTCCAGCACAACCTTGTGCTCATAAAACACGAGTAGCGGAGTATCGCCCTGGACAAAATCTAAAATCCATTGAATCGCTGCCGGTGTCTTGGCCTCCGCTACCGCACGACGTAGATAGCCAAGCTGGACGATCACAAGCTGCGACAACGCGCCCGCATCGGGCTGTGCCTGGTTGACGGCTATTACCGCTTCTCTTGCAGTTGCGCCGTCTGCTACCATCTTTCGCGCTTGCTTCACCGAACGCTCGCGCCAGGCAGCGCAGATAGCGGCTTCCATGTCGCCCTCGATTGCGTCGTATGCCCGCTGTGCTTTCGGGTCGAGCTGGATCCACATCGCTTCGCGCGTCTTGTCGGGTAGCTCTGTTGCGACTTCGCTTTTAAGGCGTCGAACCATGAAGCACCGCAACGTATCCCGTAGTTCGTCCAGGTTCGACGCTCCGCGATCATCGTAGAAGGTACGCCCTCCCACGGTGCGTTTAGTCAAACTCGCAAACTTGGTTCCAAAGTCTTTTTTATCTGGGAACGTGTACGGGTCTATCATGTGCAACTGGTGCCACAGCTCTAATTTATTAGGCCGATTCTCCATTGCAGTACCGGACAATAGTAAGCGGTGTTCGGCGTTCAGTGCCAGGGCGCGTACGGCCTCACTCCGGTTAGACTTGGCGTTTTTTGCGTATTGTGATTCGTCCATGATTATCGTTCGGAAACCCTGCGCGAGTAGTCTTTCATAGACCAGGGCAACCAGCCCCCAACTCACAACAAATACATCACCGGGCCGTGCTTGGGGTAAGCGTGTTCGGCTGTTCTCGACAATCACCGGCCGCAGTAGCCCACCACCCCACTTAATCAGCTCATTACGCCAGTTATAGACGGTCGGCGCAATAACGAGTGTTGGCGTCGTTGTCGCAACATTGTGCAGCATAAAACCGATAGCCTGGATGGTCTTTCCTAGCCCCATACTATCGCCGATTAGGGCACGCCCACCGGACATAACCGCAAAGCCGATTCCTACACGTTGGTACGGGTACGGGTTTAGCCCTTCTGGCCAGGGAATTTTGCGGTTAATCGCTTCGACCTTCGCACGGACAGCCGGATCTATGATCTCAATAACAGTCTGCGCGCTGGCGAGTTCTTCCAGGGTAGCACAATCGCGCTCATCGCCGCCTAGCTGCTCTGTGAGGAGCCCTAAGCGAATCGACATAGCCAGCGGTGCGTTTATGTCGTCGAGCGCCCTAGCTATCGCTGGTGCCCTCCGCACGTCGCCTACTGCGCCCCAGCCCTTCAGCAACCCGCTACGCCTTTTCACGCCGGTTACTCGGTTTTCCCAGCCGTTCATGGCATACGGCGTGAAGACTTGTATTTCTTCCCGTGCGTGTGTCTTCACAACGGCCCACGATCCCCACGCGCCCAGGTCTGCGTTATCATCGCCAGCTTGGATCCGGTCGAGCATTGGGATACTTTCGATGATTGCGCGCTTGCTTGCGTCGGTGTCCCGCATCCCTGGATCGACCATGTGGCGAAAACGTCGCACCAGCATTCTAGCGCGCTTTTCGCTGGCGTCCTGTTCTGCTTTGGAAACCTTCGGAGCGTGCCCCCAAGCGGGTGCAAGCTGCTTGAACGCTTCCGCCGCGCTGTTAAGTCCAAACCTGCCAGATTCTAGCACTGACGCTATTTTCAGCGGTGCATCCTGTGAATCGTACGCGCGCCAGTATTCTTTCGGGTAGCTCCCCCGGTAGGCGTTTTGTGCGTGTGCGAGGTTTCCCACGGCTTTAGCTATGTCAAAGTTAGGAAAGAGTACGAGCAACCTTCTGTTATCTTTTGCGGACCACTCCCAGCGTACGCCCTCTGCGCTGCCACTTTCGGGGTTCAGGTTGCCGAGGTCCACCGCTTCCCGTGCTTTCGGGGCTTTCGGTGCTTCCGTCGTTTGAATGCCCGCATCTTCTGCATCCTGTAGCCACTCGGCCGCGTTCGCTTGAATCACGGCCGCGTATGTCGGGTACGCATCGCTAATCCACTCACCAAACCGCTCTACGGCGTGCGGTGCGATCCACAGCACAAAATTGTTATATCCGAGGTTGCGCCATGCAAAATCGACGTTTTTTGTGAACCCCGCACGCTCGATAACCGTACCTTTGAGGCTAAAACTCGACTTGTACGATGTTTTTAGTTTCAGCCCCTTAGCGTCCCACCGATACGCGCCGTCACTCTCGGTGTCACCTTGTGCAGAAGTGCTACCAGGGCGCACGCGCAGTAGTTTTTTAGCTTCTTTAGCGGGCATCGGTGCCACGGCCGCAACCGCGTCATGCGCGGCCTCCCAGTCGTCGCGGTTTAGCTGCGTGTGGCTATGAGCGCGCAGGATCTCCACGCCAGCAAGCAACAGTGCAGGCGTAAGGGTTTCCGCGCCGCCCGTGCTGTTTGCATGTGCGAGCCATCGGCGGCCGGGTCCATCGGTAGCACGCGAAAAACCTACCCCATCCTCATCGGGTCCAGGTGGGCGAAGTCGCGCAAGGTCTGCCATTGCATCGTCTACCCATTGCGCGGCGTCCGCGTAGGTCATGGCACCGGCACGGAGCGCCCGCGCAGGAATGGCCAGCGCGGGCTCAGGTGCCCGTGTCGCACGCCAGCGCGTTAGCTCGGCGTCAATGACCGGCAACAGGTACAGCCTACCGCCCAGGCGTTCAAGCAAATCCGGCTTGAGTGTTTCCATCACTTGATAGAGCTGTTCGGCGGTTATTTCTGGCGGGTTGCGTCGGCGTGTCCACAAGTTCATTTTTCCCCTCGGTCGCAAGCACTATACCTGACCATGCTCCACAGCCCGTTGTACGGGTCGCTCGCATCGCTGTTGGGTTGCGGTGTCGTGTACCCCAGTGCCCGCAAGACGTGCTGGACGACTGCACGGCCCATATTGACGGCGATCCCGTTTCCTAGCTGCATGATCTTCTGCCCTTCTGTACCCTTGAGCAAAAACGACGGCGGAAGGTCCATTAGCTTAGAAACTTCGCCCACGGCCAGATACCGCAGCTCGCCCATACCCCCATACTCCTCCGTTGGGCAACCGGGCGGAATAAGCGAATGCCCCGGATCGTAAACTACCGGGAGCTGTACGCCCTTGCCGTGCGCCTTGGTGAGCGTTGCGCCCAGGTAAGGAACAACCGCCCGCCCAGTTACCGTATGTGCCGTTTTTGAGCCCGTGATATCCCAACCGGGGTGTTTGGCCCATTGGCGCATTGCACGGTTTACCTGTGCCTCGGATAGCTCACGCTCCGGTAGCATTTGCGGGCTATCCTCGTAGTTCGACCCGTCCTTGCAACCGCCGCACATTCCCATGTGATTATTGACGTGCGCGCATGAATCGTAACCAAAGCCACCGCAGCAACCGCCCGTCAATCGGTCGAACGCCCTAACCCATGGTGGTAACTGGCCTGACTTAACCGCTGCGCTCTTTGGGTTCCCAAAGCGGGCAGGTGGTGGCTTTGACAGCGCATCGCCCCAGACGGCGCCTGTAGGCCACGCCACGAACCATGTTCGCGGTCTACGTTGCGGCGTCCCGTAGTCTGCCGCTAGAATGCTCCAAACGGTACCACTGTAGCCGAGTGCGGCTAGTTCGCCCCACCACCAGGCGAAAAAATCAGCGTGCGCGGCTTCTTTGATCCCGGCTACGTTTTCCATGAGCAGCACGCGGGGCCTGGACGCTGCAACCCACTTAATAATCCGCCCCCACAAATTGCGGGGATCAGCCTCGCCTCTGCGCTTTCCGGCCTGGCTCCACGGCTGACACGGCGGCCCACCGGCCAAAATATCTAGGCCGTTCGGTGGGGTAGTCGGCACCCAGTCCCACGCATCGCAGATTGTGGCGCTTGGATCTACGTTATACCTAATTGTCTTGACGGCTGGCGGCCAGTTCTCGCAATGGTGTTGCGCTTCCACGCCTTCCACGTCCATCGCAAAGCTGAACATGCCGCCGCCGCTGAACGCTTCCGCCGCTGTAGGAACGCCATCTAACGGCGGGATAAGCGACAAAAAGCGCGCGGGCTCTGCGTCAATGCTCGCGAGTAGTCGCGGAGACGCATTGCGCCGTACCATGGCAAGCACGGCCGCAGCATCGGCACGCGCACCCCTGTTCTTTCGTCGGGCCATGGGTTCCGCCTGTTTACTGCTGCATACCGCTCAACGCGTGCCGCAGAAGTGCCGCGAACTCGTCCATATCGCTGGCGCCGCTAGTGCTTGCGGGAGGTGGCGCCCGTTCCGCTTCTCTGGCCCTGGCCCTGGCCCTGGCGGTATCTCTGTCTCTGGCGTCGTTTGCCGCGTCTTTGGTGATTCGCTCTTGTGCAGCGGTAGCAAACGCTGCATCGAGCGCGGTTAGATCGGCTGGGTGCGTTAGGATCTTACGTGCCCACGCATCCAGGTCTTCATCATATTCCCAACCTTCCGGGTACTCTGTCGGCTCCCAACCTAACGCCCTTAGCGCGCCGTGCTGGTTGGCGTCCTCCAGCATTGCGGCGACTGCGCCCCGTTCCGCTTCTCTGGCCTGTTTCGCGCCGGGGAGTCTCCGCGCACTGGTGCGCCCCTCGTCGTGTAGGCTCTGAACGTAAGTGCGCCACTGCGCGGAGCTGTCATGCAATTTATGCGCTACCACGTCCGTAGATTCTTGTATGCGTACGCCGGGAACAAGCGCGGCGGCCCACTGCTGTACCACTCGGGTTGCATCGCCGTCGCCCTCTTGGGCAAGCTGGAATGTACCGAGGTTGCGGCCTAGTGTCGGGCGTTGGTAGCTGCCGCCTGTAGATTCTGCGCGTCGGCGCGTCGGCGTCGGTGGCAGACCGTGCGTATCATTCCACGGTGACGGTGTTCCTTGCCATGCAGCTCTAGCGGGCTTCGCGGGTTTACGCTTCGCGGGCTTGCGCTTTACGGGCGGTGCCTTCTCTGCCTGGCGACCGACTACACGGCCCATTGCGCGGGACATTGCCGCATTTGCGTCTGCTACCATTTTGCCCATTGCATCCTGGGCTGGTACAAATACGCCCGCATCGGTGACGCTCACGTATTCGTCGGCGGCTGCGTTTCGAACGGTCGGTTCGATGCTTGGTCCGGTGATCAAAAGTAGATCGCCGCCTGTCGGTGCGTCGAACCAGGCATAGGCGCGAACGGTGCGGCGCTCGTCGGTGAAATTCTGGATACGAGGTAGCTTTGCGTACCCGTACCGTGCAAGCGCCATCTGAACGGCGTTGCGTTGGCCGGATTCACCTTTTTTGGCGTACGCGGCATCGCGGCACGCCTTTAGAATTGTGGTCTTGTTGGCCATGTTCGCCCCTATGCCTTTCGCGATTTTGGTGTATCGTATGACCTTGCCCACAGCACAATAACCGCAGCGATAGCAAGTGCGTACAGCGGTGCCACGTTATCGCCGGGGCTTGAGCCACCGGGGAAGTACCCCGCGTACTTGGGGTAGCGCATTGGGTAGGCGTATTGCGACAATGAGCGATCACTTGACGGGCCACGCGTGACGTACGGGTTTAGGATTCGTTGTCCAGGCACACCGAGCCCTGAGTATCCCGTCACCGAGCTATCCGGCGCAATGGTCGTTTGTAGCGGTGAGTGTGTTCCCACGCTCCAGTATCCGCCTGGCGTACGCCAGCCACGAGGATCGGCGTCAGTCGAATAGAACGAGCGCATTATTTACCCCTTCGGGTGCGGGGGTTGTAGAGTCGGCCTGTAGCTTGTGCAATGTTCGCGGAGTGTGACAATGCCCGCCCTTTGGAGATCCCATTTTTCCTGCGTGTGGGCACCTTCTCAATGGTGATCTGTACGCCTGGCGCAAAGGTTCGCCGGTCGGCCAATGCTTGCGCGTCAGGCTTTGCGGCTTTTATCGTGGCGTACTGTCCTAGTCGCCCGATGATTTTGCCTGGCTTGCCTTTGGTGTCCTTTTTTCGCAGTCGTATCTCATACGCCATTAGCTGCGCCGCATGATTCTGAACATGAAATAGGCGCCGACTGGGAACCAGACATACCAGGGGATCCGTTGGGCGAAACTGTCCACCTTGGCCGCGACTAACGGGAACGGCGGTAAGAGCTGCCCGTTTTGGTGCGGTTGTAGTACCGGCTGTGTGTGGTGAACTTGCGGCGCCGGGAATTGGAGCACTTGCCCGTATTGCTGTTGCATGATTTAGCCTGACGCGGCGGCGACTTGCACCGAGATTTTGAAAGTGTGGGCGCCTGCACCGCCGCCTGTCACGCGTGCGACTGCTGCACGCGCAGATAGCGGAATTGGTACGCTTACGGGCATGTTAATCGCGCCGATAGGTTGCGGCGGGAAGTTGATATTAGGTGTATCGCCTTGCGTCCGTACCGCGAGCTGAAAGCTACCCGCGATCCCTGCTGTTTGCGTTACCAGGACCGTTGCGCGACTCATTGCGGTTATGTCGAGCTGACGTGTAATAGCGGACGCCGCGCCTACGGTGTCTAGGCTCTGTGTCCTGGTTGTTTGTGCATTTCCGACTTGCTCTGATCCGCTGGCCGCTGCATTTCCGACAAATGGCATTTGTGATCCTAGTGTGCGCTGGCCCAGCATGTAAGCCGGGGCGGTGGGTTGAGCGCATCGTACCAGTCGAATATCACTGACACGCGCCAAAAGCGCATAGGCGCTCCAGGTGGCGACCATTCGAGCACCGTTGACTCGGTGCCTTGATAGAAGTCGGTGGAGATATCGAACCGTTCTTCGATGAATTTTATTTCTTGTGGATTCGCTAAGTGTCCTGCTTCCACGCTATATACTTCTAGCTCTGACGGTAGCGCAGTCAAAAACGTGCCATCTGACGTGTAGCATTGTAGGTGCATCCGTGCGGCACCTGGGATCCGTGTTGCGACTGGCCGGTAATTTCCGCCGAGGTCGGGGCGTAGGTCAAATACGGGTGACTGCCAGATCGCCCGGTTGGCGACTCCGGTTAGCGGACCCAGGCCGGGATTTTGGTATGCGGCCGGGAATGGTGCGCCCGTGAATTGTACCTGTTTGGGAACGTCCATCCAATGCGGGATCGGCTCTGGATCGTCATTGCGTACGGGACCGGGATCCGAAGGCCACGGCATTCCGGTGCTATGGTGGCGCGGTGCATTCGGGTTGATTGAATTTGGGCCGCGTGTGTAGCGTCGTGACATTTTAGTCCCTCACTCCGTCAGTCTAACAGGCGCGGCGGCTTGTGTCTGAATCTGTGCCGTGCGTACGCCTCGATCCTGCCATGCCGTAGCACCTAGATAGGCTGTTTCTGCTGTGCCGCTGGCTCCGACCATCCCAAGCAACACCGTGCTATCTAGCCCGATGTAGATCCCGTATGCGATTAGTGCTTTCCAGGTCCATTCGATTACGTGGAAACTCACGAACTTTTTTGACTGCCACACGGCGCACCCCTGCGTTAAGTGTACTATTCCGGTTGCTTTACTCGGACGCTAGAGCCAACGAGGCCGGGATAATCAACGAGGTCTTGCCCGACCAGGCCGCCCCCGCTTTCGATGACCCTATAGTCTTCTAGTGTCTCGATGACTACGCTTGAAACCCTCGTGCCTACAGGCAACGGGGCTTCAAGCGTCTCAATAACTACGCTTGAAACTCGGGTGCCTACTGGAAGTGGAGCCTCTAGCGTCTCGATAACTACGCTGTGTACGTCGGTCGCCAAGCTCTACCCCTATGCGACCGAGATAATTTTAATGTCCGCTGCGTCGTAGATAGCCGGGGTCCAGTCAACAGCGCCCGGTGCCGCGTCGTAGACGTTCGTGACGTAGCCCGTCGCGGGCACCAGGCTGTCCTTCTGGACGGGTGCCACGCCGTCGTCGAAGCCCAGGCCGATACTAGCGCCCGCGCTCGCGTCCGATTGCGTGACATTGGCATACACCTTGACCGCTCCGATACGCTCTGCGCTACCCGCTACCGCACCTTTCGATACTTCAGCGATGGTCCCTACTGCGCCCGTGCTGATAAAGTCCGCGTCTGTGAGGCTGTCGAGATCATCGAATGTCGTGCCGCCCGTCGAGGGCGTCCAGTTCACGGGCGTACCGTCGCCGGTTCCCACCTGTCCACGAATGCCAGAATCCCGGTAGAGCGCGGGGTCGGTCGCGCCCACGCCGTCGAGGTGGTCCATTGCCCACAGGTCGTCGAGGAGAGGGCCATTCCGACCGACCACATAAAATCCGTTGGCCTTTCCGGTGCCTACCGCTGCGAGAGATACCGCGTCGGCTGCGATCAGGGCATAGGTGATAATCGGGGTTGTAAGGTCGCCATTGACGTACACCTTCACGGTGTCTGCTGCGTCGAAGCCCGACACCTCGACCATGTAGCGGGTATAGGCCGCGATCCCAGAGGCATAGCCAGAAGTAGCCCTTACAACGCCAGCTATCCGCAGAGTGACATTCGATGTGTTGTCCTCCCACGATAGCATAATATATT
>TARA_R110002126_G_scaffold18036_10_pt1 | contig 10174 bp, 9 predicted proteins | sample TARA_R110002126 | Tara Oceans TARA_R110002126 (sample SAMEA4397536) | marine metagenome | biome: Polar Biome; feature: [DCM] deep chlorophyll maximum layer (ENVO:01000326); material: water (ENVO:00002006), including particulate matter (ENVO:01000060) such as... | depth 30 m | reverse complement strand
CTGGCCGCAAACCATAATAATCTGAGCAGATAACTGCTCTTCAAACAATTCCATGACAGTTTCAGTTGCCGCTACATTATTCTCAGATGACTCAAACAGCCCTAAATGTTCAGTTAAATACTGAATTAAATGTATGTACCCTTCTTTGTCAGTAACCATTTTATCCTACCTTTCTTGAAACGACTTAACCGAAAATGGCTTTCAATCGTGATGATCGAATGCCATTTTCAATCACCGATAACTACTGCGCTAAGGTTAGCACAAATGACACAGGCACTGCTAAGCTGATGCTCGGTAAACCGGCCAATTCTTTGAGTTTTTCGACACCTGCCACAAGACCGAATTCATTTGCTTGTACAATCACAGGCGCTAAACTTGAAACCACCATTTTCTTATCAGATAATTTTGCCACTAACACATCAAAGCTCTTCTGTTGTTTCTGACCATGTAACATAATGGTCGCTTCAACTTGGGTCGTTAATGTGTCACCGACTTTTAATCCGGCAAGCAATTTAGGATTGACCACCGCATCTATCGTTAATGTTGGAAACTGCGCGACTTCAAATAACACTGACTGCAAACGCTGATCACGAATTTCAACTCCAGTATCAACACTGGTTAAATCAATCGATAAAGAAAATGCACCCGCATCCGTTAATGAACCAGCAACGTGTTTAAAATGATTCACTTCAGCAATATCAGTTTTCTTAATCGAAATAAAGCTTACTCGAGAATGATCTTGATTGACTTGCCAGTCGCTTGCCATCACAGATGTGCTGAGCAAGCTAGCGGCTAATAATGGTAACCATTTTTTCATCATAAAGTCCTTAGTATAGAAAGTCAGATTAAGTATAGAGTAATATTTGCTTATATTTTGCTGGGGATCAATTTAGCCAGCCATTTATCTAATGCTTGTGCAAACGCATGCTTATCCGTTTGCGAAAAACTATTCGGGCCACCAGTATGAATACCACTGCTGCGCATTTCTTCCATAAAGTCACGCATAGTCAGGATCTGTTTGATATTTTCCACGGTATAAACCGTTCCTCTAGGATTTAATACAAGCGCACCTTTATCAACCGCATCCGATGCAAGGGGAATATCAGCAGTAACCACCAAATCCCCTTGTGCCACTTGTTCGACAATGTAGTTGTCGGCCTCATCAAAACCTGAGCTCACTCGGATCATGCTAATTAAAGGTGATATTGGTACTTTAATCATCTGATTAGCAACCAGCACAAGTTGAATCGATTTCCGCTCAGATGCCCGAAATAACATCTCTTTAACCGGATTAGGGCAAGCATCAGCATCAACCCAGATTTTATTCGTTATCACAGCTAAAAGCTCCTGTTCATTAACACTCATTAAGGTGCCAAACGATCAATATTCCAATCAGCATCGGTTTTGGTGTAAATAAATCGGTCGTGTAATCTGTGTTCACCACCTTGCCAAAACTCAACGCTGGCAGGACGAACTAAATATCCGCCCCAAAACTTCGGCAGAGGGACTTCACCTTGGGCAAACTTTGCTTTCATTTCTGCAAATTTTCCTTCAAGGGCCTGTCGCGCACTAATTTTGCTTGATTGCTTAGATACCCAAGCAGCAATTTGGCTGTCTTTGGGTCTAGACATAAAGTATTTTGCCACATCTAACATCGATAATGGCTCCGCTTGACCTAATACCGCGACTTGGCGATCAAGTGGATGCCATGGAAACAATAAACTGATTTTGCTATTAACGGCTATTTGTTTAGCTTTGCGGCTTTCTAAATTAGTAAAAAAAACAAAACCGTTGTCATCAAATTTCTTCAATAACACAATACGTTGAAATGGCTGACCATCTTCATCAACCGTAGCAACGCACATAGCAGTTGGATCGGAAAGCTGAGCATCTTTAGCTTGCTGCATCCATTGTTCAAACAGATCCATTGGGTTAGCAGGTAAATTAGCCCTTCTTAATCCACCTTGGGTATATTCACGGCGAATATCACTTAAATCACTCATACTGGCTCCTCATTAAAGCTTGCAAGTTGTATTCTACGCTGAGCAGACACAAAAAAGCCAACGTCAACACGTTGGCTTAGGTGTTTAATAGTAAAGTTAAAATTACTTTTTAATTAAGCCTTTACCTTGGGTCCAAACATACAGTATTTCAAGGTCCAATGTTGCACCTGCAAGCGCGGTAATTTCAGCAGAATTTATGATGCTGCGACTGCAACAACATCTATCGCAACAAGACTCATACCACGTAAACCGCGCATCATTGCCATTGATTTATCACAGGTTAAGCCACAACACTCTGAGGTACCAGTAGCGGATGAAAAAGCAGCATCTAAGTAATCACGATGACAGTGTTAGACTCAATGGGTTTAAAATTAAGCGTTTGGCGTAAATAGCTGAATACTTTTGAATAAAGCCAATAATCAGCTTTGTCGTTGAAAGGCGTCATAGGCTATGCAAAAGCTAGCTAGCACCGATAATTACAATAAAATAGGCTTCAGCACTTCTAAGCAATCTTGCTGATAGTGGCTAAAATGTATGTTGTAACCTTGCTCAAGAGTCATCGCACAATGGCTTAAACACACATAATTTAACATTGGCTTATTGGCCATATGACTATTAAAGCCAATAATATCGCAGCTGTTAGGCTGTAATAATACGATAAGTTCAGCAAAAATATCGACCTGATTTGAGCTGATATCGATGTTGGTTTCAACACTCACATAAGAGCTATTTTCCTGCGGCGTAATGTGTATAGTAAAATATTCAGCACCTCGAATACCATTAATGGAATACCCTAAAGGACTGAATAAATATTGATCAACACTAAAACCGCTGAATAATTGTTCTAATTGTAACAGCTGACTAATTTGTTCTGTTGATTGATGCTCGCCACGTAAATAGTCTGCTACGGTACCAGAAATATGATACATCAGTAATTCATTGGTGGTATCAAGTGGACTGGCTTGATAATGCTTATCTGTGGTAAAAATATAATGGTGATGGCTATCTAAATGACCCATTCTATAAGCCTGCCCACCAATAAAATCTCTTAACCTAAGCACATCATCGCCAAAAGAGCTGGCTTGTAAATGAGCATAATATTCATTTTTACGCTGATAACACACATAGGAAATCGCTTGTTCGCCTATATGCTCAATGAAGTAACAGGCTGATTCGACTAACGTACTAGCCCCGCATGTGAGCACAACAATACGATCATCCCAAACAAATAAGCTTGATTCACTCAATAAGTAAGCATCACAAAAATCATTGCTTATGCTAGATAAAATGTCTGCATTTGAGGCAGCAACAAGCCCCTGCCAAAACGTTCGATCTAAAGACCGTAATTTAGGCGCGGCTGCATCAACAATAATCTCTAACTTTTTCTCTGAACCTTCAAAAAACATCTTAGCAACTTAAAAGCCTAGCCACCTGAGGGTGCTAGGCTTTTTGGATAACAAGTTAACCTAATAGAAGAGATTAAAAATCTTCTAAGTAAGTGTAGCCTTTAAGACCTAACTGCAATTCTTCTAGGATACTAGCTCGCTCATCTTCAACAATATGCTGATTCACAAGCTCTTCATAGGTGCGCATAAAGTCAACAGCATCTAGATTCACATAGCGTAATACATCTGCTACCGTGTCGCCTTGTAAGACAGACTCAATCTGGCTTAATCCACGCTCATCGATACGCACTACTGCTGAGTTAGTATCACCAAATAAGTTATGCATATCGCCCAAGATTTCTTGGTAAGCTCCCACCATGAAGAAACCAATCAAATACGGGCTGTCAGCACTCCACGCAGGTACAGGTAAGGTCGTTTCAATACCTTGACCATCAACATATTGATCCACAATACCGTCTGAGTCACAGGTAATATCTAACATAACCGCACGGCGCTCTGGTGCTTTATCTAATCCCGATAAAGGCAACACAGGGAACACTTGATCAATACCCCATGCATCAGGTAATGACTGGAATAATGAGAAGTTAACGAAAAACTTATCGGCTAATTTTTCATTTAATTCATCAATCACTGGACGATGATAACGGTTATTGTTACTTAATAATCCCTTCACTTCATGGCAAACACGTAAATTAGCTTGTTCTGCCCAAGCTCGGTCAGCCAAACTTAATTGACCCACTGCAAACAATGAGTGTGCTTCAGAAATATCACTTTGGCTATCATGATAAATTTCAATAATCGCACGTTGATCATAACGACCGCTGATTTCTAACCAAGATTGCCACATATTGTGGAGCAATTGCGGTGCATCTTCACTTGGTTCCTGAATATTTTCAGGAAGATAGGCTTCAGTACCTATAACATCCGTAATCAACACTGCATGATGCGCCGTTAAATGGCGACCTGATTCAGAAATAATACGCGGCATTGGTTGCTCGTATTCATTACATAAATCGGTTAATACATTGACGATATTGTTTGCATACTCATTTAAACCATAATTCATTGAGTTGTTGCTTTGGCTACGAGTACCATCGTAGTCAACCGCTAACCCGCCGCCGACATCGAAACAATCAATACTGGCACCTAGTTGGCGTAATTCACAATAAAAACGACCAGCTTCACTTACGCCTTGGCGAATGTCACGGATGTTGGCAATTTGCGACCCTAAATGGAAATGTAATAACTGTAGAGAATTAAGCATATTAGCACTTTTCAATTCAGCTATAACTTTCAACACCTGCGCTGCAGATAAACCAAATTTGGACTTTTCGCCACCGCTGGCTTGCCATTTGCCTTTACCTTGGAAAGCCAAACGTACACGTAAACCTAAACGAGGTGTAATACCAAGCTTTTCAGCTTCAATTAATACCATTTTAAGTTCTGACATTTTTTCCAGAACGATGTACACCTTATGGCCAAGCTTTTCGCCGATAAGTGCTAAACGAATATATTCTTTATCTTTATAACCATTACATACAATCACTGAACTGGCTTTTTGTGCCATAGCCAATACAGCCATTAATTCAGGCTTACTACCAGCTTCAAGCCCTAATTGAGGGACTTCTTTCGATTTTTGGCTAGCTAAAATTTCTTCAACTACCGTTTTCTGTTGGTTTACTTTAATTGGGTAAACTAACAAGTAATCATTTTGATAATCGTACTTCTTAATTGCATCATTAAATGCTTCGCATAAACTTTCCACTCTGTGGTGCAAAATCTGCGGGAAACGGACTAAAACCGGTAACGAAACGCCTGCTTCAACCATACTTTTAGCTAATTCATTTAAGCCAACTTTATGATCAGGATTTTGTGGGTTAGGTGACACTGTCACTTCGCCATCTTCACGAATACCATAAAAACCTTGGCTCCAGTGAGTCACGTTATAACCCGAGCGAGCATCTTCGATAGACCAATCAGACATAATTATTTTCCGTATTTGTATCAAAGTTAGCAGTGCCGCAATAGGGGCATCTACTTGTTAAAAATCCAGATAACACAACAAGGTTATCTCAACAGTAAAAGAGTGTGCAGCACGATTGAAGCTACAAAACTCTTGACTAAAAAGGCACTGCCAAGTGCCCTAATGTCATCTCATCTTTATTTATCTATTGCACAACATCTAATGCTAATCATCTTACGCAGATATTCACAAATCATGCAAATTTTACTATCAGAGTATCGACTAGTTGCTGTAACAGGTTTTTTACTGATTTCGCGCACGGTTAGATCACTTTTTAATCCCAAAACCAGTAACATTTTCAGCCTTTATAAAAACGGCGCAATTAAAACCTGCAATGGCGTGTAATGCAAGTTAATTACCGAATAATTACCAGAAAAAAACGCCTATAATCGATGAGTTAAACATCAATAAACAGTACCTCAACCATAAATGATTTTTAATCGTGCTTAATTGGCACAACGTCAGCTAAATTTACGTGTATAATTAAGCGGATTTCCAAAGATCGTCTTTTCATTTTTATCTTTCATTAAAGTAGAGCAGAGTCATTCATGATACAAATCGGTAAACGTTATTCATTAGAAGTCGTTAAACAAGTTAATTTTGGGGTTTATCTAAATGCTCAAGAGCTTGGGCAAGTCTTGCTTCCTAATAAATTTGTCCCTACCGGTTGTAATGTCGGTGATATGGTCGATGTATTTCTTTACTTAGACTCAGAAGACATTGTGATAGCTACCACCCAAAAAGCACTTGCTCAAGTAGGTGAATATGCTTACTTAAAAGTGGTTGCAACAGGCCCATATGGTGCCTTTTTAGATTGGGGATTAGACAAAGATTTATTGCTGCCTTTTGGCGAGCAACACAAACCTGCCGAAGAAGGCCACTCATATTTAGTGTATGTTCATGCTAACCATGCAGATGAACGCATCATGGCCTCCTCTAAACTGGATAAGTTTGTTGATAAAACAGAAGCTCATTACACCGAAGGCGAACAAGTTAACTTGATCATTGGCGGCACAACAGATTTAGGCTACAAAGCTATTATCAATCACCAGCACTGGGGAGTGATATACCAAAATGAAGTGTTTCAAAAACTTCGCTTTGGCCAAAAAGTCACCGGTTTTATTAAAACGATGCGCAGTGATGGCAAAATAGATCTTGTGCTGCAAAAAGGTGACAAAGATGAGCTCGATAAAAATGCTCGCTTGATCATCAATAAACTGCGCAGCGCAAACGGCTTTTTACCTTTACATGACAAAACTGATGCCGATGTTATTTATGACAAACTCGCTATGAGTAAGAAAGCCTTTAAAAAATCTATTGGTGGTTTATTTAAAGCAGGTGAAATCACTATCGAAAGTGACGGTATTCGCTTAACTGTGTGAACAATAATCGATTAACCTCCCTAAACTAGTGCAATCCTTTGAGAAAAAGCATGGCTCTGTTATAAAAGTAATAGAATCATGCTTTTTATTAAAAGGATACTGTTTATGGAATTAACCCCGCTAGAAGCTCGAGTTATCGGGTGCTTGCTCGAAAAAGAACTTACAACTCCTGATCAATATCCCCTGTCATTAAACTCACTTACCTTAGCATGTAACCAAAAAAGTAGCCGTGAACCGGTTATGTCACTCAGTGAATCTCAAGTACAAACGATACTCGAAGACCTCACTAAAAAACGCTTAATCAGTGAGCAATCCGGTTTTGGCAGTCGCGTCGTAAAATATAAACATCGATTTTGTAATACTGAGTTCAGCGAATTACAGTTAACCAGTGCTGAAGTTGGATTAATTTGTGTGTTGTTATTACGTGGTCCTCAAACGCCAGGGGAACTCAAAACTCGCTCAAATAGACTGCACGAGTTCACTGATGTATCCCAAGTTGAATCCGTATTACTGGCATTAAGCCAAGGTGAAAAACCCTTAGTAGTACAACTTGCTCGAGAGCCGAATAAACGTGATTGCCGCTTTCTTGAGTGCTTCAGTGGTAATGTTGACGACTATGATGTTAGTAGTGATGCCATTGTGGTTTCAGGCCACACGCAGCAAACATTACAGCAAGATACTCGGATTGCAGAATTAGAGCGCAGAGTTGAATTGCTGGAACAAAAGCTCGCACAATTAGAACCCCTATTAGACTAACTTATGCTTTCCGTTAAACGGTAAGCAAGGACAATATTATGGAAAGTACTGCCTCCCCATCAACATTGACTCATATTTGGTTATTAGCCAAATATGAGTTAAGCAAACGCTTTACCAATAAAAGCGGCATGATTTCATTAATTGCCTTTATGTTGATTTGGGCAATTTTATTACTGTATCCGATTAAGAGTGCATCTGAATTTATTATGCAGCCAAACTTCAGAGACTTTACCGAAGCACTCTTTGGACCTGGGAGTTTACGCCATCTATTCGAATGGCCAGTTGAAGAATTTGCAGTGTTCTGGCTAGCCGCACTATATCTGTTTCCCATGTTCAGTATTTTTATCGCCGCAGATCAATTTAGCTCAGATAAGCAACGTGGAAGCTTGCGATTTTTAACCTTAAGAGTTAGTCGTAGCAGTTTGTTTTTTGGTCGTTTTTTAGGTCAAATGCTGATCCAATTAATGCTTATTGTGTTAACACTATTGGCCACTATCGCATTGGCTCTTTCGCGTGATATGTCATTATTACTGCCATCAATCACCACCAGCCTATTAGTGATGGTGAACTTAGTCATTGTATTATTACCCTACACCGCCGCCATGGCGGTGCTGTCATTACATGCCAACTCGGCCAGACAAGCGAGTATCTTTGCGGTTATCTTGTGGGCTGTGGTATCGATCTTTATTGCCTTGATCAATATGAACTTCCCCCAACTGAGCTGGTTAAATTGGATATTGCCAGGTTCGCAAATTTCTAATTTAATTAATACTCAAGGGTTAAGCTCTTTCGCACTAGCTCCCATTCCATTACTGCAAACTGCGGTTATTTTATTTGTCGGTAAACACTTAATGAGTCGGAGCGCACTATGAGTATCATTCAATGTGACAACCTTTCTAAACAATATGGTAATAAACTGGCGCTCGACACAGTATCGTTAACGTTGACACAGGGCGCACCCATTGCATTAGTTGGTCCTAATGGGGCCGGTAAAACGACCTTATTCAGTTTATTATGTGGGTATATTCAACCTACCAATGGCAGTATTAGCATTTTAGGCCACAAGCCAGGTAGCAAAGCGCTGCAAGGACTATTATCGGCATTACCACAAGATGCAGCATTAGATCCTAATTTTAGTATCGTGTCACAACTGCGATTCTTTGCCCAATTACAAGGCATGACAACAAAAGCCGCCAAGCTAGAAGCATTACGAGTACTTGCGCTTGTTGATTTAACCGATTCAGCTGAAGCTAAGCCCAAAAGCTTAAGTCACGGGATGAGCAAACGAGTCTCAATAGCACAAGCGTTAATGGGTTCACCTAAAATTGTCTTACTTGATGAACCAACAGCTGGACTTGATCCTGCCAATGCGAAAAAAATCCGCCAGATTGTTAAAGATTTATCAGATAATACGACATTTGTGATCAGTTCACATAACCTAGATGAATTGGAGAAATTGTGCGACCAAGTTGTCTATCTTGAGCATGGCAAACTACAACAATCTGTATCGATAAAAGCCAGTCAAGCGACTGACTTTATTACCCTGACAATGAAACAGTGTGACATGGATAGCCTCCACCAAAAACTATTGGGGCTAAACGATGTTATTCAAGTTAGACGTATCGGTGATGATCAATATGTTATTGAGTACCAAAAACAATCTGGCTTCGCCATTGAAATACAATTATTTGAACTGTTTACGGTGAATCAATGGCAATATAAAGCCTTGCTGAAAGGCCGAACCTTAGAAGAAACCTTATTCTCTTAATATTTAAAGATTATTCAGAATATGACTTATGCTCATCAGCTTCGCTAGTGATGAGAAAGCGACTCACTGCGCGTTATTACAATAGTATGTAGTCCCCTTATTTATGATTAACTAGCACTGTTCATAAACGAGGGGATCCAAAAATGTCACTTCATCATCACCTCTCAATTCAGTGATCATCTCTTGATATTAACAGTGCTCAAACACTATCCATTCCCAAAAATACTCTTAAACTCGCACTCCTTAGCCACTCGCTTGGACTAGCAGGCATAGACTGTATTAACCAAGAGTAAATTAATCACACAGCGCACAACTTACATCAGCCAGTTATTGTCATTACATCTAGCGGATCAGTTTGAGCAAATTTTTAATTACTCAGGTTAAGCTATGGGGTAAGTAAGCTAAATCCACCCCATTCGGCCTATTTCATTAACCTCGCATTTGTTTTGTTAGCAACACAGATCAACACCTTAATAACCTGCCCATTGCAAAACAATGAAATCCAATCAGCGATACAACCTACTGTTTGATAATCGTTTATTATCCCGAGTCGAGCTTATTCTCTATTAAATGACAAGCCTCAAGCCCATAGCGGCGAGTAATCGATGATTAAACAAACCCTAATGAGAAATGATTAACGCGATACCAGGTCGAAGCATAAGTAAATAATATAATAAACGTAAGCAAAACTGAGATTTATGATAATAGAAGGTAGATGATGGATGGTAGAAGATGGATGATGGATGATGGATGATGGATAAAGGACAGTAATTGATCATGACGTGATAAAAACAAATAGTTTCTGATGATAACAACCGATAGCAAGAGCTGGATAA
>TARA_R110002126_G_scaffold120519_1_pt1 | contig 10182 bp, 10 predicted proteins | sample TARA_R110002126 | Tara Oceans TARA_R110002126 (sample SAMEA4397536) | marine metagenome | biome: Polar Biome; feature: [DCM] deep chlorophyll maximum layer (ENVO:01000326); material: water (ENVO:00002006), including particulate matter (ENVO:01000060) such as... | depth 30 m | reverse complement strand
CAAGGAGTAAAAAATGACTAAAATCACCTGCACCGACAAAAGCGGAAAAAACTTTATTGCATACATAAATCGAGATCAAATATGTTTTATCAAACCAATGTCAACGGTATATGAAAACCTAAAACTATTGGAAAACTGGTACATTATGTACTTTACAAATGGAGAACAGCTTTTTGTAAAACCAGAAGCTTTTAACCAATTTGTTTATTAAACACAAACAATCAAACAAGGACAAAAAAATGCAAAGAGATAAACTAGTTGAATTGTACAAAAAATACAAACTAACACCAGATGATGTGTTCAAACATCAACACTATGTAATTATTACAAGAAGTGGAATCGATAAAATCCAAGCAGTAGAAAAAATAATGATTGAGTATTCAGTTATCAAATGTGAGCAAAACTTTTGTGTCGTAAAAGCACAGGCACAAAAAAGTGGTGCTTTGATACAAACCTTTGGGTCTGCTTTAAAAGGGTCTTCTCATAAAGATGGAAATTGCAATAGTTGGTATGTAATGGAAATGGCTGAAAAACGGGCTATGTCGAGAGCGGTTTTAAAATTAACAGGATTTTACGCTTTAAATGTGTTCGGTGAAGATGAAAGTGAAGACTTTAAAAAAGGAAGTGCATAATGTTTCAAGAACAATTCTCAAATTGGTTAAAAGCTGAAATGGCTACCAATGACATATCAAGAGCAAGACTAGCAAAGAAAACAGGAAGATCAGCCGTTACAGTATGGCGGTGGATGAGTTGTCATCGCTTGCCAACAATGGAAGATATGTATGCTATCGCTGAAGAGATAGGTGCATATAGAGATCAAAAACCAATGATAGTAATTACACAAATGTATTTAGCCACAGGAATGGAAAAATGAACCCTACAAAAGCAACTTTAGTTTTAGGTGTTACCTATAAACATAAATCAAAAAATGAACTAGTATCAATAACTGGTTTTGTTGAACTTTTAACAAACAATCATTGGGTAGCAGGTGTTAGCTATATCAAAATAACTGAAGGTATTGTAACATACGTTAGAGATTTTGAAGATTTTGTTAAAAACTATCGAATTGTTAGGAAAAAGCAGTAAAATAACAGTTACATTAAAATTGAAACTAGAAATCAAACTCATCATTTTATTAATAGTTTCAAAGACTAGACCAATTTAGGTCTAGTTTTTTTTTGACTTTTATTTATAACTGTTTAACGATTGCTTCAATAGCAGGGATAGCTTCAATCAAATTGGAAAAAATGATTTCTTGGCTTTCTTTGTTTGTGATCAATTTGCCACCATCTGATTTTGGCTTTTTGGCTTTTTGTACGTCTTCTACAATTGCCAGTGCAACAGGGTATAAGATTTTTAGTATCATTAACACTTTCATTTCAAACTCTCTTTATAAACATTACTTTTAATTCTTGTAAAACTTGAAAAATAGATTCAAGTTTAGTTTCGATAACTGCTACTCTTTTATCCAACTCGTTAAAATCTGAAGTAAAACTTGTGCGTCCTTTATCTTCTCTAACTTGTTGTTCATCTAGTTTTTTTTCGTATCGCCCAACTAGTTCCATTTCTCGAGACTCTAGTTTTAATTCACGATCTACAAAACCTTTTTTTTGTTCTCGATTTTGCCAAAAAAGAAAGCCTGCAAATAACGCATTCGTACCACCTTGGAGCATCATACTACTAATGAATTCTTGTTCAATCATATTACCATCGTGCTTTTGTGTTTCTTATGTCGTAATGAGTAAAATTATTATATTTTCCTAACCCCCCTTCTTTCATTTTACCATCTTCAATTAGGAATTCAATAGCCTCTTGTGTTTTATGTGCTGATATGCCTGAAACTGCTATATCAGCGGCTGAAGCTGAAAGGTGTCGACTATTTTTTACTCCACCTATTTTTTTATTATGTGATGGTGTCCTATGTCCAGAATTTATTTTAATTGGCGCACCTAAATGATCTCTTAAAATCTGAAGTTGAATAGCCAAAAGTGAAACATTTTCCATTAATTCAGATGGAAATTCCGTTCCATCATTACAAGTAAACTCAGAAAGAGAAAAATTCTTAGTTAATTTCATGATACAAAAATCCCTGATGTTTTATTACGTTTCTCTTCGTCGGTTAAAAAAGCTTGGAAGATTTCTATATCCCAAATTTCACCAACGAGTGGGTTATATATTGTTGCTCCATCTTTTTGGACTCCGAACCATAAATCAACATTGGTATCATACGGCAATTCAAATGGTGTTTGTGTCGAAATTTTTAAATCATTAACGTACACTGTTACTAGGCTAGGAGAATCCTCAATAACTACGATCAAACCATATTCTTGCCCACCTTCCAATGTCATTGAAAATGTTTTAGAATTTGATCCAGTTGGAGAGTTACCTCCCTGATTTGTGAAAACTTCAATGTTCGTACCGTTTGTCATTACTACCCAACCATCATAACTCGGGCCTCCTGTATGATGTCCAATTATTGTTTGCTTCCACAGGGCCGCATTTACTTTAAATTTTAAAGAAATCACAAGTGGTTGGCCTGGCACTTTGTCATAATTGCCCGTCGAATCAGCTAATGCAGCATATTGTGTGCCACCTGCAAGAACTAATTTGCCTCCTGTTAATGTTGCTCCATTATTTAAAACTAGTGCTACATTGTCTTCTAAACCTACTATTGGTGTTGGGGTAAAACCGCCACCGCCACCACCACTAGATGGACTTGGATAAACACCATCATAAACTGAACTCATTCTAACCATCCAAATTCTACATAATCACAAGAAAAAGTTGCAGCATTTCCTTTTAAAAACAAATAATACGTATCCTGTAATAAAGGAGTTGCATTTGTATTTTGCAAAGGAATGCCAATAGTATCTGAACCAGAAGCAACCGTTGAAGTTGTTGTTCCAACATCTAATGTAACAGCAGAAGATTGAATAACTGTTTCATCTCCACCCAGATCAGAACATAACTTCCAAGTTACAGTTGCAACACCTGTCATTGCGGTACATTGAAATCTAATTGACTCCATTATACCCCTATGCGGTTGTGGTGTTACATTATCTGCTTTTCGAGCTGAATTCATTACAATGGTAATTACTTTTGTAGTTGCATAAGAAGTTCCAATTCCAGTAACTGCTACTCCTGTTTTATTACCCCATCTTAAGATATGTCCTGTTTTAGCCATCTTATTCCTCGTTTTTATTATTTTAGTTTATTTTTGTATTATTTACAACTTTTAAGGTTTCATTGAATCTATTATTAATTTGTCTTTAGATCTTTTTTTGTTTTTTTCTATTTCATTAATTTGATCTTGAACCTCTTTTAATTTTGCTTTTACAGTATATATATCTTGTTGTGTTGGTGATATAACTTGAGCAGGAGTTGTAAGACCAATACTTGTTGTAATTCTACCAATTGTATCTAGGTTTTGGCTTGTTGTTCCTTCAGTCCAAAATACTCTTGACCAATCGTTAGCAGGTCGACTCAAACCAGAATAATTCATTCCAAACATAAATTTATTCCACCTGCCCTGTTGTTTTTTATCAATTAATGGGTATATCCATCCATCTATAGCACCATTTTGTTCTGAGGCTTGAACAGGATTTACAGTACCTCCAACTAGCATTTGAATAACATTTGCTATTTCTCTTGGATCACTTGAATATGTATTGCTAAGTATATTAATATATTCTGAAGAAATTCTTTTTTTGTTATAAGTTTTTTCTAACTGTAAAATTGATTTTATATTTGGATTTGATAATGTAGAAATTTCTTTTAAATAATCACCATCTAAAACATTTGCTAAAAGAAGCATTGAATCCATTGGGGGCAATTGTGGGCCCATTAAATACCAATCTTTATCTTGACCATCTTGTACAGAAAGAACCTGTCTTGATAAAGTATATTTTGGATAAAAGGCTTGATGTGGAAACTTTTTACCATCATTAAGTTCAGCTGATAAAGCTTCAACACCCCTATCAAATTTTAAAATGTTTAAATACCGTTTTAAATTTTCAGCTTTATCTAATGATTTTAAGAAAGTTACAAAATTCTGACGTTTAAAGGCATAAAAAATAAAAGCATAAGTTGAAAACGCTTTTTCAGCAGGAAACATATCATTATAATCAAACATTGATCGTCTTGCAATAGCCGTTGCGGCTTCAATCGAAGCACCGTTTCTTAGCGCATCAGACATTGCACCTATTCTAAAAACAATATCTTCTTGAATAGTTAAATCTTGTAATACTCTTGGAGCTTCACCAATAAAATCAATAGTTTTTTTTCCAAGACCACTTTTTTTACCAGTATTCTTTTTTAGAAACTTTAAAATCTTAGCATTATTTATAGAAGAAGTTACAAAATTAAATTCAGATCGAACACCAGATACTCTTACTGCTTCGTATAATTCGCCATAAGTGAATTGTTTGCCTGATGGAGTTGTTAAAGCAATAACATCAAACATTTTTGCTGATGGACTGTTGCCTCTAAATGCCGCATTAATGCCAATCATTGCATCTTTAGGCCCAATCATTTTTCCAATTGTTGAATACAAAATTGCATTTGCTGTTGCAGTATTCATTCCGTGAAATCTTGGAGCTACACCAAGTAAAGATGTGTATCTAAAATTATTAATCCAGTTAAGAAGTTTTTTTACAGCAATAAAACCTTTTGTTGTGTTTGATTCTGTTCTTAAAATAAGATCAAGGTCTTTTGTTAATGCTTCTAAACGTCCAGAACCTAATGCTTTTTGTATTTGATTATAGTATTCTTTACCAAAAAGAAGACTGGAAAATTTTTCGTTTTGTTTATCAAAAAGATCATCTACCAACTCGCGCACTTGTCGTACGTCCATATCCATATAATCTGATATATCGTTTTTTCTTATAATTATTTCAGCATATTCAATTGCTTTCCGTGCTACATTTTTATCTAAACCTTTAAGACCAAAAGTTGTAGAACGCATTAAATCTTCAAGTAATGCACCAAATGGAATGTTTTTATTGTATGACAAAATAACTGCTTCTTTAATTGCACTTTCAAATAAAGAAGGTTGAACATTTTTTAAACCACCAAAAATCTCTGTTATTGAAACAGTTTTAAATTCTGCTGTAACTACTTCAGTTAATTTTTTGTTTAAAAGTCTTGATGACTCTGCATTAAAATACATTCCAAGACCAACTTGTTCGGCTATATTTGCTTCAATACTAAACTTTTGAAGAACCCCAGACCCTGCTTTTAATTTTTTATTATAGAACAAAATGTCTTTTGGTTTAACATTAAGATTAAGAATGCTAAATTCTTTATTATTTATTTTAATTTTTTTATTTGTTTTAATTCTTTCAGCCCAACCATCAGCAAAATCTTCAAAATGTTTCCAAAAATTTTCTGGTTCGTTTATCATTTTTTTTGCTGTTTTTGCTAACTCTTTTTTAAAGATAACCTCCCCTTCTATACTTAATAATTTATTATCAATAAGTTTGTTTGTTCCTATAATTCTACCAAAAATACTTTCATACTCGTTACTTTGAACAAATAATCTTTTAAAAGCCCATTCTAATGTATCTTCTATTAATAAGGATTGTCTTGATCCTTTTTCAGTAAGACCAACAATTAATAAACCCATAGCATCAAATTCAGAGATTGGATCTTTTGCTAATTCTTTTGAAAGATAAGAAGCTCTAAGTTCTGCACTTTCAACTAAGGCTCTTGCTTCTTTTATTAATTTAGTATCAAGTGTCGAAAGTTCTTGTTGCATTTCTTTTACAAGTCTTCGTTGTTGAAATGTTGATTGCTTTAAAGGTGCAGTTGGAATGTTTCGGTTTTGCTTTTGAAGTATTTTTTTAATAAATTTAGAAGGTTTGCTTAAAACTTCTATTAATCCTTCCATACCACGATCACCAAACATACCCCATTTTCTTTGTGGAGTACCAATTCCTTCAAGAAGCTTTTCTTGATGTTTAGAAGGTAAGCGTGAAACATCATCAGTACTTACAACACCTTTTCCACCTAAAGCCATCTGATCAACGTTTGCATCAACAAGAAGTTTATAATCATCAGTAAATAATTTACCTTTAGCATTCTTTGAACTAAAATTTAAAAGATTTTCTGTAATATAGTTTTTTTGGAATTTTGGTATATTTAACCTTGATATATAATTAACTATATTTAAAGCATCTTCTCTATTTACAACATAATAATTTTGTTTAACTGGTGCAGAAGAACTAGATTTTTCTAAGATTGTACTAGCTGTTCTTTCTGATTTACGAGGTTTAATTGCATTTTTAAGTTTTCCTTTAGTTAAAAGTCTTCCTAATGCTTGACCTAAAGGAGTTAATGTAGCATTTTTTAATATTTCTACTGCTTTGTTTTTATCAACCCACGTATTTCTAGTAATTGCTTGAAGGTTTTCTAGTGATTTAATTGCAGGGGTGTTTTCAAAAACAATCGCTGTTGCGTATGATTGATTTAATTTTGCTTTTGCAATTTTTAAATCAAAATCTGATAACTTTGAACTTTTACCAGTTTTACTACCTGCAACAATTGCATCTACTAAATCAACGTTTGCATTTGTAGATTGACGATCTATATATTTCATTGCTTTTGTTTTACCAGAAACAAAAAGTTCATCTAAATAACGTTGTGATCCATCTAATTGATTTAACATTTTTATTGTTTTATCATTTAATTTTAATGTATCATCCATCTGTCTAACAGCAGACGAAAAATCAGATTGAGCCATTTTCTTTTTAAGCTCATTAACGTACGTTGTATTTTCAAGACCTGCTCTTTTTAAAGCATCAAATGATTGTGTTACAGCATCATATTCATAAAAAGTAGGTTTTGGAATTTGTTTAGGTTCTAAATCTGAAAAGTCAGGATCGCTTGTGTCTTTATAAGGACCTAATGGTCTTTCAATTTTAATTGGTTGTTCGGCTTTAACAGGCTTAAATGGTTTTAAAGGTACTGTGTCTGGAAAAAGCTCTGTACCTTTTAACTCAATACCATCAGCAGTTTCAACCTTCTTCGGTTTTTTAAAAAACTCTAGACTTGATTGAATCAATCTATCACTTTCATCAGAAACTTTTGATTTTTCAAACCCTTTTGCTATACCTCTAAAAAATTCTTGTTCTTTTTTTGTTAATATATCTAATCTAATATCTTCTTCTTTTCTGAATTTAGCGGCTAATACTCTCCATTCTTCTATTTCAGCATCAGCCAATTTAGCTTCTATTTTATCTAAGTCTTCTATTCTTAAAGCATTTGATGGGGATTTTTGTTCATAGTTTTGTTTTACAGAACGTTCAACAATTTCTTTTGCACTTAACGATCTTGCAAGATCATCTGAAAGAATTTGTCTTACATCACTACCACCATATTTTAATGATTTAATCATTTCCTTGGATTCAGGAAGAAGTTTTATTGTTTGAGAAATTATATTAAAATCATCTATAACTGCTGTTGCAAACGCTTTTTTAAATGTTTCTGAAATTTGTTTTTTATTGGTTGTGTTATAAATTTGTTTTTGTATTGTTCTCATTTTTGCCGCACTTTTAAGACCTTTTCCTGTACCTAAAGCAATTGCGTATGTTGGATCTAAAATGTCAGCACCAAAACCACCCCATTGAACTAAAGTTCTTAAATAGGGATCTTCTAAACGTACAGCATCAGCGGCTATTGTTGATTCAAGCATAAAACCGCCATTTATGGCAATGTTATTTAGAATTGGAGAGTCCGCATAAAGAGGTGAATCCTTTGCTCTTATTGCCGCTTTTGACTCACTTAAACTTTCTGAAGCAGTCAATTCCATTACAGCACCTGCAACTATATTAAGTGGCATTAAAGCACTTCTAAACATCCAAGAAGCACTACCTTCAACAGTACCACCAAATATATCTGTGTCTTCAAAAAGTAGACTATTTTTAGCAAAAGCATCAGGGTTTTCAAGAACTTGCCTTTTCTTTTCAGGGTCAAGAAACCATTCATCAGTACCAAGTTTTTTATATGCTCTAACTTTTGCAATAGCACGATGATCTTCAATTAGTTCATTTGGTTTATATCCAAAACCACCAGTTACAGCAGTTGCTTTTAAAATTGCCGCATCTTTTGTTGGATTATAAACAATTGATGGTAAAGTGGTTTTAGTTATATACTCATAAGCGTCTACAGGAATTGCAAGCTTATTTCCATCTTCTAAAACTACAGTTCTATAAGTGTTAGAAGCTTTAGAAATAAAATCAATGTTTTCTTCTATGTATTTATCAACTTTTTTTCTATTTATATGAGAAAGAAATGTTTGTTGAATTGGGCTATAGTCAGGAACACTGCCTTGTGTTTTTTGGGTTCTAAAAGCTCTTATATAAGGATCTTTAATTCCTGTACTTTTACCTTTAAGTGATGGAGCATTACTTATATTTAAAATTTCATCTAGGACTATATCAAACGAGTCTTTTAACTTTGTATCTTGATTTTGACTTTGATGATTTTGAACAGATAATTGAAATGCGCTTTTGTTTAAATTAGCCTCTTCATTTGAAAGACCAATTTTTTTAAACTGTTTATAGACTTGATCATAATCAATTTCATAAGCATCTGTAAATTCTGCTCTTGGAGAAGCAATAATTTGTTGTTTCCTTATAGCTGTTAAAGGTGTTGTGGGTTTGTTTGGATTTGGCTCAATATTTAGAGGGGGTGAAGCATTTTGAACTCTTCTTTCTTCAGCCGTGCCATAATCCGATGTTAATGGTGGGCCTGTAAATTCATTAATTTCATCTATAATTTTATTAATAAGTTTATCTCTATCAGGCTCTGATTCTCCTAAAGATTGAGCTGTAAGCAGTTCTTGTTCAAGCCTTAATACCATAAGATCATAAGTTTTTTTAGGTATAGCCTCAAGTTGTTCGTATGCTTCACTATCTCTTAGTATTCGCTTATATTCTTCAGCTGTTATTGGTGGTGTTGCCATTATTCATCACCTTGGAAATCATCATAAAGTTCTTGGCCAACCTTGTTTGGATTTGGATCTTCTTCGTAAAAACGATCAAAATTTAAATCCATATCCTCTGCTTTTTGTATAGCAATTAACTCTTTCTTGGCTTCTCTTAAAGTTTTAGGATCATCTTTATAATAAAGTTTAAGTTCGTTAGCCGCATTATTAAACGCTTCTTGTCTTTTTGTTTCATCCATAGTTGAAGGAGCATAAAGAGAAGCAACTAAACTTTGAATATACGTTTTTTCGGAATTCATAGTCAATCGTTTATTACGAGCTTTAATCTCAGCTTCATCTACTAGTGCTATTTGTTCAGGGTTAACTTCTAATTCCCAAGCCTTTATTATAGACTCTTTTACATCTTCATAATGCTGACTTTGCGGGGGAAAAGGTAAATCTCTAAGCATTTCAAGTGCAAGTTCTGTTTTTCCTGCTACAGAATAATTATTATCTTGGATTTTTTTAGTAAAGTTTTTTCTTACATATTCATTTGTAGTTTCAAAAGTTTCATATTCATCACCAAGTTCTAATCCAGGATCATCTTTAAATGGATTCTCTTTGTTCATTCCAAGTACATCAAACTCTCCAGCTCTTAAAGTTTCAAAATCATCGTCTGGTTGCATTTGTGCGTATGTTTTAACGGGTGTTTCTGCTCGTGGTTGAAACTGTGCTTTTTGTTCTGGTAGTTGAAGATTTGCAGGTGCATTTCCAAATTTATCATAATAAACATTTCTAGTTCTATCAATTAAATCTGGTTTTGTATTTTCTAACGTGACCATTTCTTTCAATTCATCTTGAAGTTTTTTTCTTTGTTCTTCTAACTTTTTAATTTGTGCTGAAAAATCAATAGGTGTTGTACTTTCAGCTTTAGCACCACTACCATTTGTACCACTTACACCACCACCACTTGTTACTGTTGTAAAAGGAACATTTTTTTGCTTTGCTCTTATTACATCTCTTTGCAAAGAAAGTTTATCTCTTTCGGTTTCGTGTTGTTTTAATTTAATTTGTACAGTTACTTTAGACTGTTCCATTGCATCAATTTGAGTTGCATTCAACTTCGCTAAATTATTGTTTGTTCCTTTTAACGCTTGTATTCCTTTTTCAATTCCTTGAATCGTTCTTTGAGTACTTGCAATTGAAGTATCTTGTTTCCCTATTGAAGTTTGTAGTTGTTTTTCTAAAGGATCTACTTT
>TARA_R110002126_G_scaffold5579_1_pt1 | contig 10185 bp, 8 predicted proteins | sample TARA_R110002126 | Tara Oceans TARA_R110002126 (sample SAMEA4397536) | marine metagenome | biome: Polar Biome; feature: [DCM] deep chlorophyll maximum layer (ENVO:01000326); material: water (ENVO:00002006), including particulate matter (ENVO:01000060) such as... | depth 30 m | reverse complement strand
ATGACCGATGCTGGTTCAATTCCAATTAAAATCAATGATGTAGAGTATTACATCCCTCTACTTCAAGCAGATTAACAAACCTGGGGTGTTAATAGCACCCCTTCCCCTTTGGAAGAAAAAATATGGCAAATTATAATGATTCCTCTAGTGGGAATGTTTTCAGTGAAGAAATAATCAACCTTACAAATAGCGCATACGAGATATTTCAGTCTTTCGTTTCTACAAATAGATTTAAGGGTAGCTATGACAGATTAGCTGCTAACAGATTGATGTATGCTGGTATTAAGAATGGTCAATGGCCTGCTGATGTTGTTGAAAAAATGACAGAAGCAGGCTATCCAATACATACAATTAACTTTGTTCAGGGCATAGTCGATACCACTTTAGGGCATTTAAACCAAAGCCCAATTGATATTTCAATGAAGAATTGTAGGCCAGAAGACAGAGAAGAAGTTAATATTATGCAAACTTTGTATGACATTGATGATTCTAATGGTAGTTGGGATGCTAAATTCTCTCAATTCTTTCTTGATGGCTTGATTCATAGTGGATGGGCACAGCTACTTCCTGAAACGACAAGTGATGTTCGTGGCAATGTAGGTATGGAATCTTGCGACCCAGCACATATGTTTCCTGACCCGTATTGGATAAGTAACGATATTAAGGATTGTAGGAGGTTATTCAAGGCTTCTTGGCTCACTCCTAAGCAAATAAAAGTGATTTATAAGACTAAAAATGAAGCTGTTGATAATGCAATTGTATCATTTAGTCATTATAATCAAGAAAATCCACAATTAATAAGCCAATTATTCGATAGAAGTGTGGAATATTACGACCAAGAGGGTGATAGATATAAAGTGGTGGAATACCATTACCTTGAAGACGAAATAGTTCCTGTAATTATTGACACCTTCACTGGTGAAGAAGCTAAAATGGATCAATTCCCAGATCATGTAGCTGAAATGAAAAAAAGCCCACTAAAGGCTTGGCTGAAATTGAATACTGGGGATAGGTTTGAAGCTTATGAGAAAAAAGTTCAACACTCCAAATTCCTTACTTTTTGTCCTGCTCTTGGCCTCGATTTTACTCTTGAAGCTGGTGATTATCCTTATCAATTGGGACACCTACCCTTCTTTAGGTGGAGTTATCACAATGTATATGGTGAATCATTAGGGCTTGTCGACCTACTCACTGATTTACAACAAATTCTGAATAAACGTGAATCTCAAATCACTAAGATTTTGAATATGAAAACCGCTGGTAATTGGGCTATTGAAAGTGATGCTTTTGGTGGTGACACTCAGAGAATTAAGGATTTCCAAAGAAGAGCTAATATGACAGGGCAAACTTTCGTCCTAGAACCTGGAAGTAATTCTCAGAATAAACTAAAACCTCTGTTTGATAATTCACCAATAAATGACCTTAGACAGCAGACTCAAAGTTTAGTTGATTATTTATCAAGAGTGAGTAATGTCACTTCAGCTTCACAAGGTAGTGCTCAACCTAAGCAAGATGGAAGTATGGCTTTTGAGCAAGCACAGGCTCAATCTTTCACAGTGATGGAAACACTTGTATCTTCAATTAAAGAGTTTAAAAAGCTATTCGCTAAGGCTTACGTTAAGGCTGCAATCGAGCAGTATGGTGAAGACCCTCGCACTCTTTATGATACATACTCTGGAAAGAATGTAGCCCTCAATGTTATCCATTTTGATGCTCTCAATAATGAAATAACCACTTCAAATACTTTGCAAGATGCTAAATGGTATCAAGTGGGTATTGAAATGAAGCGTATGGGTGATAGCGTTAAGAAGCAGAAAATTAATTCTTATTCGATAATGTTAAACTCCATGAGTAGTCCTGCTGCGAGAACTGTACTTGAACATGAGATACTAAAACTTATGGATCTGCCAGACCAAGCAACTGCGATGCTGAATGCTTCACTTGAACTTCAATACCAAGCCTCAATGAAACAAGTGGAATCTCAAGGAATGCAAGCTGATGCCGCTAGTGCTCAATCAGAAATGATGATACAGCAATCTTCACAACCTCAGCCTCAACCTAGTGAACCCCAACAAGGCCCAACTCCTCAAGCTCCTGAAAAAGGAATGCAAGGGAATAATGGTCAAGGTGGATTAAATCAAGAAGCTTTATTGAGTCGAAAAGGTCAATTATAAAGTATATTTGATTATAGAGAAATGTTCGCTTTAGCTCAGTCTGGTAGAGCAACACCCCTTTTAAGGTGCAGGTCGTCGGTTCAAATCCTTCAAGTGTTCATTTTTCTACTAATACAATACAGAAAGGGGAAGTCGTAATGACCTCCCCTCTTTGTTTGCCTAACTGAAATTATTAAACATTACCGAAAAGAATCACAATAGAGTTCCTATTGTACAAGTCAGTTGAAGAGTAATCAGTTCCACTAACAAATCCAGTACCATCTAAGAATTGAGTTAGAGTGTAGGATTTAGTACAGAACATTCCAATACCACGGTCACGACCATAGTTATCTACATCTTCTTCAAAATGTAAATCTTCGTTCTTCATTTCATACAATGCACCTTTACCGAGTAGATACCCAACATTAGCAGTTTTCGCTAGGTTAGCCGCAGTTGCAACATTTCCTGGCCCCTTGTACGAGAACTGTAAATCAGAACCAGCAGTTGTTGAAGCTGTAGATGAACGAGGATCACCCATGATAATCATATTTGAATACTTAAACGCCTGCATTCCATTAATGATTTTTCCAGAGTTGTCGTATTTTGCTAAATCAGTGTAAGAACCAGCTCCAGTGTTGTAAAGCTTACGCCATTGATTCATAGGAAGAAGAAGCAAGTAACATTCATCACCACCAATAGTAAGTGGCTCAATTTGCTTAACTGTTTGTGCTAGTTCTGCAAGTAGATTGATGTTATTAATGTCAGTGTCATAACTTGCTGGAGTGGTATCCACTGCTGCTACAGCAGCACCAATGTTATCAACATAATCTGCATAAGTAGTTCCACGAGTAACAAAACCTGTTGAACCCATCGCATAGAAGTTACCATTAAGTGCTGGCTCACGGCCTACTGGGTCTGCTTTTTGTTCGTAAGAATAAACTTCATTCAATGCTTGGCGTTTTTTCATACCAATCATCTGACCACCCCAACGAGATAGTTCTGGTTGAGCAGCTTTGTAAATCTTAATAGCGTTTTGACGAACATAGTCAACACCATAAGTTTCAGTTGGTACAGAATGACCCCAGCTATTTGCGTAAAGGTCAAGTTCTGAAGTTCTCAAATCCTCTTCATTACCTTTTGCTGATTGACGGCCTTCAACACCAGTTCCAATAAGTGCTCTACGAACACCAACTGTAAAACGAGTTGTATCTGGGCTATTCACTGTAATTGTTACAGAGTCGATAGGAGCTTTTTTAGTGCTACCATCAAAACTACCTGTAAAGTTTGAAAGAGGGTCGGCAATTAACGCTTCTTCTCTAAGTTTTGCCTCGACTGCTTTTTTCTGTAAAGCTAATGGAATTTCGTATGCCATAGTATGCTACCTTTCTTAAAGACCCAGTTTAGCGTAAATCGCTTTAGCTGTTTCACGGTCAGTATCGTTATATTTGCTAGGATCTGGATGTTCCGATAACCATTTGTTAATCGTTCCATTGTCCCATTCAGTTGCTCCACCACTGTAACCACCATTACCCATAACCGCTGGCCTTTCATCTGCCCTTTTGTATGAATCTTGATTCGCCTTTTTACGTGCTCCCTCAGTGGGGTCGGTTGTATTAAACACGGAAGCTTTACCACTATCGTAATAAGCCCCCTCCATAGTCTTAGAGCCGTATTGCCCTTTATGATTAACCACATCGAGTAGATGCTTATAATTCACAAAGTCCTTAGCTGTAACGCCAAGTGATTCCATTTCACCCTCACTAGGTTCTTTATCATTGGCCTGTAGGGAACTAACGTATAAATCATTAATTTCCCTAATTGGCCTGTTTGTGTCTAGTGCGGTGGTTGATTGCTGAAATGATGCCACTTCTTTAAACAACTTGTCATTTTCTCTTTCTGTTTGAAGCTTCGCTCGTTCTGCTTTCAAATGTCCAACTTCGGATTTCATTTCATCCATAGCTTGCCATCTTTCCGCAGCGACCTCATCATCCCACATATTAGATTTATCAAATTGCTTTTTCTCAATTGGAACTTCAGTTTGTTTTCTTTCTAGTGCTTCAAACTTTTGTTTCCAAGTGTTAGCTTCATTAGATTTCTGATAAAGTGAAGCTTTAAGAGTATTTTCTTCCTCTGGCTCCTCTTTTGGTTTCTCCGAAGGTACTTCCTTTTGTTCAGATTCTTCAAAATCTACAGGTATAACATTTTCTTCTCTGTGCTCCACAACTTCATTAGCCACTTCAAGCTCTTCATCCATTGTATCAAAACTCAAAAGAAGCGTTTGCTCTTCTGGCGATAATGTGTCTATATCTAATGTTCCAGCTTCGTATGCCTTAACAAGCTCTTCTGTACTACGAGTCATATATACTCCCTTAAATTATACTTTGGGTTGAAAAGGTAGCCTTTCCTCCAATAGCTTTCAATTATCGGCAACTCCGATTATTTCATAACTTTTTACCTTGGGAATACTATGATTAATTTCTTTGAGCGGGCAAATGACCCTGAAACACCCGAATCATCTAGAGGTCGACTATACCTCAAAGCTGATAAAAATATGTACATAAAAGATGACACTGGGGCTGTTACGCAAGTTGGTGATGGAGCGACAAAACTTGACAAAGTACAAGCGGGAGCGCAAAGTGTAGTTTCAGCTGTTGATTTTAACAATGGTATCAAAGTTGTTGATGGTTATAATGGTGTCGGTACCCCACAGATATTCCTTGCAAGTGATGAGAGTTCATCAATCGAGGATGATGGAACAAGCTTAGAAGTCAAGAAAACTCTTGCTAGTGGTAATGGTAGATTAGCGATTGATGATATTGGGAATTTTCCTTCTACATTAATAGAGGCTGAACATTCTAATTACAATGTTCATTCTCAAATACAGGGTTATACTGTCCCATCATCGAATTTGGCGTTTAACTCAATAAGTGCTACCAATTCTACTACTGGAAATGCAACTGGGAGTATACTCGTAAAAAGTGGGAACAGTTCAGAACCTACTCAAATGAATTTGACTCTTACAAATACTGCTGGTGGTGGGGTTGATGCGTTTAACTTCATAGGTGCGCCAATTAATATAGAAGCAGCAAGTGAAGCACCCACAAAAACGCTAGGCGTAAATGGGTCTAATGAAGTAGTTCAGTTTGATAATGTAGATGTGAATGTTGATTTATCAGTTGGTCAGGGGATAGTTAAAGGTGGGGGCGGTGAGGTTAAACTTGGGCCACACTATTTATCAATGGCTTCAAGTGGGGTGTATTCAGGGGGGATACTATCAGTTTCAGGTCCAGTTGATGCTAATGTGAATATTGCAACGACTGAGGGTTTTGTGATTGATACAGCCACATTTGGTATTGATACTATTGTCACCACTCCTGTTTCAGTTACTAGCCCAATAGTGTTCACTCCTACAAATATTGCAACTCAGAATGTTACCTATGTGGGACTAAATTCTTCAGGAACTCAAGTAGAGTGGAATACCCTTCCCACTCCTGAACAAAGACGAGATAATATATTCCTTGGTGTAGCGGTTCACTCAAATAGAACTACTGTTGAGTTTGTGAATAACTTGCAAGATGTTTCTAGTGATATTACAGGTCAACTTCACGACCTTTCAAGATACTTAGGGTATTTCAACATTGAGGGGAACGGAGTTACTGCGAATGGTGCTAATCTAAATTTCAACAAAGCACTTGGGACAGCGTTTAAAACAGGGGTGAACTTTGCAGTCAATCCTAAAGACCCTGATACTAATTATCTACCTGCAAAAGTGGCAAGTTCTTTTAGATATAGAACGCAAACGGGTGGAGAAGGTTCAACTATTACATTGATTGACCCTACAAGTTATGATGTGGGTGGGACAATTACAGCAATAGCGGGATCAAATAATCAAAGTACGATACAAAAAATCTATGTATTTGCATCTAATGAAATAAGAATACAATATGGACAAACTTTATATTCCTCTTTTTCAGATGCAATTTCTGCCGTGGGTAAAGAGCCTTTTGTAACTGAATCAAATATTCACGAAAATGGTTTATTGCTTTGTTCTTTAGTAGTGAAAAAAGGCGCAACTGATTTAAGTGACACTGCTGATGCTCTATTTTTCCAAGCTGGGCGATTTGGTGAAACTGGTTCGGTGGGTTCTACTGCTGTGGGTACTTTACAGAGTGGATATGATAACTCAATTAACCCAGAGATACTTACTAACGCAACATTGGGAGCAGTGACTTTAAAGCGTGGAAGTGCTTTAGATACTGATGATGTTTTAGAAGTTCAGAACGGAGCTGGAACGCAGACCTTTAAAGTCACAGGTGATGGTGATGCGGTTGTTACGGGCCAAGTGTTGCAAGGTACAGTAACGGATACAGGCGAAGGTGTTATTTGTAAAACATTTAAGTCTGAAGGTGATGCTATAGTTGGTGATAACACAACGAATGGGAGAATATTTGCACAGTGTTCATCCACTTCATATTCTGACCTTGTTCTATCAAACGGCACTACTGCTGACGATACACGATTTATAAAATTTAGTAGTGGATATTTGGGTGGGGGCGGTGCAAATGCGGGGAGGCTTGCCTTCTTCCACAATAATGCGTATAGGGGTTACATTAATTCAGATGGAACTTGGGATTTTGAAGAAGATGTAACTATCAATGCTGATTTAGATGTTACGGGTGACACTAGGTCAAATTCATTTACTTTAAACGGATTGAATACTGCTCCTTCAAGTGCTTCAGACACAGGGACTACAGGCGAAATCAGATGGGATGCAAGTTATATGTATGTTTGCACAGCAACAAATACTTGGAAGCGTTCAGCAATAGCGACTTGGTAAGACTATAATAATAAACACACGGCCTGGGGATAACCTCAGGTCACTTTTTAGGAGCGAACATGAAAAAACGTATAGCAAATTTTAACTTTGAGACAGGGCATTTTCCACTCATTGAGATAAACATGATTAAGGTGCATTTAACAGATGTCTCAACTGAAGATTTGACTAAAATCACAGCACTCACAGAGCATACAATTTCAGCCGTTAAAATGGTTGATGGTGTAGAAGTTGTGGCGCCCCTTAAAAGGTACAATCACCCATTTATTTATTTAGGTGGGAATCCATTTACGGAAGCCTTTACTTCACTCAATGCTTATTTAGCAGACCCTTCAACATAACCAACTATGGCTGATTCATTACTACCACTAAAAAATCTACCTACAGGTAGTGAACTAAGCCAATACACTATTACGCACGAGACACTATTGGGGTTTACCTACCTAGTAGTGGCTGTTTGTGTGATACTACCTATTGGCATTTTCCTTTTCAGGAAGCTAACTAAAAGCCCAATTGAGAAGTTAATTACAAATCAAAACGAAAAAATAAAAGAACTACAACAAATCGTCTCTGAAACGGATGGGTCTACAGGGGAATTTAGAGTCAATCTTACAGAAGCTTTTATGAAGCTACTTGAAAATGATGAGAGAATCGAAAAGAAGTTTGATAATATACAAAAACAAAATAGCTTAGATAGTTCCGTAGCTTATAGGGTTGTCGATGATAGCGTCCACCATGCGTTAAATTCTCTTAGATCTTGTTATTGGGAGAGGGTACGACTGAACCATATTCAAACTGAGCGTCACAAAGTTATGGGTAGGTATAATCGATTTAGCCAAGATTTAGCTGGCGATGTAAAATCATTTCTAGCGTTGTTCACTCATAGAGATAATGGGTATAGATTATCCTCATTTTTTGGTGAAGACGGCCTGTCTATGCTTAATCAAATTTTAAGTGATGAATTATTCTTAAATCATTTGAAGTTTTCTGATAACAACCCAGAAGCTTTAGGTGATGAAGATATAAAGGGTGCTTTTTCACGAACTAAAAGTCATATTATGGGTGCTTACAGACTTTGGGTTAGAGATAGCTCAAAAACATTATCCACTGCCTTAGATGCTGGGCTAGATGACAAAATAGCATTAAATCAACCACTAAACGATTTGGAGTATATAAATGCCTACAATGAACCAGCCCGTAGTTCAGTTCCATCCTAATAATAAGGATATGATATTATATGAAGACTTTTTAATAAGCTTCTTTCATAAAAATAAGATGTATAATATTACGATAAAAGAGGAATTCATTTACGATGGGGCTAGTATCCCAGAGTTCGCTTGGAGCTTAATTGGGAGTCCATTTACAGGCGAATATCGCATTCCAGCCCTAGTTCACGATGCTTTCTATAAATGCGCCGACAGGGGTATATTTGGGCGTGAAGATGTTGATTGTATTTTTGAAACCCTTATGTCTCAATTTGGAGAAGATACAACAACGAACTTCATAATCTATCAAGCGGTGGATAAATTCGGAGGCTCTTCTTGGGACGATGGAAGTAAAACTAGAGCTAATAAGGCTGAATTTTTAAATATAGAGGTGAATGATGTTTAAACACCAGGCGAGACTTACAAGAATAGCTGCAAATCCGAGGGAAGGTACGTTTGGTTCTTTAGTGCTCAATGGACAACCTATTTGTAACTCTTTAGAGCCGTATTCTAGGGACAATCAACGGAGAACATCTTGTATAAATGAAGGTCAATACATAGTTAAAAAGCATAAATCCCCCACTTATGGCGATACTTACATGATTACTGACATCCAAGGTCGGGACTTGGTGTTATTTCACTGGGGTAATAGGGCTAGAAACTCCGAGGGGTGCATAGTGCTTGGGGAAGAATTTGGAGAATTATATGGGGATTGGGCGGTTCTTTCATCCAAAAAAGCCTTCAATGAATTTATTGAAAAGCTTGATGGGTGCGAAGAATTCCTTTTAACCATAAAAGATGCCTACTAATTACATAGTCATCCAACTACTTTCACTCATTTGGTGGTCTTCCACTTCGATAAGTGCTCCGTATCTCCCCTTTACTTTAGAACTTGCAAAAGTCCAGGTTCTTTCGTTTAGGGGTGTTTCGAGAACTTCATCCTCTTTAGTCCGTACAACTTCCGCACAAAGATAACGCAGGCAGTCGATTCCATCATCATCAATATCTTTTGGTTTGTTCTTGTCAGTTCCATCTTTCCTAACATCCCACTCCCAATTGGAAAGTTCCCAAACAAGCTTTTTGCATTTAGAATGTATCTGAATTGAGTGCTTTATGAATCTAGCAGCAAGAAGCCCAAGTGACCCATCCACAATAGAAAGGCCGTTGTGTTTATAGGTTTTTTGCCATAAAATGCCATTATCTCGATAGGCATGAGCTACTGAAATAACCCCTGTTTCATTGAAAATAGCACTATCAGCTAACCAAGTTTCAGGTATTTTTGGAAGTTTATTCTTAATTACGTGAATATCTCTAGCTATGTCTGGAACTGAAGTTTTAACCCATCTACGTTCCCCAAGTACATAAATCATGTCTTTTGTAACATCATAAGCACACCATAGAAGGACAGTTGGGTGAGAAAAACCATGATCCAGAATAAAGTATGTTGGCAAATCGAATTCAGCTTGTATATCTTTGAAAACATGACCACCACCTTCTAATGGGCTAAACATATCAAATACTAGCCCATCCCTTGACATTAACACATCTTCTGGCTTTTCTGGGAATTGAGATAAGAAATCAGCTTCACTTACGGAAGATTCCCTAAGTCTCTTCATTTGCTCAGGCGTTCTATCTGGGTCTGAAGAAGAAGGCAGGAAAAAGAATTCCACATTCTCCATTTCACCCTTAATTTTACGTTCTATAAGTCGAGTGAAATAACTACCCCTTTTAGAGGTTCCAATATAAATAAGTTTACCACCGGACTTTTCCACGGTAGCACGAACATTCGTAACAACCTCAGCAAGTCCACCTTTTGAGGCGTTATTACCATCAATAAGACCTGCTTCATCTATAATCACCAAAGTGGCTACATAACCAGCACTACCACTACCCGTTGCTGGAAGTGAAGCAATTAGGCTACCAGTGGATAAAATGAGTTTATTTGCCGATTCCACCTTAATATCAGGCCAATTTATACCAGGTATTTTAGGTA
>TARA_R110002126_G_scaffold56346_8_pt1 | contig 10186 bp, 12 predicted proteins | sample TARA_R110002126 | Tara Oceans TARA_R110002126 (sample SAMEA4397536) | marine metagenome | biome: Polar Biome; feature: [DCM] deep chlorophyll maximum layer (ENVO:01000326); material: water (ENVO:00002006), including particulate matter (ENVO:01000060) such as... | depth 30 m | reverse complement strand
TATAACTGAATTAGTTTTTTTCTTAAATTTATAAATATTAATTAGGCTCTATTATGCAAATGCAGCAATTAAAAGAAAAGCTAAAAAGTATAACGAAGACTATTGTTGTACCAATTAATGAATTACGAAAAAGGTTGATGACTTTAGAAATTCTATTATCAATTTTATTAGGTTTTACTCCTGCAATTTTAATTTGGCTAGATGGCTCAATTCGGATTAGTATTAGTAATTATGCATACTCCAGTAAAAGTGAGTGGTTTGTGTTTTTAATGACACTTGCAGCGTCTATGTTTATTTACAATGGTACCGCTTGGAAAACAAAATGGTACAATATTATTTTAGGTATTACATTAGCGGGTATTGTGCTAACGCCTCATTTACAATTTGAAACCATGCATTTAATTTTTGCTATAATCTTTTTTGCAGGTAGTGTGTTTGTAATGATATATTTTAGTTCAAAAAAACAACGTTTATTTAAAATAATTGCAGGCGTATTTTTGTTGGTTGGAATAGCAGGCTATTATGTTTTTAATTGGTATTCTTTATTTTGGGCAGAATGGATAGGTATGCTACCTATTTGTGTGCATTTTATAGGTGAATCAATAGGTAAAATTGATTGATTTAATATGACATTCAACATAGAAACAGAACGATTAATTTTAAGAGAATTTAGAGAATCAGATTTAGATGGTATGTTTGAGTTAGACTCCGACCCTGAAGTTCACAGATATTTAGGAAACAAACCTGTTAAAACAAAAGAAGAATCTCAAAGAATAATTGCTAGTGCTTTAAAACAATATAAAGAAAGAGGAATTGGACGTTGGGCGGTAATTGAAAAATCTTCAGGTGAATTTGTCGGCTGGTCAGGGTTAAAATTAAACACAGAGTATAACATGAATGGTTTTACCAGATATTATGATGTTGGTTACCGACTAATAAAACGGTATTGGGGCAAAGGTTTTGCTACTGAATCTGGAAAAGCAGCAGTAAATTATGCATTTAATGTTTTAAAATTACCAGAGCTTTATGCAACTACTGAAATTGGAAATCAAGCGTCCCACAATGCGCTTTTAAAAATTGGATTACACTATGTTGAAGATTTTTATTTTGAAGAAGAAAAACTAAAACTACGTTGGTATAAAATTGAAAGCCCATAATGGGCATTTATAAATTAAATAGAAATACCAAATATTTAAATACTAAATAAATGCAAAAAGAATGTTTAGAATGTGGCGACAAAATTGTTGGTAGAATCGATAAAAAATTCTGTAGTGATGGTTGCAGAAATGCCTACAACAATAAAGTGAACAAGGATAGTAAAAACTTAATCCGAAACACCAACAATAGACTTCGTAAAAACTATAGAATTTTAGAAAGATTAAATCCGGATAAAAAAACAAGAACTTCAAGAGCAAAACTTATTGAGGCTGGTTTCGATTTTAATTATTTTACAAGTATTTACACAACCAAAGTAGGAACCATTTATTATTTTGTTTACGATCAAGGGTATTTACCTTTAGAGGGCGATTATTATGCACTTGTAAAACGTGAAAGCTAAAGTTTTATGGAAGACATTCTATTATTTTTTAAAGAAAACTCAAATTTTGCTATTCCAATTTTAATGTTTTCAGCAGTAGCCATAATTGGTGGTATAGCTTACTACTATAGCAATAAAAAAATCATGCTCCGCGAGTTTAAAAAAAGCAGAAAAAAACCAATTAATAGAATTCAAGAAAATGAGTATGCCAAAATTATTGGAAAAGCAAAACATGTAAACGAACCTTTGGAGGCGCCGCTTAGTGGTCGAAAATGCGTGTATTATCATGTCATTGTTGAGGTAAAAGGCGATAAAAGCTGGAGACGAATTATTAATGATGAAAAGCATCAGGACTTTTTTATTGAAAGTAATTCTGAAATGGCTATTATAAAAATGTCGTCGCTTCAAAAATCAATGAAACGTTTTTACTTGGTGAAAGATTATAAAGAAAAATCAGGATTTAGAAATGACGCTCCAGAAAAATTAGAAGGGTATTTAAAATACCACAACAAAAAGAGCACGGGATTATTAGGAATAAATAAAACTATAAGATATACCGAAGGCATTATTGAATTAAACGAAGCTATTGCTGTTAAAGGAATAGCACAATGGAAAATATTGAAAGAACCCATTGAGGGTTATTCCTATTCAAAAATACTAACCGTAATAGGTACAAAAAAAGAAAAGCTTCTGGTTACAGATGAACCGAAAGCTATGTTACGAGTGGAGGAAAAACTTTAACCTAAAAACGCTCCAATCCTTGGGTGGGGATTCCTGTTCACCTCTCCCTTGGAGAGGTCAGAATTATATTTTTTTTGGCAGTCCTAGGTGAGGTAAAATACAATCCCGAAAGCTTTCGGGACGGTTTTTGTCTTTAAGCCCAGAATGAAACTGGAAAAAGATACTTGCGGTATGCCTCGGGAATAGTCGGTTTCAAGAGTTTTTTTATTTCCAATTTTGTCCTTTTAACTGCATCGCGGCTTTAAGCACATCTTTTTGGCTTATTTGCCCTACCAATTTGCCATTTTCAACAATAGGAAATCTTCGGCGTTTAGCCTCTAGAAACTTTGTAGCGGCATCAAAAATATTCATATTACCATCAATGGTTTCAACATTACTCACCATGTGCTTTTCAATAGTTTGATCTTGCATTGGCATGTTGTAGTATCTACTTTCACTTATTTGTTTTATACAATCACCTTCAGAAATAATTCCGATAAGCTCATTTTTCTCATTAACAACTGGTCCACCAGAAATTCTGTTTTTAATCAAAGATTGCATCACAACTTCAATGGATTGGTCACGTGTAAATGTTATCAAATCAGTGGTCATGTAATCACTCACCGTTAGCGACGTTGTATCAGCAGTTCCCGACTGCTGCCTTCTTGCTCCTTGAAAACTCTTTATTCCCATAATAATATTTAGTTTTTTAGTAATCTTAAATATACTCATTTTTTTTCAGAATTCCTAAAAAAGCATAGTATAAAACTGCAAAAAGGGAAGGGTTTTATTTTTACAAAACCAGATAAAAGCTAATTTGCTAAACAATTATTATAAATAATTAGCATTCTTTAAGAGTTTAAATGTTTATTTTTTTTAGTTTTAGCCACTGAAATTAAATTAGATTAAAATGAAAAAATTATTTGGAGTGGTTTTATTGACAATTAGTTTTATGGCGAGTGCACAAACTAACTCAGAATTATTAAAACATTACGAGGCTTATTACATGCAAATGAAAACTCAAGGTGATACACACGGTATTATTAATGCCATGACACATTTAAATGTATTGTCGCCATCGCAAGCAAGAAAAGATACCTTAGCTTATATATATATGAGCGAAAATCAATATATGCAAGCGCTTAATACCATTGGTATAAAACAGAATGCTTCAGATTCTGATATTGCAGTAGAGATTAAAGCGGTGTCTTTAAAAGCCGTTAAACAAGGAGAATTAGCTATCGGGCATTTTGAAGAACTATTTAAAAGAGAGCAAAACCCATTAGTGGCTTATGAGTTGGCAGAACTTTATATACAAACTAAAAAACTTGCTGAAGCAGATAAACATATTGCTTTTGGTTTAGCAAATTCTAAACCAGATATGAAAAAGGCATACTATGAAACACAAACACCTTATGAAGTGCCTCTAAATGCAGCGTTTATGTATTTAAATGCGATATCTACTTATAGTAAAGACAAAAAAGTGAATATTGATACTGCTGTTGATATTTTAGATGCAGCTTTAAAAGAAGCGCCTAATTTTAATTTAATTAATATTTCTAAAAACGAATTATTAAGACAGAAGCAAGCGTTACAACAAGCAACTCAACCGAAAAATTAATTGGGTAAATAGTTTTAAACAAAAAAGAGGCTGTCTGAAAAGTCAATTTTGGAGTAAATTGTCACATTGAGCGCAGTCGAAATGCATTGAAAATCAAGATTAGAATGTTTTCGACTTACTTCGTAAGCTACCTTCGTTCAAAATATATTTTGACCTCGTTAATGCTCAAGCTGACAACTGGAAAAACTTTTCAGACAGCTACTTTTTTATTTTGCTGTTATTTTACGGATTATGGTTTTTCAATAGACCGATTGTCAAACTCTATTTTTTTGTTCATTTGAAAACTTAGGGTGTAGAAGGATACAAAAAACTCTTTTATAGTCTCCAGTAGTTCCTCTTTAGTGGTTGTAGATAAGTTTGCTAAACTTTCGAGTTTTAAAATCTTAGTTTCTAAAACTAAGATTCTGGCATTTATTGAAGATGAATTAAGAGATTCAGGAACATTTTGCTTAAGTTCTTTTAATACTAACTTAATGGCCTTTTCGTTATCATTAAAAAAAGTTAAATCACCCTTTTTAATATTGGCAACTACATCTTCAATTTGCGTATATTCGGCCCAGTCTTGAATTACAGCTTCAGTTGTTGTGTCTAAGGCGTATTCAATATATTTAAGTTTAGCAATATCTTGTTCCGATATTTCTTGACTTTTGTTTTGTTCAATTTGGTTTTCTGTTGAATGGTCTTGACTTTTTTTACAAGCTGAAAATAAAACTAGAAAACTTAAAATCACTAGGGTTTTAATACGCATTGTGCTTCATTTAAAATGATACGTTACAAATATATGGTGTAATACCAAATGAACGTCAAAAGAACTGATTAAATTCGTTTCTATTTCCCTTATATTTCAATATAAAATAGAACCTTAACGAGGGCTATGCTTATATTTTCTATTTTATTTAAAGAAAATATAATTCAAATTTATTATCAATCATTTTGAATTTCATTTGGTATAGTATTTTTTAATCGACTAAATAAAAATGAGAATATTTCATTTTAAAAATACATTATTATCAATAAAATCTTATTATTTTTGAATTATCTTTATAATAAAGCAATTTAATGAGCTCAAAAATATTAATCATTGGCGCTTGCGGGCAAATTGGTTCAGAATTAACATATAAGCTTCGAAGCCTATATGGTAATGAGAATGTAGTTGCAAGCGATATTAGTTATAACAATTTAGATATTGTTAATACAGGCATTTTTGAGATTGTAGATGCTCAAGACTATGTTAGTGTGAAAACTTGCGTTGAAAAGCACCAAATAGATACTGTTTATTTAATGGCGGCCATGTTAAGTGCAACCGGCGAAAAGTTCCCAATGAAAGCTTGGGATTTAAACATGACATCTTTATTTAATGTATTGAATTTAGCACGAGATAAATTTATAAAAAAAGTATTTTGGCCATCAAGTATTGCAGTTTACGGGTCTACAACACCAACAGAATATACGCCACAATATACGATCATGGAACCTTCAACCGTTTATGGTATTACTAAACAAGTGGGCGAGCGATGGTGCGAGTATTATCATAATAAATACAATGTAGATGTTCGAAGTATTCGTTACCCAGGTATTATAAGTTGGAAAACACCACCAGGTGGAGGTACCACTGATTATGCAGTTGAAATATATCACGAAGCTGTTAAGACAAAATCTTATGAGTGCTTTTTAATAGAAAATACCGAACTCCCAATGATGTTTATGGACGATGCCATAAAAGCCACCGTAGATATTATGACAGCTAAGGCTAAAAACGTAAAAATCAGGTCGTCTTATAATTTAGCGGCTATAAGTTTCACACCTCAAGAAGTGGCGGCATCTATAAAAAAGCATATCCCAGAGTTTAAGATCACTTACAAACCAGATTTCAGACAAGATATTGCCAATACTTGGCCAAAAAGTATTAACGATTCTTATGCGAGAGCAGACTGGAAATGGAAGCATGCGTTTTCATTAGAAGATATTACTGAAGAAATGCTTTTTCAGCTAGGTAAAAAATATAATACTATTTCAAAAGCGTCTCAATAATTGTATATTTGGATTCCCTTAAATCAACCCTAAATCTTAATTATTATGCTTGAAAATTTTTGGTTTAATGTAGAGTATGGTATCAACCATGTGCTTGATATTAATGCCTACGACCATGTTTTATTCCTTATCGTTTTAACAATTCCTTACGTTTTTAAAGATTGGAAACGCGTATTGCTACTCGTTTCGATGTTTACTTTAGGTCATACCTTATCTTTAGTATTAGCGGCTTACAATGTAGTAACTGTAAATGCTACCGTGGTTGAATTTCTTATACCTATTACCATTTTAGTTGTCGCACTTTTTAATGTATTTACCTCTGGAAAAGGTGCACAACGCGAAAAAGTAGGTGTATTATTTTTATCTACACTGTTTTTTGGTCTAGTACACGGTTTAGGTTTTGCACGCGAATTTAAAATGCTATTGGGCGATACTGATAGCAAACTGGTGTTATTATTAGAATTTGCTTTGGGTATTGAATTAGCTCAAATAATCATTGTATTTGTAGTGCTATTTTTAGGCTATATCGTACAAACTATTTTCAGGTTTACAAAACGCGATTGGATTATGGTAATTTCGGCTATAGTAGTTGGTTTGGTTATTCCTATGATTTTAAATAGCGCCTTTTTATCATAACTGTTTTTTTCATTTCCTTGAAGAATGAAATCTCTTTTTTGGGCGCTCCCCAAGGGTCGGGCTTTAGTTCGTTGGTTTGTGTTTTAAATTAATGAACTCATGAATGTAAGCATTTCGGCAGTCGCTTTCCGATGAAAAATCGGGAGCGCTTCAATAAACCTGTACTGAGTGCAGTCGAAGCATGCCTCAATCCTTAACGAAGGTTAGTAGGCAGTATTCAGTTAGCAGCCTTTTATTATATTTTCAATCCGCTTGAGTTTCCCTCCTAATAAGGAGGGAGTAAGGGAGGTGTGAAAAACTTAACTACGCTTTGTGGAGCATGTAAAAAATATAAATAGTTACTTTGGTCTGAACCAAACTTTCGTAAAACTTTAACGCACTTTGCATTGTAATTAAAATACTAACTAACTATATTCGTTATATGGACTAGCGTTAAGGATAGAAGCGGCATCCTTTTTTGTGTAAACGTACTGTTTCTTGAAATTACTAAACAACATCTTAACAATTAATTTGATGAGATACTGAAACAAGTTCAGCACAAGAAAGATATAGCGGATAGCCTGACCCGAATTGTTATAAAGTTTGAGGTTTTACTAAAAACTTTATATGAGGGTAACGCCCAAATAAATAAAAAAATTAATGCCAGAAAATAAACAGCTTAAGTACGATAAAGCTTATTTGAGAATTGCTAAAGAATGGGGAAAACTGTCTTATTGCCAACGCAGGCAAGTGGGAGCCATTATTGTAAAGGATAGAATGATAATTTCTGATGGGTACAATGGTACACCGTCGGGTTTCGAAAATTTTTGTGAAGACGATGAAGGGTACACCAAGTGGTATGTGTTACATGCCGAGGCCAATGCCATTTTAAAAGTAGCCGCATCAACACAATCATGTAAGGGTGCAACGCTATACATAACCATGTCGCCTTGTAAAGAATGTAGCAAATTAATACATCAAGCTGGTGTTGTAAAAGTGGTTTATAACGTAGCGTATAAGGATAACTCTGGATTAAAATTTTTAGAAAGAGCAGGAATAGAACTTGAACAAGTTGAAGATTTAAAAGCATAATGTCGAATCAGAAAAAATATTGGCCATTAGTATTGGGCGTTGCCATAGCAGCGGGCATTTTTATTGGTGGAAAGTTAGATTTTACCGATTCGCCAGACCGGTTATTTTCTACCAATAGCAAAAAAGACAAACTTAACAGACTTATAGATTATATAGAATACGACTATGTTGATGAAGTTAACACCGATAGTATTGTTGATGTTACTGTAAATGGTATTCTGAATAATCTAGATCCGCATTCTGTGTACATTCCTAAAGAAGATATGGCGCGTGTTGCCGAAGAAATGAAAGGGGATTTTGTAGGTATAGGCGTGAGTTTTTATACCTATAAAGATACCATAGCTGTTATTCGTGCTATTGAAAACGGACCAAGTGCAAAAGCGGGTATAAGAGGCGGAGATAGAATTATTATGGCTAATGGCGATTCGTTATTTGGTAATCATTTAAAAGATGGTGAAATTATAAAAAAACTAAAAGGTGCTATAAATTCTAAAGTGAAACTAAAAGTATATCGAAGAGGTGAACCAGAACTATTAAAGTTTACAGTTAAACGCGGAAAAATCCCTATTAAAAGTGTAGACGCGGCTTATATGCTTACTAAAAAATTAGGGTATATAAAGGTGAATCGTTTTGCTGAATCTACTTATAAGGAATTTAAAGCAGGCATTGAAAAATTGGAGACTTTAGGTGCTACTGAAATAGCGCTTGATTTACGCGATAATCCAGGCGGTTTTTTAGGTGTTGCAGAACAAATAGTAGATGAATTTCTTGAAGACGATAAACTTATTTTATTTACTAAAAATAAGAGAGGCGATATCGAGAAAAGTTATGCGACAAGCAAAGGCGATTTTGAAACCGGTAAGGTATATGTGCTTATTGACGAAAACTCTGCTTCGGCAAGTGAGATTGTTGCAGGTGCATTGCAAGATAATGATAAAGGGACTATTGTGGGGCGACGCTCGTACGGAAAAGGACTCGTGCAACGCGAAATGGATTTAGGAGATGGTAGTGCAGTGCGCCTAACCGTTTCTCGTTACTACACACCAACGGGTCGTTCTATTCAACGTCCTTATACTAATGGCAATAAAGATTATTACGATGAGTATTTTGAAAGGCTTGATAGCGGAGAGCTTCTTGATCCTGAAAAAATAAAAGTCGATGATTCTTTAAAATTCACAACCCCTGAAGGAAAAGTGGTTTACGGTGGTGGTGGTATTATTCCTGATGTTTTTGTGCCTATTGATAATAGCATGCAAAACGAAACGCTTTCTTTTTTACTACGTCGTGGTTTTTTTGGAAATTTTGTATTTGAAGAATTAGAAAAAGATAGGCACCTTTATGACAGCGCTACAAGACAAGAATTTATAGATGCTTTTGAAGTAGAGAGCGATCTCGTATTTGCTTTTCAAGATTACTTAAACCTGAGAACAGAATCTAAAGTGACTTTTGTAGCCTACCACGAAGAAGTAAAACAATACATAAAAGCCACACTTGCCGACCAACTTTTTGGAGCAGGTGCTTTTGAAGAGGTTTATAACCAACGCGATATTATGATTGATGAGGTTATTAAGTTGAGTGATAATGTGGAATAGTTCATTCTCTCCTTTCGGCTAAGCTCAAGATAAACTTCGGCGGGAATCTTATGAACTGAAATTTTGTTAAAGTATTTTACACAATTTTATCATGCACCTTAACATCCTTCCCACCATTCCAAAGTGTTAAAATATCAGTAGCCACATGCGCACCACTCCCAGAAGCGATAGCAAACTGACTGCGCCATCCTGCAAGCGTACCAGCAACATATAAGTTGTAGTCAATTAAATGATCGGCATTTTTTAACCAAATACGATTTTTTTCAATGGCTGCTCGTGGGTGAGGTTCAATGTATTGTTCTAAACCTTTAATGGTGATTAAATTAGTGTAACCTACTGCGATAACAACGATTTTAGATTGGTAAGTATTTTTGTTCGTTTTAACTTCAAAGCAATGAGCGCTTTTTGAAACTTCTATAACTTTTTCATTTTCAATTTGGGCAACATGAGGATACAAATTTGAAAGTTGTTCTTTTCCGCTTTCTAAAATAGAAGTGCCAGTAGTTCCAGGAGCTAAGCCTAAAACATTATTAAATAGCGCGGTTTGTAAATGTGAGGATTTTTGATGCGTAATAATGCCAATGGTTTTGGTTGCAGCAAACGCTTTTGGTTTGGCAGAACCTAAAACCAATGCACAAGACATGCCTGCAGAACCACCGCCAACTATTAAAGCATCATACATTAAAATAATTATTCTCCGACTTTTGGTCGGGTTTCCTATTAACCTTTCCTTTGGAGAGGTCAGACCTGAAGTTTTTATCACTTTTGGGTGAGGCAAAATACAAAATTTCGGTTTCAGTAATTTTTTATTTGCGCTCTTTTATTTTCTGTTCTATACGTTTTGAGGTTCTTAAAATAGCCATCATTAAGATAACACAAAGGGATGCAACAATGGTGATAATAGCAATAATACTCTGACCTTCAAAAGGTGCATCAAAATTAATTTGGGTAAAATTAAAGATGATTAAGCCAAGAGCA
>TARA_R110002126_G_scaffold22212_7_pt1 | contig 10187 bp, 13 predicted proteins | sample TARA_R110002126 | Tara Oceans TARA_R110002126 (sample SAMEA4397536) | marine metagenome | biome: Polar Biome; feature: [DCM] deep chlorophyll maximum layer (ENVO:01000326); material: water (ENVO:00002006), including particulate matter (ENVO:01000060) such as... | depth 30 m | reverse complement strand
ATTATTTGGTTCAATATTAATATTTACAAAAGTATTATTAATTTCGTTCAAATTACCTGTTAAGAATACACCTGTTCCATATATAATAGTTCTTTCATTGCCCAAATTAAAATCAACTGTTGATGTTGTATTAAATGTTTTAATTGGTAATGATGGAATTTCTATATTATATCTTATATTATCACCAAATATATTTAATATTCCTGATGCATGTTCCATATAAGTTGGATATAATGCAGGTAAATATAAATTATTCTTTGTTTCTGATAATACTACTTCACTGCTTCCAGAACCTATAATATTTTTTACTATACTATTTGGGGGAAAATTAAAATTATAACTATCTAATACTTGTGCTTTTCCCCCTGTTTGTAAATTAGTTCTTTGAAAAGTTCCATTAACTGATCCAGTAATATTTTTTAATTTATATCCTGGTGGACAATCTTTAAAGAAAAAATAAGGTTGTAATCCAAGTGTAGTCCGTAAATTAATATCAGATGGATCTCTACGACTTTTACACATATCATAAAATAAACCGTTTTCTACAATATCATCAGGGATTGCTATTCCGTAATTTCTACTATCATATAATACATTTGAAGGTAATCCGGAAACCTGTGATTCTCCACTAATGGGCATATTTAATAATATTTGGAAATAATAATCTTTACCATATGATCGGGCTGATTGATATTGTCTTAATTTGTGTTTTACTGCATAAATTCTACAACCAAATTTAATAGTTCTTTTTGACATATTTGTGTTTGCAAATCCAGTGCGAAATACATATTGGCCGCTTTCAATCATATTATAATAATCTAATAGTTTATGGTCTCCCCTGTTTAAAACATCATATGCATATTGATGCGATGCTTCTTCAAAATTAGAATGTAATAAAGGTCTATTAAAAATTCCATTATGATATACTGTTACAATATCTACTACAAAATTACTAGCACTTACAATACTCTTTAATTCTACACCAAAAAGAGAAGTTGGAAAACCAGATAAAGTATCTATAGTAGGTGTATTAATAGCACTCCATAAATTAGATGTCATATTAGTATTTAAAAATGATTGTTGAACTACTGCCTGAGAAGTTGGAATAATTGGGCTTTCTATATCAAAATACATTACAGACTGTGCAAAATCATTATTTTTTATATTTGAATCATTTATAAAACCATATGGTAATAAAGGGTTATCCATACCTACAAATGACGCAGGGGTTCCTGGTGTTGTATTTGGTTCAAATGCTTTATTTGTAGATCTTCCAGATGTTGTTACATTTATTAATGTTGCCTCTACATTCGAAGCACTTGTTGGAAAATGATTTATTCTACTAACATCATATTTATTTACATAACCCAAAAAACACGAACCATCATTAAATATAGTTGACTTTGTTATATATGGTAAAGATGATGTAGCAACATTTGCGGATATTAATGTTGCAGTATTTAATTCTTGAAGTTTTAAATCTAAATTTACAGATAACATATACACAAATTCTCCTTTTGTATAAGCCCCCTTTTGAATTGTTATATTTGCTGATTTAAAATTATTTTTTAATGTTATATCATAAAGATCCATATACACAGGATTATTAGCATAATTGTTAAGTAGAGTTTGATATGTTTCTAGTGCTGAATTAAAAACTATTTCTATATCTTCATCTTCTGGAATTGTAATTGGTTTTTTCTGTAAATATGCTTTATATAATGCAACATCTGTATTTGGTAAAATTTCTAATAATTGATTGGCGGATTGTTCATATGAATAAGCCTTATCATTATTGATATTTGGATTATAATTTAATATAATAGATTGTTTATTTTCTAAATTCATTATATTTATATATAAATATAATATTTTTTTTTACTTTTTTAATTTGTTTTTTGTAGCATTCGTGGAAGTTGTTTATACCCAAGTATATATATTAATTCAAAATGTTCTAATAAATTCACATCTAATTTATAAATATGTTTCAAATATAATTTTCTAATATCATTTATATTTACACTAAATCCAAATATTTTCTCTGATGAATGTATAACTGCTCTCTGTATTTCTATATTTTTATATTCTCCAAATGGTGTTATATTTCGTTTTAAAAACCATCTGGTCTTATTGTCTTTATAGTAATCGTTTAAATAAATATCTATTAATTTCTCTAATTTATTATTTGTTATAGGTAATATTCGTTTTGGTAATACTGTATTTTTTCTTTGATTATTAAATACAAATGAATATTCTTTTTTTTTTTTATCATTTATTAAATAATTATGAGAATCATCATCTGGTAAATTTGAACCTGTATATATTTTCATATTCATAAAATTCGAAGACCTCGAAGGAATTACTAAAATAAATAATGATAATATGAGTAAGCTTATAAAATCTTTATAATTTAGTTCATTTATTTTTTCAGTTTCTAAATAATCTAATAAAGTTTGTTTTAAATCTAAAAATTCAACTTTTAAATCGTTATTTTGAAATGTATTTATTTTTTCTGTTTGAACTTTATCAGACTGTGATTTATGATATTTAATATATCTATTTATTAAACTTAATGGGGCATCAATCATTTTTAATATTTTTATACAACATGATATCGTTTGAAAAAATGTATTTTCTTTATAATTAGTTCCCTCAAAATTTACATGAAGTCTTATTGGGTCTTTACAAAATTCTAATTCTAATTCATTTAATGGTTTACCATATACTTTTTCTATTCTTTTTAATGTAGATTTAAAAGTTCTTTTAGAACTGTCAGATTGATTTTGATAAACTTGATTATGTAAATTATCAAAATCTTCGACGGTGTATTTATAAAAAAAATTCATATATATTATTATATAAAATAATATAATTTATAAATAAAATATAAACATACATATATGGACGAGTAAAAATTATTAGCGCAAACTATATAGCATTTGTAATTTAGAATTGATTCTTTTATTTCTATCTTGTTTTTCTTTTTCTTGAATTAATTCTTTATTTCTATTTATTACATCTTCTGTTTCATTAATTTCTGCATTCACAGCACTTACAATGGCAGTATTAGATTGTATTTTTGCTTCAACATTTTTTATCATTTTATTTATATTATCTGATAAAGATAAATTAAAATCAAATTTTTCAGTTTCTGCTCTAAATATACTTCTCGATTCTTCTGGTATAGTTAATTCTATACGCTTTGCTTCTTTGTCCCATACTTTTTTATATACTTCATTTTCTTCATCTTCTGTTAATTCTTGTTTTTTATCATTTATTTCAAGTTGTATTTCTTTAATTTCTAAATCTATATTTTTTTTTTCATTATTTTTATTTTCTATTGCTTGTATCATTTCTTCGACTTCTCCGATTAATTCTGGATTATTTTTACAAAATCTCAATCTACCCCTCATTTCGGATTTCTTTTTTTTACTAATATTTAATACTTCTATACGGTCTTTCTGTTGTTGAATTGCCTGTAGTTCTAATTCTTTATTTTTTACTTTCTGTTTTTTATCATTTTCTTTTTCCTTTATTTTTTCATTTTTTAAAATTGCTTTTTGTGCTTTTTTAATTTCTGCTGCCTTTCTTCTACCCTCAAGCATTTTTGCTTTTTGTTCATCACTTAATACTCGTTTGGCTTTAGTTTTAACAGGGGCTTCAACTGTGTCAGGCGTTATATCACCCATTATATTTTATTTATATTTAATAAAAATAAATAAATGAATGATAAAAAACGAATCATAGAATTATTAGAATTAATTTTAGATGAAACAATCGAAATAAAAAATAATGTAAATAAAATTAAAAATAAATTAACCTCTAAGTTATTTTTTATTTCTCAAAATTATAATATTATTGGAAATGATATATTAAAAATAAAAAATATTAGAAATCATAAAGTAAATAGAGCATATATAAAAGAAATCCATACAGATATTAAAACTAAATTAAATGAGGGTGAATTAGTTTTAAATTTTAATTAAATATATTATTATAATATAGAGAGAATGAATAATTCATTACAAATAAAACCTGTAGATGTAGATGAAGATGATTTAAATCTTGAAGAATTAGATCCCTTTATTTTTCCTTCTTGTTTAGTGGGTATTGGTTCTGTTGCTTCTGGTAAATCAACATTATTATTTAATTTAATTAGAATAATGCAGCCTGTATTTGGAGATAATGTAATAATATTTAGTCCAACTTTTACAAATGATCCTATAATGAATAAACTAATGGAAGATGATTTAATATTACAATATTTTGAAAGTTTTTCTAATGAAACTTTACAACGAGTTTTAAAAGTTATAGGAGAAGATTTAGATCCAAAATCAAAATATTTAATAGTATTTGATGATATTCTGGGAATGAAAAATATTTCTAATAATGTAATGGGTAAAGACTCTAAATTCTTACAGCAGTTTGTATCAACATATAGGCATGGCGCTGGTATATGTAGAGAAGGACAAATAAGTATTATGTTTTTTATACAACATTATAAATCATTATTAACTACATTACGAGTTAATACATCTTATATGATGTTTCTTGGTAAACATTCACAAAAAAACCGAAAACAATACGCCGAAGAATTATCATATTTAACAGATGGTAATGAAGATAAATTTCATGAAGTATGGAATCAATCAAAATCTGGTAAATATGATTTTATAATGATGGATATGAGAAAACAAAGAATATATAAAAATTTAGATACATTGATGTATTCGCAAGAAGAGAACCAAAAATCAGAAGATAATAAAATTGATTTAAAAAACAACCCAGATGATAAAGTAGAATGATAAGTTATATTTATAAAATTACATTACAAACTGGCGAGGTTTATATTGGTTCAACAATTAGAACATTAAAAAATAGATTAAATGCTCATAAAAATTCTGGATATTTAGGTAAAAATTATAATTTAAATAATTGTAAAATTGAAGCATTAGAAAGTTTTTATTATGATTATGATGAAACAGATTTTCATAGAAAATTTTTAAGAAAACGAGAACAATATTATATTGATAATAATGAATGTATCAATGTAATAAAAGCATATCAAAGTTTAGAAAATAAACAAAAAGAAGCACGAGAAAAAACAGAAAAATGGAGATTAAATAATTATGATACATACATAAAAAAAAAAAATAAACGAAATAACAATTATTTAAATACAAAAGTATGTTGTCGATTTTGTAGAATTGAAACATCGGCACATAATTTTAATTATCACACTAAAACAAAAAAACATTTATCGAATATTAAATAAAAATAAAATCATAAAAAAATATATTTAATTAATATATAAAATGGCTTATGCTGAACGATTGAACAACTTTAATGAAACCGTGAATAGAGCAAATGAAACAGCATCACAAGCTAGTGAATATGCCCAAGGCTTGAAAGAAAAATTAAATGATCCATCGGCGAGTTTATTTAGTAAAGTAAATTCTGTTGTTAATACTACCGCAGGAACAACTTCAACAATGGCTGGATTATATACTTCATATAAACACGCAAAATTAACTAATTGGTCCACACAGAAAGATTTATTAGATGTTAAACAGGGATTACTAGACCAAGCAAAAGCAAAACTACCAGGTTCTAATCCTGCTTCTGCTGTAAGCGCTCCAGCTCGACAAGTTCCAGAATTAGATAATAGTGCTTTCTCCAGTCAAGCCGGAAGGGTTAAAAGTCTTTCTAATGCAGGTGATATTAAATCTCAAATAGCAGGAGATCCTATAGCAGGTAAAAATCCAAATATGGATGGGTTATCAGCAAGTGATAAACAAGATATATTTGATGCGAGAAATAATATTATAGATCAAAATGTAAAACAGTTACCATCACCAGCAGGACAAGGAGCCCAAGGAGCAGCAGGAGGACAAGCACCCGCACCAGCACAAGCACCACAAGGAGCAGCAAGCAATCCCGCACAGGCAAATGCCCCAGCACAAGCGCAGAATGTATCAACAGATGTTGATGCTGCGGCAAATGATGCTAAAAATGCTATTGGAGCAGCACAGACACCAGTTCAACAATCCGCCGCATTAGGAAATGATGCAAATGATTTAGCATCAGCTTTAAGACAAGGAGGGGGTAGCGCGGTTACTGGACTAAAATCTATTGCTGGTATAGGACAAGACGCAAAGGCCATAACAAGTGTTGGCGATATGGCAAGTCAATTTTTACCAGGTAATGCTCCAGGTATTATTAATGGTGCAAAAAGTCTAGCAAATGGAGCACAAGCAGCAGTTCAAGGAGCAGGTAATGCTGTTAATGGCATAAGTAGTGATATTCAAGCTGGATTATCAACTGCAGCAAAACTTGGAGCAAGTGTAGGAGAAGATGTAGGGAGTGATGCTTTATCAGGTGTAGCAACTGGTTTATTAGCATCTGCTCCTGAACTCGGACCAGTCGGTTTGATAACTGGTGCTGTAGGTGGATTAATATCCCTTGGTTCTACTATTGCTGGAATATTTGAAAGTAAACCAAAATCACCACCACCCCCAGTGGCCACGCCAGTTATTCAAGCATCTGTTGGAGCAAATTTATCACAAATTCAAAAATAAGAAACTTTTTAAAAAAAAGTTTAATCAAAAAAGGTTTTGGTCAAGCTTTTTTAAAAGCTTAATTCATGATTCCATATTCCTTTATGATAATCAATATTTATCCATTCTTTAACAATATTAAATTTATATTTCATATGATATAAATGATATAACATAGTTAATACTGATTGGTCTTGTCTATGATTGGATTTATTAGATTCGTTGGGACATAAAGTATCTTTATTATTACAACATTTAATAAAATCTTCAATAAAAGCATTTCCTACTGGGTGATCTAAATTAACACCTAAACAACCACCAGAAACCATATGAAGATTATCCGGTAATGTAAAACCAATTGATTCCTGTGATTTAGGATGAACCCATTTTTTTATATCTGCATCCGAATATGGTGAATAAATTATATTTTTATTAATTAGTGTTTCTATTGTTGATATATTATTATATATAATACAAGCTGAATCAATAACTAAAACTATATCTTTTATTTTTCTATTTAATAAACCAGACCATATAGCAGATTTAAACCAATAATTTTGTAAATCTTTTTTCCATTTATTTTTTATTATACTCCAATCTATATTAAAATATTCAATTTGTTTATAATTTCTGGATTTTAAAAATTCCATTTGTTTTTTAGTCATACCCAAATTAACAACAATGACTTTATCATCTGTTCTTAATTGAGGTTGTAATATATTTAATGATTGACGAAGAGATAAATAAAAATTTTTACAAGCTGGAATTACTAAATACATATTTTTATATATTATTTATAAATTATTTATAAAAATTGAACTAAATAAAATTTTAAATGCTTATTGTATAATGGCTTATTGTTACTGTGGAGAATATTTGGGTTTTAATGCTGACTATCATTCAGAATGTAAAAAAATTATACAGATATTAGAATTGTATGGAAAAAAGAAAGTTTTAAATGTTCTCGAAACAACGCTTTTACGAAACGAAAAACAAATAGAAAAAAAATTAAATTATTTAGGAGAATTAAAGGAAAAAATAGAAAAAAAAAATTAATATATTATCATTTTTTTTTATTTAATTAAAAGCATTTAAATTCTAATTATACTTATTATTTAAATGCCATTTGATCCAGAATTTGCTTATTTACTTAAAAAATATATTGGACAAGTTGAATACGAAGGACATAATTATTTTGTATTAACAATGAAAGAATTTAATATAGAAAGAACTTATAGAACTGACAAATATTCTATGTTAGAAATATTTCAAGACATTGACCAAATAAACCAAGATAATAATATAAAAACAAACTATTATGAAAAATTTTATTGTGAATAATATTTATTAACTAATTCAAATAATCCAGGGTGTTTTTTAATATCTTCTATTATGGACATTCTTATAAAATCCATAATCCGTATTCTGATAATTTCACTTTCAGTATAATTTGTTTTAAGTTTTGGTTTATATTTATCACAAAAATTTAATCGCTGACAAAAATGTTGAGCCCATTCTTCGTTACTTTGAGTAACCACATTAGGTGCTTCTGTTCCTTCTGGGTTAAATTCTTTTTGCCATAAACTTTCAACACATTTATAAATTTTTTGAATTGTTTCGTCCATTTTTTTTAATTATAAGTATAGTTATATCTTTAAATGCTTTTTATTTAATTAAATTACCATAAATAGTTTAACGCCCAATACGCCCTTCCATTTTTATCTTTATATGCAAATGAACCGTCTTTTTTTTTAATACCTTTCATTCTTGCCCTAAAACTTTTTCTTTGTTCTTTTGTCGCCTTTCCGCTACGCCAATCATCCATTCCCTTAAATCCAAATCCGATCTTTTTTTTTCCGCCACTAGGAGATTTAACATATACAAAATACTTGGCGTTGCCAGAACCATTATTTTTAAATGGTTTGTATAATGGTTTGTCTGCTTTACTTGCTTTATCAGCCATTTAATTTTATATTAGAAAATAATATATTATCTTCTAAAAAATTTTCTTGTATTTTTTCTACAATTTTAAAATTATTTTGTTCTAAATAATCAATAATTTCTTCATATGTTGGAGCATCTATATATTTAGAATGTGTCCCCTTTGGTAAATAATGCCAGTTGGGGATTTGTTTTGGTATTTCAGCAATTATATATTTTACATTATTTATATGTTCTTCTAATCCTTTAATTATATCCAGTTCTGAGCCTTGGGTATCTAATAATAATAAATCAATATTATCAATTTTATTTTTTTCTATAAAATTATTTAGTGTATTTATTTTTAAAATTCCTGTTTGTTTCATAGTAGTATCACCATCTGTTCGAAATAAAAAACTAGAAGCACCATCCTCATTATTTACATAACTATAAAATGGTTTTTCTTCTATTTTATCCCCCAATGCTTGATTACAAAATATAATATTTTTATATCGTTTTATTTTTTCTTTACATTCTTCAATTGTATTTGGATTACATTCACAAGCATAAATTAAAGCATCCGGAAAGTGATTACTCATCATTATAGCCTCATCACCGGTGCAAGAACCAACCTCAACAATTGTTTTTATATCACTTTTTCCGTAATGTTTCATAAACCTCTCATCCCAATATTTGCTCATTATGGTTATATTATTTACTAGTTTTTTTATTTGCTGGTTTATACTTACTAATAAAAACCCAATGTAGATTAGATTGCAAATTTAATAAAATTGAATGGTAAAATTTCAATTAAAAAAAAAATTGATTTTAATTTTAAAAAAAAATTGAAAGCGAAAAATAAAAAATTGAAAATAAAAAATGGCACTTCAAATTAACAACAACGAACCAAAAAAAATTAAACTTAAAATTAAACCTGAAATTAAAGTCGATAATTATTACTTTGTCGAATCTCAATATAGATTTAAACCACACACCTTATATAAAATAATTAAAGAAACAAATTGTTATATTCATTGTCAAGAGATGGAATATTTTATTTGCGATTTTCGATATAACAGAGAGGGGAAAATTTCTCATTATCATTATGAAGATAATATATATAATAAAAACTCTTGGAAAATTGTCAAAATATCAAAAGAAAAGGTAAAATATAATATAAAAAATATTTGGACAATTAATAAACTTAAAAAATACGATTTATATAAACTAGTAGAATATAATAATTAAATATTATTAGTTTTTTTATTTGTGGGTTCTGCCATTTTTCAAATATATAATTATACAATTTATTTTTATATTTAAAAATTAATTTAGATGTATAATTATAAATAATATGAAAGTTGGCGTATTCCTTAAAAACATTGGTTTATCACAAAAAATTAATTATAATTCTGGTGGGGTAAATGAAAAAGGTAAAAAATTATTTCCATTACCTGCTGGCTATCCAGATTTTACAAAAGAACAATGTAATAAAATTAATGATGAACGAGAAAGTAATTTTAACGCATTTTATATTTATTTAAAAAATACAGATTTTATTGTGTTAGATTGTGATGATGAAAAATCTGTTGATTATTTTGAATCATTAAAAATTTATACACCATATACAAAGACAACCAAAGGCCGACATTATTATATTAAACTTAAACAATATGAATTTTTTGCGAAACAATTGAAAATAAATGATAC
>TARA_R110002126_G_scaffold63541_1_pt1 | contig 10190 bp, 5 predicted proteins | sample TARA_R110002126 | Tara Oceans TARA_R110002126 (sample SAMEA4397536) | marine metagenome | biome: Polar Biome; feature: [DCM] deep chlorophyll maximum layer (ENVO:01000326); material: water (ENVO:00002006), including particulate matter (ENVO:01000060) such as... | depth 30 m | reverse complement strand
TTCAAGAGCCGTGACCCGTGATGAAAGCATCCCGTTTGTAAAAGCGATACCCGCTACTATGCAGGCTATCCATATCCAATCACGCATGCTTAACATTATGTATTAAATCCTTTATTAAAAAAAATGCCTACGTTGTTTGGACTAGCACTTATTCCTACGTCACCGCCAAAGAGATCCTTATTATATTTAAATTCTTTATTTCTAATATCAAAATCAAAACCTTTACCATCATCTAATCTTTCAAAGCCTTCTTTTAGATTATTGAACCCTTGAAATATTCCGTTGTTAGGAAGATAGTCTCCTAAATTATAATCATTAAGCACACCTACTCCATCTTGAGCACTACCAAACAGGTTTCCTAAATTAAGATTTCCTGATCCATCAACCGGATCAATAACTCCTTGGTCTAAAAGAAATTGTAAACCACTATCTAAACTGTTAGCGTTCATAACTTGATAACCCTCTGGCAAAGACAAAGAATTATTGGTAGTTGCATTGTTTGTGTTATCTATATTATAACCCAACGCTGCCAATGCATCCGCTTCATTGTCAAAAGTATTTGATCCTGGATTACTTACGTCTGCCATGTTTATTCCTCTTGGATTACTTGCATCATCATAATCTATCTTGCTCATCCGTGTTCCCATATTATTTATTTTATCTTCATTACTAAAGATACCTGTAGCATTATTAAATGTTCGCCCCACTTCATTAATAATTGGTAAATTTTTTGCTGAGTTAATAGCTTTCATAATGTTAGCCGTAGGAGAAAACTTCTCATACATATCACCCACACTTCGTGCTATATTAATTAAAGGGTTTGGAAACTCTGCTCTGTAAGCTTCAGCGCCACCTGGTTTATTTCTAGCGTTATTCATAGCTACTTGATAGTTGCTACGCCCATCGTCGTAATGATTTATAATAGCTTGCGCAGCAGAGTTATAGGAGTCATCATCATTTCTATTGTCTTCTAAAAAATCTGAAAACTTTGCGTTAACTTGAACAGGCGCCCTACCACTCATATCATCTTTGCTTTCACGGATCTGTCTTATATCCGTGGTTGCATTAGATACATCTTGTTTAGAAGCAGGTTCTTTTTTACCTCCTCCACTAAAAATTGATTTAAGTCTATCTGTAAATCTTCCCATATGTCTTTTTACCTTAATACTTTGTGATTATCAATCATGGCTTTTAATTAAGTTGTCCTTGTTTTTGCCCAAACGTAGACTCAACACCCAATGCTTCATATAATCTATCACGGATTTGAGGAACTGAACCTAGAATAGGAATAGTTTTAACTAATTCTCTTACTAATTTTTCCTTCTCTCCTTTAGTCATGTAGTCAGCAACACCTTCTAAATAACTAACTAACCGTGAAACAATAGGTCCCATCAAGGCTTCAACTGGACCTGACCCAAATCTCTCTGCACGAGCGGAGTCTAATAAAAACTGAATAGGTCCTAAGAAACCTGTTCTTTCTATAGCTCTAAATAATTTTTCCAAATCAGTTTCTTTGTTATATCTTTTATTTCCATTCAAACCATATTGTAAATACTCACGGAACTCATTACCTAAAGCCGCAGCTACAACCATAACTGCACCCACCGCCGCATACTTCGCACCATTTTCCATACCATTATAAAATCCTGATCTAAACATTTCATTGTACCAACGTTTTAAAACAGTGTTAGAAAAAGTAACTTGGAAACCTTTGAGCTGAGCAAAGATAGCGAGGTGCGGATTTGACATCCACATTGGTCGTGTCGTTGCACGAGGATTCATAACAACTTCATTAACATAACGAAGAGAACCTGTTCGTATTTGCTTTTGAAAAAAAGGTGTTTGTTCAAGAGCTTCTTTATCATTCTTTTTAAAAGCAACTGTGTTAACATAATCTACAGCATCTTGCGGGTCTATTCCAAGTTCTCTTAATTGTTCTTGATACTTTTTAAAACGACCACTTTTTGGTAAGTCATCTACATCATTTACACCTTTTTGTACCATAGTTTTTGAAAGAAATTGAGCGTGCCCTGTAATTAAATTTCTTCCAGCAGCAGCAGCTAACAATCTATTCCATCTTGTAAATTGAGCAAGAAAATTTAAACGAAAAAATTGTTCGGTAAATTTATTTGTTTCTTGTCCTCCACCAAACGCTGCAGATAATCGTTCCGTTGTAGCAGCATCCATTCCTATACCAATATCTGAAACAGCATTATCAAATTCATCACGAGGAAAACGAGGAAAAGTATTTCTTATAATACCCTTAACTCCACTAATTAGACTTTTTGCAATAACTTTTGCGTCTGCTCCGCCACGAGATAAAACTAAAAAAGGTTCACTTAAAGAAGAAATGGTAGCGAAGGGTAAAGTTATAACATAACCAAAAGTAATTAACCCGGCGTTAAGTTTTCTTAATAGAGGATTTTCAATAGATTTATATTTTTTTTCTAAAGCCTTACTTACATCAATAAGTCTTCTACTTTCCGTTTTTGTTAATGGTGTTCCACGTTTTCTAAATACTTGTGCATCAATTGTTTTTAAATCAGCATTTAATATTTCATTATTTTTTCCAAACATCGCAGCTAATTCAACACGAGGAACGACTTGATCACGATATTTAGCTGCTACATCTATAAGATTCATATTTATATAGGGTGCAAGTTTTTCTATTGGAATATTTTTTAATTTTCTTTCACTCTCTAAATTTGCTGCTTTTCTTGGTCCCGTTATTCTTTCGTCTGAATCTCTTAAATCTGTAGGATCATTAATAAGACCAGTTTCACTAGTGAGTATGTTTTGTATAACTGCTTCCGCTTGTTCCGGCGTCATACCACCTTCAAACAAAATTTGTCTAAAGGGTTCTATTTCTCCTGGTGCTTTATTTTTTATTTCATTTTGTATTTTTTGTTGAATAAGAAATCTTGGATAATAATTAGTAATCTCGCCCGCATTAAAACCAATTATTTCTCCTTTGTTTGGTCCCTCCGTGTACCTAGCGTCTGCTTGATACGTATGCAAATCTTTAAATTGTTCTGCAAAAGCCCGACCTAATATTTTTCCTTGAGCAGATCCTGTATAGCCAGCAGGATTCTCCAAATTACGTACTGCATCTAGATTAGTTTCTGCAGAAATTTTTGCAGTGAAAGGTGCACGAATAAACTTTGATACTTTATCAACCGCTTTTTGTCCTTTTTTTGAAAACTGTGCAGTTCTTAACATTATTTTTTCAGTGATATCCGCTTCTTGAATTTCTGTTCTACCAATGGGATCATCTTGATAAGAAAAATTTCTTACTAACCGCTTCGCTGTTGGAGAGTATTTTCCTAACTCAGCGATAATACCTATAGACTTTCCAAAAGTTTTATCGACAAGTACTCCTCCTATTTCTGAAATACCTTTTTTCATTTTTTGTAATCGAGTAGTTTCTACTGGTAACGTTTGTACTTTAGTTTCTCCTGGTATCTCGTATCGAATAAGAGAAGGACCCTTACCATAGTAATTAGAAAAAATAGGTTTGCCTCCTTTAGAATAAATTTCTTGCATGCTTTCATGCAAAGGCTTATCTACTATGTGTTCTATCTCTGCATTTTGTAAGTCTAAAAAATCTTCTTTATTTTTTATACCATTCTTGTACACTGCCCCGTATCTTTCAATAATAGTTTTTTCCATTTCAGGGGTTACCTCTTTTTGAAATGTTTCAAAATTAGGAAATTGAATAACAGTCCCCGCCTCTATATCATTTATTTTTAATCGATCATCTACTGTTTCTCCGTTAACTAAGTTACCTACGACTCGAGCGCCACCACCAATAGCAGAACCACCAATAGTTCCTTGAACAAAAGAATTAAGTAAACGACTTTTAAATTCTTTAGGGTCAACAAAAGTATCTGTTGCTTTAGCAGCGTCCGTAATAAATAAAGCTTCTTGTGCTAACTCTGTCGGTCCCTCTACTACCGCTGCTGTCCCAGCGCTTTTTAAAATTCCTGGTACAGAGTCTATTACTTTTTTTGCTATTTTTTTTGTTACCCCAAACAACTCCGCAATTTCTTCCGGCCCCGCAACTGTTCCACCTTTCATTTTAAAAGCTTTAATAATAGGGATAACAGTTAAGGCATCCAAGGACCCTGCTTTTAATCCAGTAAACAAAGCCTGCATAGGATCCGGAGTAGCCGTTGTTCCCGCCATATCTTTTTGTTCAGATGCCGCTTCTCCTGTACCTAGAAAAGCAGAAGGAAGATAAGCGCCCAACGCAGTCACTGCTAGCTTACCATATTTAATTCCTAACATTACTTTTTTTAATGGATTTATTAGGTCCACTGCAACATTTAACGCCGCTGCCCCTGACAAAGCAGGGACAAAAGAAGGAAGTGCTTCGCCAATTGAATTAGAAACAAAAGAAGAAAGGTTTTTAAAACTAACATCTTCTACTCGTCCTACTTCCGCTGCTCCTACATTAGCCGCTTCTAATCTGTTCTTTGCAGAAACACCCGCACCATATTTTGCTAGTTCTTCTTTACCTAATAACTCACCAGCCACTTGTAATGAATCACCAGTTAAGGCTTGCATATTATTCCAACCTCTTACTAAACCTTTAGCAAATTCAGAACGGTTATCTTCTTCGGGAATAATATTACTATTCATTCCTATATCAGTTGTCTCTATATCAGTTGTCTCTATATCAGTACCAAATAACCCTTGTGGAATATCTATATTAGTAGAGTCAATATTTTCTTGTAATTTTAAAATTACGGCAGGGTCTAACCAACTGCTTGCCATTTTATATTACCCCAGATACATCATAACCTAAACTTATCATTTCTTCTAACAACTCCTCTCGAGATATATTTCTCCCAAGTTTTTTTTTATAATAATTAAGTGAAGATTTTATTAAGGCCTCATCTACTACCTTATTTGTCTTTGCAGTTATGTTGGTTTTTCTTTGAATTATTTTTTTGTTTTTACCTTCTATACCAAATAATTCTTCAGCCCATTTAGGCGCTACAAATTTAGCTAATGAAAACATTTCTTTCGTTTCATTTTGATACTTTGGTTTTACTTCTTTCCATGCTTCAGCAAATACTTTATTAGCATCAGGTATTATACCATTAGTCGCTTGTTCATTTGCGATCAAGTGCATTGCAGATTTTATATCTGTAACAAAAGTAGCAGCTCCATAATTTTCTTCATCTAATGATGTTAAATCAAATTGAGTTAAATCAAAACCTAAACCATCAGCAGGATCTCCCGAAGCAATATTTGTTAATACTATATTATCAAGCTCAGTGCCAAAGTTATATGTTTTTATACTTCTTACTTTATTAGCAGCTTTGATTCTTTCCTTCTCTAAATCTAATTTCCCTGAAAGCAAAGTATTAAACATAGTTCCTGCAAATTTTTGTTTAGCAGCTTTACTTTTGTACTTTTGATTTATTTCATTTTGTACAACTTCTAATGCTTGTTCTGATAAAGCATCTTTAAATGATCCTGGTCGTGTCATTAATTTTAATCCATACATAATTGTTTTCATAGCTGTGTCATCTTTGGTATCCTCCATACCACCAAAGTTGTATCCTGTTTCAGCAGCAGTCTCCGCAATTAGTTCTTTCATCGTTTGTCCACCCAACGTTGTACTGCCACTTGTAGTTGTACTACCACCACCTGCAGTTGTATTATTTATAATATTTGTGCCGGACTTATCATTGGTTACATTTTGATTATCATTATTAATAGAAACATTAATTTCTTCTTCTTCCCCTGCATCTACAATAGGTGTTTCAAGTTTAGCTCTATCTCTTTTATCTAAAAGTTTATCTACTTCTTCTGAGGTTCCATAACCTACTGTATCAAGGAATGAAGGAGGCGGAGGTTTTTTAGTAAACTTTTCTTTAACCGTATCAACTAGTTCGCCACCTTTTTTAATTACTTCACCACTCTTTTCTTTAACAGTATTAATTACTTCACCACTCTTTTCAATTATAGAAGGAATAATTTCTGTTTTAACCTCTTCAAGTACTTCAGTTACTCTATCAATAGTTTCACTATTGTTTATTTTATCCGTCACTGTTTTTTTTATTTCATCAATTTTTTTAACGACTGTTTCTTTATCAATTGAACCATTTTTTATTCCGTCTTTTAAAATTGTAATTTTTTTAATAACCTCATCTTTAATTACAGGGACCTCTGTAATAATACCTTCGGTTACATCATCTAGCACCTCGAGTGTTTTATTTTTCATTTCATTTACTTTTGTTTTGAACGTTACATCATCAGCAAATGTTGTTCCAGGTACACCAAGTGGTCCAGATCCATCAAGTGATTCATTTGAAGTTGTGTTATTTTTATTATTATTAGCAGCTAAAAGGTTATCTAATTCACTTAAAATTTCATTATTTTTGGCTCCCCCTCCTTCTGGTGTATTATAAAATTCGTTTGAAGCTATTGCTTCCATTTCCCCTGCATTAAGTGAAGGTATCAAAAGCTCACCTACAGCGTCTAGTACATTTGTTCCTCCAGTTTTTAACAATTCTCCGAACCTACTACCTGTAGACTCTTCCTCGTTTTGCCCTATATTAATAGGTAAATTTTTTTGTTCTTGTTCATATTCCCTTAACCTGTCCCCTTCAGCAATTATGTCTTTTTTATATTGACTTTCATATTCTTCACTTGAAGAATCACTTGAAGAATCTAGGTTCATCCCGAATAAGTCTTGAAGCTTAACTTTTAATATCGCTTCATCTTCTTGGTTCAAGGCCCCTTCTCGTTGAATTCCATCCCATATCCCGTTAAAAAAATCAGAACCCATGTAGGCAACATCCAGCCCTGCTGCTTTTCCTTTAATGAAAACATCTAATATTGCATTAGTGCCCTTTCCAATTGAATTACTTATCTCCGTTTTAAATGCATCGCCAGCGTCCCTGAGAATACCTGTTTTCCTCAATGCTTCTCTGCTCTCTTGTTCCGAATCTTTTCTATCTATTACTTCTTTTTTCATCTTATTTGTTTTTTGGTCTACAAGCCAATCTGGTATTGCTGGTATTCTTGGATCAAAAATACCCGTATATGTTTTACCGCCTGGCTCAACATTTATGTTTTCGCTACCTTCAACAAGAGCATCAAGAAGCTGCGAGTTAGCACTACCGTTAGTTATCGAATCATACAATTCTTGATTCTTTTTACTAATTCCATTTTGATCAACTATTGAAGAAGGCATTAATGCTCCTGTTTCTTCTTCTGTAGCAATATTACTTTGGTTACCAAATATACCCGAAGCATCAATTTGTGCTTGCGACGGCAACTCTCCTGCATTACTTACTGAAAGATTAGGGTCATCAACAGGTGCCGCTGTTCCTGTTGATAAAGTATCGAAGTTTGTTGGATCTAATGAACCATATAAAGATTTTTTATTTTCAATTTCAGCATTACTGGAGACAATATCATCAAGAAGTTGCGTGTTATTAGAGCCCTGTTTCGCTCCTACAATAGTTGCTAATTCTGCTGCTTGCGCCAATGCTTCTTGATTTATAGGCTGCCCATTAGCATCTAACTCTCCTTGATAAAATTGTAAAATGTCCTCTAAGGTAGGTACATAAACACCATCCGCTGCACGGATTGGAGATTGAAACATCCTCCTATTTAAAAAATTTTCCATCAACCGAATAGGCCTTTATTATAAGCTCCTAATCCTGCTAATCCTAATCCTGCAACTTGTGACCACGGACTTACATCTTGTCCAGCACCTGTACCATATGTATTAGTATAAGTAGAGTAACTAGAAGGTTGCCCTGATAGTATATCACTCGCATAACCAAGTCTTGTAAACGGTTCTAGTTGTCTTTGTTCTTCTGTTTTCCTTGCAGCATCTATTCCAGATTGTGCAAGCTGTTGATTTAATCCACCAATACCAAGAAGAGAATTAACATCTGTTAACCCTGCTCGTTGGAAATCTAATCCCATACCAGCTTGAGCTCCACCAAGTTGACCAATCTGTGTACCTAAAGAACCAAGTCCTTGTCCACCATATAAAGATCTTTTCTTTGCCGCTTCCGCTGCTTGTAAAGCTTGCGCATATCCTTGGGCATTTGATTGCCCTACTTTCGCTGCAACATCTGCATCAAGTTGGCCTTCAGCAATTCCGTACCGTGAACCACCAAACACGCCGCCTCTTGTAGCAGCCCCTGCCATTTTGTTTTTTGCTATATCCCCTTGCTTAACTATCTCATCAGTTACAAACTGTTGATAAGGATTTAAATATTGATTAATGTCTGATGAAGTTAAAGCTTCACTACCTCGTTGTATTAATGGAGTACCTAGCCCTGTTGTTCTTACACCTTCAGCAAGAGTATCCCTACCCATATTCATAAATGGTGCAAATCCGCCTACTCCAGAACGAGCCATCTTCATTGCATTTAACTGATCGGGGCTAAATCCTGATACTTCATATTCTGGAACGTCTCTTCCTATTCCTGCCCTACCATATCGTCGTAAGTTAAAAGCTTCTGTTGTTTCATTTGCTTCTTGAACTGCATTAGGATCACCGAAAACAGATGCTAATAATTGTTCTGAGCGTTGCTCAATAAAAGGAGCCTGCCTTACCGTTTGTTCTGTTACTTGATCAGCCATTATTTACCTCTAGATCCTTTTGATAGTTTACCACCTTGTTCTAAATGACTCATCATATCATACATAGGTCGTGAACCGCCTGCATTTTTTACAGCTTTCGCTGTAACTACAAACTCACCATTACTTAGGTAAGCCGGTATATCATCACTGGTCCCTGTTCCAGGACCCGAGATTCCTCCTTCTGCTCTTTGAGCAGTGGCATAAGGAAACCCACCTTCACGCAATCCGACTATACCACCCATTGCATATCCCATCATGCCTGGTGACATTTGTTCGAATTGTAAATTCTTCATAATACGATTATCAATATTATCGCTCGCTGTCAAAGATTCTGTGTCCGCTCTAATGTTATTAAAACCGTTCATATACCCACCATTAGCTAATTGAAAGGGTACAATGTTAGAACCTGGACTATATTTTCTAGCTTTCGCTAACTCTAATAGTTGTCCAAAATCACCTGGATAAACATTATCATCGATGTATTCTTCTTCTTCTATTTTTTCTGGGAAGAGTATGTCTTTTAAAGAAGCTGCTCCCATTGCTGCTGCTCCTATTCTATAAGGACTAAAGTCTGCTCCACCTTCTCCACCTTTTCTAAATAAGTTTAATCCTTTATCAAAAAAAGATGCATTGCCTGCAGTACCTTTACCAGCATTGCTAATTAATTTAGCAGCAGCTTCTGAATTAGGATTAGCAATCGCTTCTTGTAAAGCAGCGCTATTAGCACCTCTAAATAAACTTCCTAATCCTTCTTCTGAAATACCTTTAAATATTGAACTTCCTAATGATTGACCACCGGCTGTTTGTCCTGCTTGCGCTGCCGCTGTTCCACCAAGCATTTTTCCACCAAGCCCTGCCATAATGCCAGACATTAAAGCTTGCTTTGTATCTTGACCTGCTATTTTACCACCACCAAAACCTGCTGCTGCTAAAGCTAACGGGCCAGCTCCTGGAATAAAAGATGCTGCAATAGGTAAAAGAATAGGTGCTGCTTGTTTTATTTTTTTAAATAATTTTTTAAGAAAAAATTCCGGTTGCCCTGTAACTGGATTGATAGAATTAAAATTGCTACCTACAATATATTGTGTTGGATCTATTCCTAGATCAGCCATTGATTTAAATACTTGATCTCGTAACTTAGGGTTATTTTCAAAAACCTCCATAGGAATAATGGTTTCCCCTGTTGCTACATGAGCTAGGGTATCATCTTCATATCGTCCAAAATCTTTAAGGGCATGAATAGCATCTTGAAAGTCTGCTAGCCCGCCATTTATTAGTTTAAGTTTCTTCATTCATCTCCTTATAACGCATTATATCAATGTAGCAAGAAGGCGAAACTTGAAAGATAGGCCAAATTAATTCTATAATTATAAGTGTTTTTATAGTAATGTGCAATGAGAAATTTAAATATGAACATAGATATTAAGAAAGTCCCTATGGTCCGTGTAACGTGGCTCGATGCTCGTGATACAGAAACTGGTTGGCTTTCAGCAAAAGAAATAGTAGAGGCACCTTTAGCTAAATGCCAAGAAGTTGGTTGGCTAATGATTAATAATGATGACAAGATTGTT
>TARA_R110002126_G_scaffold1890_1_pt1 | contig 10207 bp, 10 predicted proteins | sample TARA_R110002126 | Tara Oceans TARA_R110002126 (sample SAMEA4397536) | marine metagenome | biome: Polar Biome; feature: [DCM] deep chlorophyll maximum layer (ENVO:01000326); material: water (ENVO:00002006), including particulate matter (ENVO:01000060) such as... | depth 30 m | reverse complement strand
CTTTTGTGGAGTTTAATGAGAGAGCAAGGCAAATTAACTCATTCGTAGGCGGAAGAGATTCAGGTTTTTATAACTTTAGTTTTAACACTATTATGGATAAAGATGACTATGTTTATTTTCAAGTTAGAAATAACACAGGTAATGCAAATGTTACTTTAGAAAATGGTTCGGATTGGGTAATAGAAGAAAGATAATGAACGACATAAAAACAATAATAGATACCTTACAAGATGGCCATTTCTACGGAGCAGGAGAATTCGTAGAGATTGCCAAAGGTAGTAAAGAAATAGTAACAGACTTTAAAAGTATTAAAACAAAAATTAGACGAAAATGGCTATTGAAAAGAACATAAAAATAAACGTTGACTCAAAGCAAGCAAACAAAAATCTTGAAGAGTTAGGAGACACAGTTGTCGGGGTTGGGAAAGACGCAGAAGAAACTAACGAAGATTTAAAGCAGATAGGTTCTACATCGAGAGCGTCTACTCCTGCCGTAAAAGGATTGGGTAAGTCGTTTAACTTTTTAGCAGGTGCTTTAAAAGGCTTGGGAATTGGTATAGTAATAGCTTTAGTTGCAAAACTTGCAGAGATTTTTGGCAAGAATCAAAAGGTATTGGATTTCTTCAGTACATCAATGGAAACCTTGAGTATAGTTTTCTCAGATTTATTTGAGACTATCTTTAACGGAACTGAAATTGCAGGTAAATTTATGAAGGATATTTTAGAGAATCCTTTAGAGAATATTAAGGCATTTGGTAAAGCGGTTAAGGAGAACATAATCGAGAGATTCGAGTCTATGTTAGAGGTTTCGGGATACTTAGCCAAAGCATTAAGTCAACTTTTTGAAGGGGATTTTGTAGGTGCGATGGATAGCGTTAACGAGGCAGGGTTAGAAATGGTTGATGTGTTCACAGGTGTTGATGATTCTGTTAACAAAATAACTGTAGGAATCGTTAATGCAGTTTACGCAGGAGAGCAATATCTAAAGCAAACGATAAAGCAAGCGAGTGCAAATGTACAGTTAGCAAATTCCGCACAACTTGCAGAAGCACAACAGGCGAGACTCGTAGAGCAATACGACAGATTAGCAGAGACGCAGAGACAGATAAGAGACAACGAGAGCAAACCAATAAAAGAAAGACAAGAGGCAAACGATGAACTTTTAAGAGTACTCGAAAAGCAAGAGGAGGCAATGCTTAAGCAGGCAAAACTACAAGTTGCTTACGCTCAGTCTCAGTTAGATGTTAACAATAATATTGAAAATCAGGTTGCCTTAACTCAAGCGTTAGCAAATGAAGAGGGTGTACTCGCACAGATAACAGGTTTCAAAAGTGAGCAAGATGTAAACAGAATCGCTCTAATGAAGGAGGAAATTGAATTGAATAATTCCATATCTGACGCAGAGAGAGACAGAAGAATCGCACAATTAGAATTCCAAGAGAGTCAAGAAGAGAAGGATTTACAGAGGTTAGATAAGGAGAGACTTAGACTCGAGGAAGAGAATAAGATTATACTTGACGATTTAGAACGCAAGAGAGAACTATACAAAGAAGGTACTCAAGCAAGAGTTGACGCAGAGCAAGAGTTTTTAGATAAGAAGCAAGTAATAGACAATGCGGTGGCCGTAAATTCAAAGGCAACGGCCGAGGCTGAGGTGCAATACAGAAAGGATGTAAAAGACGCATCTTTGCAGTTAGCAAGTTCTACTCTCGGAGCGTTAGGGGCATTGGCCAAAGAAGGCTCTGCGGTTGCTAAAGGTGTTGCAGTTGCTCAAGCGATTATGAATACTTATCAGGGTGTTACAAAGGCATTGGCTGAGACAACAGACCCGACACCAACACAATCTTTAAGATTTGGAAACGCTATTGCGGTAGGTGTGGCAGGTCTTGCGAATGTAGCAAAGATACTAAGTACTAAACCTGTGGAATCAACCGCGCCAAGTTTAGCAGGTGGAGGCTCAAGGCCATCAGCCCCATCTTTCAACTTAGTACAAGGTAGTGCGACGAATCAAATTGCTCAAAGCGTTCAGACAGGGACTCGGCCTACAAGGGCATTCGTAGTGTCTTCAGATGTTACGAGTCAACAGTCTTTAGACAGACGCATCGAACAGGGTTCAACGTTGTAATTTAATATCGCACTTTTTAAAACAATAATAGAGTTAATACGTTATATTAATATGAGTGATTCGATACCAACATACGAAGCAGTATACGATGAAGAGTCAGAGAACGTTTATTCTGTATCTTTAGTCGAAAATCCTGCAATGGAATCTGCTTTCATTACTCTTAAAAAACAGACTGAATCTATTAAGTTAGCAGAGGTTGATAAGAAGGAAAGAACTCTATTAGGAATTGCTTTAATTCCAAACAAACCAATTTACAGAAATCAGGACGGAAGTGAATTCTACATCACATTTCCAAAAGAGACGATTCAGGCCTCTGCTCACGATTTTTTAAAGAAAGGTTTTCAGCTAAATTCTAAGCTAGAACACGAGGAAGAAATTAAAGGCATTTCCTTCGTTGAATCTTGGATAGTTAAAGACCCTAAGAACGATACTGCGAATGCTTATTCTTTACCAAAAGAGGATATCGTTGAAGGTGCTTGGGTTCTTAAAATGAAATGCGATAACGACGATATTTATAATAAGGCTTTGAGTGGCGAAATCAAAGGATTTTCAATTGATGGACTATTTTCGCTAAAAGAAGTAAAATCTAAAAATAATTTAAGTATGAGCAAAACAGTTGCCGATGCCATTAAAGATGGTTTCGAAGATTTCAAAACGTTCTTCACAGAACAAAACAAAACTGAGGTAAAACTTGGGTCAGTTAAGTCGGGCGAAGTTACTATTCAGTATGAAGGCGATACCTTAGAGGTTGGTGCTTCAGTATGGGTTGAGAACCCTGAAAATATGGAGGAGCGAATTGCTCTACCTGTAGGAGAATTTCCTTTAGAAGATGGTGCTACTTTAGTAGTAACTGAAGAGGGAGTTGTTGCAGAATTAAGAACAGGAGATGCACCTACTGAGGAAGCACCTGCGACTGAGGAAGCACCTGCTGAATTGAACGACGATAAGCAAGCGCAAGAGATTGCTTCTGCTATCAAATCCGTACTAATAAAGTACAAGGAAGATGCTGACATCGAAGCTAAGGAGTCTAACGACATTCTTTTGGCCGAGATTAAGAAGCTAAGTGACCAAGTGATTGAGTTGAGTAACGAGCCTGCAGGAAAGAGCATCGTAGCAACACCATCACAACCAATGACGAAACAAGGACGAATTTTACAACAATTAAGAAATAAATAACCAATGGCTACAACAACTACAGTATCAAGTAACTATGCAGGGAAAGTCGCAGGAGCGATAATCGGTGCATCTTTCAAAGAAGGAGATACTCTTTCTAAAAACGTGCTAACATTAGCACCAAACGTAAACTATAAATTCAATCTTCGTAAGATTGCATATACCGACGGAACAGTTGACTACTCTTGTGGTCACGTACCCGCAGGTGCAATCGTACTTTCTGAAAAGGTAATTGAGCCTAAGAAAGTAAAGAATGATTTTGACATTTGTAAAGAAGACTTCCGTCAAACGTGGAGTGAGGATTCTATGGGTGCTTCTGCATCAAATCCAAACGCACCTTCTGACATTATGGAAGCAATTCAGTTAGAGATGTTATCTTCTCAGGCTGAGTTAATTGATGCTCAAATTTGGAGCGGAGTAAACGCAACAAACGGGCAAATCGGAGATGGTTTTATCCCTCAGTTTACTGCAGATGGAGATGTAGTAAAAGCAAACAATGGTATTACTGCATTAGCTGCTGCAACAACTGAAGCAAACGTTGAGGCTCACTTAAAAGCTGCTTTAGCTGCTATCCCTACGAAAGTTCGTAGAAAAAACCTAAACGTAATGGTTTCTTCTAACGTATGGCAAGCATATATGTTCTATCTTACAAGCAAAGGTATCGCTTGGAATGGTTCAACAGAGGAGAAGAGAATGGGATTTGCAGGTTATATGCTTGTTGAAATTCAAGGTCTTCCTGACAATACTATCGTATGTGCTGAGTCAAGTAACCTTGTATTCGCTACAGGATTAGAGGCTGACTTTAACGATGTTTCTTTAGTTGATGAAGATACTATCGGATTACTTACAGGACAGGTAAGAGGTAAGATTGTTTATAGTGGTGGAATGGGTTATTACAATCCTTCTGAGATTGTATACTTACTTACTACAACTGCATAATAATAACGTTGAAGGGGGGCTTTAATTAGTCCCCTATTTAACAAAATAACATAAACCAAATGGCGTGTGACCTTACTCGTAGCCGTTCTAAAGAGTGTAAAGACTCATTGGGCGGTGCTTCAAAAATATATCTTTACAATGACATTGACGCTCCTTTTACTGTAGTAGGTGGAGAAGCGACTGCGATGAACGTAGCACTTACTGCTAACTACAGTTATGAACTCGAAGGAGATGGTTCTACTTTAGAGCAAGCTATGGTTTCTGACAGAAACACAGGAACAAGAACAAATACACAGACCTTAACTGTGGTACTTAAAAAAATGACGGCAGTTGATTCGGCTGAATTTAACATTCTTTGTGCGAGTTTCGCTCAAGCGGTTGTTAAGGACAGAAACGGAAACTACGTTGCTTTAGGTGTTACTGAAGGGATGGATTGGAATATTACTGCATCCACAGGGGGCGCAAAAACAGACCTCTCAGGATTTACCTTAGTTGGTACGGCCGTAGAGTCAGAATTTGCACCTTTCTTAGATTCAGCTACAGTAACCGCTTTTGAGGCCGTAACAGTAGCATAAGTTTTCTTTTTTTTTATTAGTTTTTCCCCTTACTTTAACGAGTAGGGGGTTTTTTTTTAAAATAAATGCAAAAAAGTTTTTTTTAATCGATATGTGTCCGTATCTTTACAAAAACAAAAACAAACAAATTATGTATTTAACTGAAAACCAAGAGAATAAGATTTACAGAGAAGTAACTAACTACTTCGAGAGTAATAACGGCGAAGTTACCAACTGCGAAACTAAATATGTAACAGAAGAATTAAACTACTTTTACTTTTGTACTGAAGACTTGACAGATGTTAAAGTTACCTTTAAAACAAAAAATGGTAAGCTACTAAAAAGAAGTCTAAAATAATCAGGGGGTGTAACAACCCCCAACATATAAAACACACCTCTACAGAAATGTAGGGGTTTTTTTGTGTAAATAAAACAATACAAGGGTTTTTTCGTTATATTAGTATGAAGATTGTTTTACCCACAGATACAAACCACAATATCGATTTCATCCCGAGATTTTATCCTACAGGTGCGATTGATTTATACCTTACAAACGAATCTACAAAGGTTGAGGTATTAGTAGCGTCTACATATATAATACAAAACGGATTTGTGTTTTTAAATTTTGATAAGACCTTCTCAGATGGTCAAAAGTATAGGATTAAAATAACTGAGAATTCAAACGTTGTATTTCGTGGAAAGTTACTTGTAACAACTCAAGACACACAGGAGTACAAATTAACGAAAGGAAAATACTATTATGAGTAAAGATATTAGATTATTACAGTTAGCTTCTAACGTGAGACCTGTGCCTGTGGAGAACAAGTCAAAGGATTGGGTTCTTAATGGAGCGAGAAACGAGTTCTATCAGTACATTATTGATATGAACGACGATTCAAGTACTAACGGCTCTGTGAATAAGTCATACGCTGACTTCATTTATGGCAAAGGATTGAGGGTAAAGAACGGCTCTCAGAATATGGAATCACTATTAAAGGTTAAATCTGTGCTTCCTGAGGCCGATATTAGACGAATAGTAACCGACTTTCAGGTATTTGGAGAGGCCTCAATGCAGATAAGACAGACAAAAGGAAAGAAATTAGACTCAATTAAGCACTTACCTAAGCAATTTGTAGTACCATCAATAGAAAATGAGGACGGAATTATTGAAAACTATTGGTTTAGTAGGGATTGGACTAACACAAACAAGGTAAAACCTGAGGCATATCCTGCATTTGGACTGTCAAAAGCACCTATTCAGATATATTGTGTCAAGCCTTACACAGTAGGTTCGCAATATTTCGCTACTTGTGAGTATCAAAGTGGTCTTGTATACGCAGAAATGGAGCGAGAACTCGCATCTACTAACATAAATTACATAAAACAAGGTCTTTCGGCAGGGTATATCATATCAATTCCTGATGGTTCAAGCCTTTCAGACGAAGAAAAAGATAGATTAGAGCGTCAGATTAAGCAAAAATTGACAGGAAGTTCGAATGCAGGGGCTTTTATTATGAGTTTTCAGGCACGTGACCAAGACCCAATATCTATAACAGTATTCCCAACGGCTGAAAATATACATCAGCAATGGGATTCTTTAATTGAAACGAGCATTCAGAAGATTCTAACGGCTCACAGGTGTACATCTCCTTCGATTGTGGGTATTATATCCTCCTCAGGATTCAGTAATACGGCAGAAGAAATGGAGCAAGCACGTTTAGACTTGTTAAAATACGTTATCGCACCTAAGCAGAAGATAATTACAGACGCTTTAGAAGAGGTTTTGACTCAATATGGCATAAATGTACAATTAGAGTTCGCACCTATCACAGAAGCCGTTATAGAGCCTACAGAGACAAATCTAAGTAAGCAAACTGAGCAGGAAGTTGTTGAGTTAAACCACATATTAGAGAGATACGCAGAGGATACTCCTGAAGGCTATGAATTAGACTCTAAGGAATTGGTCTCTTTGTCTGCTATTCAGAACTCTGAGCAGGATACAGAACTTTGGAAGATACGCTACGCTTATGTAGGAGGTACGAACAAAACTCAGAAGAGCGGTTCAAGAGCATTTTGCACGAAAATGAGAGCCTTAGAAATGAGTGGAAAGGTATTCAGAAAGGAAGACATCGTACAAATGGGTAATGATGGGGTAAACGGACAATTTGCTCATTCAGGGGGTCGATATAGTATATGGTTATATGGCGGGGGGGTCAACTGTTACCATCGTTGGGAAAGACGCATCTTTAAGAAGAAAGAGCAAGAGGATGGAGAACTATACAAGGGGAATGCTATGCAAAACACTAACGAAGTAAACGTAAGCGAAGCGAAGCGTCAAGGTGCTAAGATTCCAAAGAACGCTAAGGATGTAGCAATCGCAGAAATCGATAAAGCTAACAAAGGAAGATACAACGGATAACATTATGGCTGAATTTTTATTTATACAACCCGAAGAAATCGCATCTACCACTATATTAGGGGGGAATGTTGATATTGACAAATACCTATTCTGTATAGCAGACACACAGATATCAGTTATCGAGCCTTTGTTAGGTTCTGAACTATACGACAAGATACTCTCAGAGGCTGAGGCAGACACCCTAAGCGGTTTATATCTTACTTTATACAATGAGTATGTAAAACCAATTACGAAGCACGAGGCAACAGGTAAATACATCGAAATTAGTTCGTATACTTTGGCCAATGGTGGGTTATTCAAACACCAACCTGAGAACGCTGAGGTAGTGGATAAGGAAGAGGCTCAGTTTCTTGCTCAGAAGTATGCCTCAATGGCTCAGATGTACGTGCAACGATTTGAGAAGTGGATATGTAAGAATACTATCCCTGAGTATAAAAGAAGTCAGGACGAGGTTAACGCAATGGACATCAAACTAACGGCAGGGTGGTACTTTGGTGGTAGAGTTGGTAAAACAGAAGACGAACTATGGTAGAATGTGCAATTACAAGAAACATAGCGAGACCTTGCAAGGATTTGCAGGGTGGAGTTAAGAGGGTATACCTATTGCCCTATACTAAGTACTCACGCTCTCAGATAGTAATAGAAGACCAAAGTCTTATATCTATCGCAGGCTCGGATTTGTACGAGGTTTATTCCTCTGCAACAGATTTTACTCAGAGTACAACTCTTGAGGGTGGCGCAGTATCTTACAAGCAAACTTTTAGCCTTGAAATACCAAAAACTGAGGTAGGTTCGCAGGTTCATAGATTTGTAAAGCAAGACTACAGAATTATCTTTCAAGATAACAATGGAAATTGGCGAATATTAGGTCTTTTTAATGGTCTAACAGTTAGCTATGTCAATACAACAGGAAGCGATAAAGCGAGTGCGAGTGGTTATAGCCTTAGTTTTGAAGGTTTAGAAACTATGCAAGCGTTGTATTTAGAGGGATTTAATCCTGACCCTAATTTACCGAGTACCTTTAACTACATTTTTCAAGACGATGATAACTTTGTTTTCCAAAATATTAATAACTTTATATTTAACTAATGGCATTACAAGACCAAAAATTAACAGAAAGAGATTCTTTAACAGTAGCGTCAGATAATGACCTGCAACATATCGTCGATGTAAGCGATACAACTGATTCGCCTGAAGGCACATCAAAGAAAATAACTTGGGCGAATATTAAAGACTCGCTTTTTAGTTTTTTAAAGATGAAGGATGTTTATGAAGATTCATACGTAGGTCGTTTAGGACAAGTTGTTTCTGTAGGTCTTGACAATGCTACAGGAGAGGTAGGTCTAAAGTTCACTTCTATGCCAACCTATAACGATGTGTTAGGTGGTAACGCTATAATCACAGGAGGGGTAGTACATTTGTACGGACTGACTTACAGAGCGTGGGCATCAAAATACGTAATTAACAACGTTGTATACACTACTTATGTGGCAAATACAGTTACTCTAAACGATGGGGATGCTACAGACCCTCGCTTTGATTCGATAGCAGTTCAGGTAGATACTAACGAGCCACCAAACGCAACAATACAAGTTATTGAGGGTACTCCTGCAACTAACCCATTAAAGCCAACGATAAACCTACAGAGTCAAGTAGAAATATCCTTTGTAAATGTACCTGCATTGGCCACAGTTGACCCTGACATAACTTTAGAACAGATTTACGACGAGAACACAGGAGAGCCTACAGAGTGGGACAATACTGTTTCAACTGTTGGAATTGTTTTGGATTGGGCTACAGACCCATACATCGGAACTAAGTGCGTGAGGATTCCTACTTTAGCGAGTGCGGATTTAACTTGGCAAAACGACGCTCTTTTTGATTATACATCTGATGACAATTTGGTTTTTGCTATGAAATCGGCTTCAGTATCTGAGCAAAATACTCAGATTAACATAGACCTTTTAAATAGTGCAACTCAAGAATACTATAATATAAATTTATTACTTGACAATTTACTTAGTTATGGCTTTGATTCCTCTCTAAGTACTTGGCAAATTGTAGAGATACCTTTATCTGCGTTTGCTTCACAGTTTAACCCTTCGCAGTTTGATGTTATATCGTTTCAAATAACAAACACACCGATACTATACTTGGATTGGATTGGGGTGCAAGGTGGTGTCAATACACCAATAATAGGAGGTAATTATGCTATCTTAGACCAACCTAATGCTTTTACAAGCACAGGCCTTAATTCTTTTGCAAGTAACGTTGAGGTAGGTGGTAAGATTGATGTACTTGGAAGTGGAAGTTTTGGAGGAGACGTAGGTATAGGAACAACTACTCCAATAGGGGGTCTACACGTAGCGAATGATGGCGATGGAATTTGGGTGAGTGATATAGACGAAGGGGTTACGGCAAGTGATTCATCCTACCTCAAGCAGTCAGGGGATACCACATACTTAGTTAATAAAAATTCAGGCAGTTTAAGATTAGGCACAAACAACTTTAACAATATGTTTACTATTGCCCCTACAGGGGACGTAGGGATAGGAACAACAAGTCCGAGTGAGAAGCTTGATGTAAATGGGAGCATTATTAGTAATAACTCATTTTTACTGCAAAGCGGAACGACCTTAATAGGAGGTATTGTAAACACAGGCGGAGCGTTAGACATACAATCCGATTCTACAAGAGACGTGAGTATAGGTTCAGCTACAAACCCTCAATCATTATTTGTTGAAGGAAGCAACGGAAACTTAGGAATAGGAACAACTAGTCCTGGGTATAAGTTAGAGGTGAACGCTGGAACAACAAATAATATAGCTAAATTTGAAAGCTCTGATGGTGGCGGTGTCATTACAGTAAAAGATTCGGGGGGAGAAGTAGGTTTTAGTAATGTAGGTAATGATATGTTTCTTAAAACATCATCATCTCAAACAAACCAAATGTCTATTCTAAATTCAGGCAACGTAGGAATAGGGACAACTACTCCTGC
>TARA_R110002126_G_scaffold9106_5_pt1 | contig 10220 bp, 14 predicted proteins | sample TARA_R110002126 | Tara Oceans TARA_R110002126 (sample SAMEA4397536) | marine metagenome | biome: Polar Biome; feature: [DCM] deep chlorophyll maximum layer (ENVO:01000326); material: water (ENVO:00002006), including particulate matter (ENVO:01000060) such as... | depth 30 m | reverse complement strand
CCTGTCTTAGAAAAATAAGGAAGCTTCATATCTTCTCTACGATCCCATGATATTTTAAGGTGATCCAACCTTTTTGCCATGGCCACTTCCCATGTACTATCCATCAAGACCAAGCTTCCGTCTTTACACTTATAATTAGACTGCTTACTCCACAACTTTTTCTTTTTCTTCTTTCTAGGCATAAAACTTAATAATGTGGGTTGTCATCTGACATATACATATCAATTAATTGCCCGGGCATATGCATCAACTGATCATCAGCAAAGCGATCACCATGCAAACCGGACACTCCTCTCTGTTGCGCCTGAGGTAAGGTTCTTAAATGTGTTCGCAAGTTATCATAACCAGGAGTGGTATTAGCAATTGCAAACAATTCGTCATAACTATTGATACCTTTTTCCACTGCAGCTTCGAGCCTTTTCTTCATAGAGTCTTTTATCTGTTGCAGCTCAGGAGCATATGATCTTTGCAAACGACCATCTTCTGTGTCGTGCGGCGTGTCAAATATATCTATATCGTAAAACTCATCATACAGACTCTGTGCTTGTTGCTCTTCAGGTGTTAACATCTCATACGCTTCAGGCTTCCCATCAAAAGTGCTAGCCATTGTTCGGCCCATTTCATGATCTTTTGGATCATCTGAATCTAACATGGCAACAATTCTAGGATCAGCTGTTCTTCTAATCTCTTCGTCTCTATCACGCTGCGGTCGATATAACGGCGGATTTTGATTAGCCATGTCAAATGTTACTCCTTTGGCATTAGGGTCATCAACAGTTGGGCCACCTGCAAAGATTGTTTCGTTTATTAGTTTTCTTAATTGTCTTCTCGTTATTTTCATAGATTCCCCTAACATCTTATTAAACGCTACATCAAAGCCACCTGAGTCATTCATCATTACACTGCAAGGTCCAATTTGTGTTTCACATGCTCTTTTAATAGAGTCTTGCATTGTGATTTTATATTCGTAGAACCGGTCTTCATTTCTTTCATCTACATAATCCGGATGCATTCCACCAGTCAAGGTAACTTGAAAATAATCAAAGGGGTGATAGTCCGGAAGATCTTTCTGGTAATACGGGTTATTGTCGTAGTAATACTGGCCCTTGACAGAAGCGATCCTGCCATAGTCCGGAACGTCTAGTCTTAAAAAATTTAGTGCACGTAGTATGTCAGCTTGATTCATTTTACTATCCTTTTAGTTGGTTACTTCTTCTTCGTGATCAGGTCTCAAGTCTCTCATCATTTTTATAAAAGCTTGGTCAAATAAGTAAGAATCTATTACATATTTATTCTCTGTGGTGACTTGTTTATATTTTTCATAAAAACCACCAAAGTAACCGTTTTGAGCGTCGCCCCATCCACTCGGGTCTATTCTTGCAAACGGATCTGATCCATTGTAAGAAGCCTCAGCTGAATAGATATAATAAAACTTAACATCATGAGCTTTAGGGTTCTCACGCATATCATTCATCATCGCGACTATTTCAGCATTTTCTGGCTTTTGTATTTCTTGGAAATGAGCACCTCTATAATAAAAGTCTTCACCTAATTCATGCTCAATCATGTCTTCCTCAAGTTGAATGTGTAGAGTAGGACCTTCAGACAAGAACACAAATTCCACTACCACGTCAATCATATCCTTTGGTAAATTGAGAAACCCAGGCAGATATAATTCAATCTCTTGTGCTGCTTGCTTTAAATATTGTTCCTGCTGGGCGTCAACCCCTGCATAAGAATCATCGGGCATACCAGGTCTTGGATCTTTATAGTCTACAACCGTGTCAGCAAGATGATGAAACTGTTTTAAATCTGCCTCTACCGAATCAGGATTATCAATGACACTCATAATTTTATCTTTATAGGGGCCATCTAAACCTTTCATACCGTGCATCGGGTCGTACATTGATTCGCTTATTAATTTTCTTAATTGCCTTCTTGTTATTTTCATGATATGTGGCCTAACTGTCTATGATGTGGTCGACTAAGTGCTATCTTATATCGACGAATAACTGTTTTTACGTCATCTTTGTTTTTAAATTTGCCAAATTTTTGATCAACAAGTGTGTCCAAACCAACACTGTAGCGACCGGTCAGCATTAATTCGAATATTTCTTCTGCAATCTCCTCAAGTGACATTCCAATGGAAATCATTGCCCCGTCGTAAGCTTTAGGATTCTTGCTAAAAAACTCATCCACAACGTCATTGATCTGTGACTGCAACAAACCACTTTCAGGACTGTAGATACCAGAAGGAACGATCACTTCACCATCAGGACGATTTGAGTCTAAACCTTGTTTAAAAGTTTCTCGCTGTTTAGGTTCCACAGTTGCAAGCTTATCAGTAAATTGAGGATACTGTTTAGCTATATACATGTCAGACTGATCGTGTGCTGGGATGAAAGGTGGGCGTGTTTCATATGCCTCAGCGATTAATTTTCTTAATTGTTTTCTTGTTATTTTCATAATCATATCTCCATTAATATTTTCGCGGACCAAATTTGCGGTACATATACATATCTTGACACATTTCTGGTCTAACAGGTCGACCCATCCAAGCATATTGTGGTTCGTCGCGGGCGATCTTAGCAATCAGTGAACCATGTTGATCGAAAGGACTCCTTACATAGTGCTCTAAAGTCCTCCACATTTTCTCTTCTTCCGGTGTATTGCCAAAAGTCACTTCAGTATAATTGCCTCGATTATGAAGCTTTTTTGATTTTTGCATTTTTCTGTGCAACCTCTTCATTGCTTGGTGCATTTCTTGACCTAGGTCAAATGTCCTTTGATGAAACTCCTTTAGCTTCTCCTTATCTTCAGGTGTAAATCGCTCTTTTGAAGATTTGACCCAAGTGCAATAATCTATAGTTGATTGTAGATATGCCCGGGCCTTATCTTTAATACCCTCAAATTCTAGCATTACCAAACTTCCTAACCCGCCCGTTGGGAGCTCCAGTTCTTTTGAGCCCATCGCAAGTGCTAGCTGGTTAGCCTGTAATGCGTCAGCATAATCATCTGAGTCTTCTAAGGCTGCTAATTTTGGTACTAATCCGGGAATATTAAGACGTGCACGCTCGCCATGCTTCTGTGACTCATAATCTTTATAAACTTCGTTTATTAGTTTTCTCAATGTTTGTCTTGTTATTTTCATTATAAGTAAGCTCCCACTGCCACCATTGCATTCTCAAATTCTTTTGCACGATATCCCTTTGCTGGGTAAGGATCAGCATATGCCCTAACAGTATCGCCGTTGTAATTGTCAGCAATATAGTTGTCAATGTGTTGAAAAACCCGCTGTGCAGAGTATCGAAATATACTAACAGCTTGAGGTGTAGCGTAATCACCATGCTGTTGCTCTTCAGCTCTAACTCTTTGATATGTGTCAACAACAGCGTCGACTAGTTCTCTTGGTATACTAACTTCCACACCTTCGTCATAGTTGTTGTAATTGTCTGCTAGTCTGACTGTTTCTATTGTCTCTCTATCTAGCACGATATCTGGAAGCGGTCGATTAGGGTCGAGTGCTTGTTTAAAAGCTTGACTTTGAGCAGTATCAACAGCTGCAAGTTTATCAGTGAATTGAGGATACTGCTTCGCTATGTGTGAATCAGACTGATCGATAGGTGCTCTGTATGGTACACCTTTACGATATGCTTCTGATATTAGTTTTCTTAATTGTCTTCTTGTTATTTTCATAATTCCTCTTTGTCACACTATAAATATATAATCTACTGCTTAATTTCATATATCTTTAAGAAAATCATACATTCCTTTATCCCAGTCGCCTCTTTTGTCAGAAAAAACTTGACTGGACTGCCCTATTTTCTTTTTAATCTGCCTCAAATCGCCCATAGGTACTTTTGTAAATGAATCTTCTAGTCTACTTTTGTAACCAACGGGTATCACTTTTGAATGATCATATATAACTGCTACACCATGTTGATTAACTACACCTTTGAAAAGTTTGCCTACTATTTCATCATTAATAATACTGTACACTTTTTTTCTGTTAACATCTAATGCCTGCCACTTTACTTCTTGCGCGCGCGCCCAATTAGCCATTTCATGATTACCTACAATTAACATAATTTGATCTGACGGCATGTGCTTTTCTCCGTAAACATGTTTTGCCAACTCTAAATCTAAAATTAAAAACCCATAAAGATTGATTCTTAACTTATAGATCCATTCACCGTAATGACCGGTCGACGTACTGTTTGCAGCATCTACTTCGTCAACAGCATAAATTGCGCCGGCGTTGCCATCTCTAGCCTCAAAGCTGTCATTTAAAAACACGGGCATCATAACATCAGGTGGGTTTTTAGAACCGTGGTAATAAAAAGCTACGTTACCTGACCCAGGAAGAGACTCGTTAATTAACTCTCTTAATTGTTGTCTTGTTATTTTCATTTTTTATAGTATAAATCATTTGGAATGAACTGATCAAACGTCGTGTGAAAAACTTTAGCCCAGTCTTTTAAACCACGTTCACTGGCTAGTTGCTTTGAGTGGTCAATTGCTGCCATATAAGCATCCTGAACGTCTTTTGATAGTTGTTCCTTTCTTTTAAAGTCTGGGTCATTACGACGACCCAAGCCACCTAGATTGACACCGCCCAAACCAAGACTAATATTTTCTGCTTCTACTGCGTCGTATGCATTCTTTAACTTAATCTGAAAATATCTCGTTCTATCAGAATATCCTAGATCAGCTAGATAATCGTCACCTTCATATGGTTTTCTAGTGTAAGGATCACCATCATTAGGAAAAACTGTCATGTCAGGTTGGAGAGTTGTTGCTAATTCGTAACCTTGTCTTTGGTTTGGAATTGAACTTGATGTAGTTAGCGGCTCAAGCTTTTTTCTAACTTCCGGACTTACATGATCCATAGGATTAGGTACTCTAGCTGGATAATTACTACCTCCATAGATTGACTCGTTTATTAATTTTCTTAATTGTTTTCTTGTTATTCTCATTTTTACCACCATGTGTAACTTTTCTTACCACCAAAGAGATTAGGATATCTCCCGATGCGGCATGACCAATATCTTTTTGACATTTTATCTTTTGTTTCTTTGCACTTGTGTCGTGCTACGAATGACTTGCGACGTTTTAAGCTTTTAAGCCCTACACTCATTCCTCTTGCACCAAAAGTTATCTTCTTAACCTTTTTTGTTTTAGGGTTCTTAACGTAGACAACATATTTTCCGCCTTTTTTACCACCATGTCTCTTAGGTTTGTTTAACTTCACTTGTCTGCCTTGATATTCAGCTTCATCAAGCGTGTACATTTCTAAAATAGGGTAATCTAAGGCAACAACGATACCATCGTATTCAGCTAGTTGGCCAATGTCTGTTTTGATCAGGTCATAATCATCTTCATTCAAAGATATATCGCCTCTTTCATACGCAGTTCGTGCTTCGTTGATCATTGCGAAAAAAGATTTAGAACCGGGCCTGTAAATACTTTCATTGAGCGGTACGTTATTTTCTACGTGGTACTTTAAACCCTCAGATAGTAATTTTTTATTTTTCATTCTTTGACTCCAATACAACCAAACTAGACATAGAAATACTTGTGCGTTTATTACCTTCCCTTACAACAGCAGTTTTTGATGACGTGTTATTGTGGTGTATTTCTTCTAAAACACCTACATGCATTTCTTGTTGCTTGTCACCTAAATCACTAGTAACACCTGCAACTAAGTCATTAATCTTAGGTGTCACAATCTCTACTTGCCCGCTAGAATGTCGCTTAGATATTCTTCTGCATACAAACTTTGATACTGGAAATATTCTCGGATAATAAGAGTCTTCGTGTGACTTGACAATTAAATCAGCTTTGCCAACAACCAATACAATGCAGACGTTACTTTTAAGCAGCTTAAATTTCTCACCCTGCTCTAAAAAGTTATCAACAATTACCTGATCACCCGATTTAAAATCAACTTTAGACACAATAAACTCCCGATATGATTATATATCAAAATTAGCAGTAGTTTTCTGTTTAGAATAATTAATTTTATTAATTATTTATCTATATCTTTTATGAGAATATAAAAATGGTGGACCCGGCGGGAGTCGAACCCGCGTCCGCAATAGTCTTAGTTTGAGTCATTCACAAGCTTGTCTGGTTGTTTCCCTCCCAGCGAAGTATCCAATGTGTTTTATACTCCATAGTCCATGGCGGAAGGAGTGCTACCTTAGTTTTATTTCTTGGCTGTTTCCAGTAGACTAATCAGCTATAGCTTCTCTTGGATAGATGGTTTGAAGCGACCACCACGAATTATGCCGCTAAGCGTGCAGATTCGAAAAAGTAATTGTTGTTTGCAATTATAAAATTTGAACTGTTGAGGACGTATCTTTCCTGCTTGCACTCTCCCTTTGATTCTATTCCGTCGAAAGCCATTGCGGGCCCTTACATAACTATTATAACAAGCAAAGTTATTATTTATTTAAAAAAATAACGTTATAAAATAACAACATGAATAAAGATCTATACGTTATACAAACAGATATAACCGGTGCAATAAAAATAGGAATAAGTAATAATCCTAAACGTAGGTTGCGCCAGCTCCAGACCGGTTCGCCATATAAACTTAAGTTACTTACTATAGTAACTGGTAGAGGCGATCTAGAAAGATCTCTGCATACATCCTTGAAGCCCTATAAGAAAGCATGCAAGGGTGAGTGGTTTGATTTTGATTGCACAGGATCATTTCCGGACTGGCTAAGTGAAATGATCGACTGGGACATTGCAAATGTCTGGTGGGATAATCGTCTAACACGTTGATAACTATTTATAATCAATATCGATCTATAAAGAATTGACCTACTATCGCATTTGTTGCATCTTCACCTGGCATTTGCATTCCGTGGTAAGCAACCTTTAAATTATCATCTTTAAATTTATGATATCTGTACATTGCCTTGTTTGTTTCAGGCGGGATTGAATTGAGCATATTTGAAAATATGGTAAAATTATCGACTAATAAAGTATACTCACTTGACAGTTCTTTGATATTATAAGACATGTTTAGAAACTCATCACGTGTAACTTTATTATTAAAAGAGTAGGTAGGTTTAAAAGGTTCAACCTTTTCAAATCTTTGTGCAGCTGAGAAAAATGAATCATCAGAAGGATCGTCTGTAATTGGTGCTTTCATATCATCTAAAAAGCGCTTTTCAACATCACTTCTTTTATTGGCATAGTAATCCCATAAAGACTCAGCGTCTTTCGAAACTTCCGATCGATCGGGCGTTAATCCATTAGGGAGTGCACTCATCACCATGTCATACAAAGTAGGACCAAACTTGCTATCGGCTGCTGATCTAGAAACTGTATATGCACCGTTATTTAAAAAATGTTTTGCAGGATTCCAGGCAGATATTATTGATTTAGTATTACTAATGATTGCGCTACCAATGTCGTGCAAATCCGGATTTGTTTTAATGTCATTTATTGTTTTGACCACATCAAAAAGTCCCCAATTATAAGCAGTGTGTTGCTCTAGTGCATCCGTTTTAACAAAAATAGATGACTGGTAGTTTGTGATAATTGCAAATCTATCTGATAAACCGTAAGAGTGTTGTGCTGCCTCGAATATTAGTTTTCTTAATTGTCTTCTTGTTATTTTCATATCTTTCCTCTATTTCCTTCACTAGCATATTTAACACCCATAATAGTACCTATAATACTAAAGGAATTAGTTAAAAGTATACCGAATAAGTTACTCCAAGTATTCCCTATAATTGTTAGATCTCTATTTGTGAACATTGCAAACATAAAAAGTAGTGTTGTGAAAACACCCACACCCACAATAATCCACAAAGCAACTTGTACTATCTTACCAATTAACTCAAACTGAGTTTTCTTTTGTATCAGATCCAAGTCAGTTAATGCTGCGTCTTTAGCTTCGTCTGCTTTCTTGACTGCTTCTTTAAGATCGATCATTAACTTTTCATTCTCTTCTTGCGAGGTAATTAATTCTCTGTTTTGAATTTGAACTTGTTTTGTTACTTCTAAGCGCTTCTTTCTATTCTCGATATCTTGTGTTTTAGCATCGAACAAATACTTTTTAAAAGCTTCGTCATCTTGCGCGTCGATTAATTTTATAATATTACCTTCGAGAAAGACATTTCTATCATCACCCGTCGCAATTAACTGTCTTTTGTCATCGTCGCAAAACTTGATCATTACTTGTAAACTTTAAAAGGCGCTGTTCTGTTTTTGTAGCCTTCGTAATCTTCTCTAAAAGCTTCTAATCGAGGTTCAATATCATCAGATTTTACGATCCAAAACTGGGCACCTGCATGCAAACTCTTGTCTATTTCTTCATGATCTGCTGACGAGCTAATAATCCCCACAACAACACCGTTACCATACTCATAATTAATTTTTTGAATTAACTCAATGCCATCAAAAGAAGAACCAATAATGTTTAAGTCCACAAACACACATTCTGGTTTGCCCTTCGAATCAGTCTTCCACTGTTCAAATAAACGAGCTGCTTCATCAGAAGATGTAATGCTTTGTAGATCTAATGTTATATCTAATAAACTACATGCATCTTCAAATACCAAATGAAATAAATTTTCATCGTCAACCAACAAAATTGAATTAATCATATTACTCATACTCATCTTATTTTTACCTTAATCATTGTACCTTCGCCTAGCTTCTTCACAGACATCTGGAAGCCATGTTCCTTAAATATGGCGACAGAAATGTTTAGTCCCAAACCTGTCCCTTTTTCTTTTTGACCTTCTTTTCTTTGATACGGTTGACTCAGCTCATCAAAATCTTTTTGTGACATGCCGCGTCCATTATCAATAATTGATAAGTGCTTTTCATCAAACATTTCAATCTTTACAAATTTAGTTTTTGAATCATTATACTTCAAACCATTCCTTATCAAGTTGTCAATCCCGGTACAGAATAGTGCTTCGTTTACTAATATTATAGGTAGATCTTCGATTAATGTTTGGTCAGCGTACGCTGTCTTTTTTAAATAATCTTTTAAAATGTCAGCTAAGTCATGCTCACCTTTTTCCAATACAGCATTTTTTTTAACAAGATTTGTAAACTCAAAAACTCCTCTGTAGACACGTTGTGCATGATCAAGCCCGTCTTTGATAAGGCGTAAAGATGTTTCAATTTTAAGCTCTTTTATTTGTTCCTGACTAATTCTTCGTTCTAAACTTCTTATTCCTCGAGGAATATAAGTATTAATACCACTATGCATATCATGGCGTAATATTTTTGCCGCATGCTCCAAGTACGTATTTTTATTACGCAACTCTAACTGTGCATTATGCTCTCCAGTTACATCGCTTGCAACGTTAATCACTTGATAAACCGCACCGGTACCACTTTTGATTGGATTATAAGAACCATAAAACCATACAATATCACCTGACTTCCGTACCCGTTTAAATTTATCTTTTATGTTATTACCACTTCTTAGTGCCTTCCAAAATTCTCTATACTCTTTACTCTTCACAGTATCGTTAGGTACAAAAAGCATATGATGAAGACCAATTATTTCTTCTTGTTCATAACCAACTGCTTTACAAAAGTTATTATTAGCTTTGACAATATTACCCTTGCTGTCATAAACCACGACAATATTAGAATTATTTATTGCCTTAAGCTTATCATTGATTTTTTGATTTTCATCTTTATATTTGATATACATGTCCCAAACAAATATTGCAGATGAAGGTACATAAAAAATAAATAACATGATATTAAATAAAGGCATATTGTATGTGAAGTGAATAATATCAAAATACATAAAAATCTGAGATAACACAAAAGTTGACCCAGTGATTATACCTAGCATAAAAGCTAATTTTGTTCTTCTTTTTAAATTCATTATATCTACTCTTCCAATTTAAAAAATTGCATATCTAATAATAGTTCTACGTCATTATCAATTAACATGTTTCTGCTATTTTTTGACATAAAATCCAAAAACCATCGAAGTCTTTTAATGTTACCTTTTAGCTTAAAACAATATTTTTCTTGACCACATTTATCAAGTGTAACTCCGTCATAAGAACCAGTTAATTTTATACTTCTAGTGTCATCTTTGATTTGAAGATCTCCATCGATAGCATATTCAAAATGTTGTTCACTACTAAACGTGCTAATTGAAGTGGAACTAAATTTAATTTTAGGGTATTGTTGACAATCAAAGAATTCTTCTGATATTAAGT
>TARA_R110002126_G_scaffold3324_2_pt1 | contig 10220 bp, 5 predicted proteins | sample TARA_R110002126 | Tara Oceans TARA_R110002126 (sample SAMEA4397536) | marine metagenome | biome: Polar Biome; feature: [DCM] deep chlorophyll maximum layer (ENVO:01000326); material: water (ENVO:00002006), including particulate matter (ENVO:01000060) such as... | depth 30 m | reverse complement strand
TGCTTGTCTAACCTATTGTTAAGTTTCTCCATGCTATCCAGATACACTTGCCTATCTTTTTTATTTTCATCTATCAAACTATCCATTTGATCTAAGTGTCTGCAAACCCATTTATCTGCCGTCTCTGCAAGCCATGCTGCTGATGCCTTACCGGCATAACCAAATGAGCCAAGTAGGACAGCCAAGATAAAGAATACAGGACCCTGTTCTATTAGTGATAGGTAAATTGCCTCGCTCATTCTTTGTTCTCCTTATGTTCTATTTAGATCTGTTGATAATTGGTTAATTTCACTGTCGCTTAAAATGCGTTTGTAAAACCTGACGTCTCTCCATTTCGCTCTGTAGGGAGAGATAGCCGTAGTGGGTGAATTGCCGTTCTTCGCACCTATCATTGTAGAGAGCGATGTGTCTGTCGGCCATTCGGTAATGCCTGTCTTCTGTGTCTTGTAGCTTCCATCTTTAAAAATTTGGACTGTTCCAGTTGCTTTGTTAAAAGTCAAAGCATAATGCTCCCACGTATCTTTCACGGTTGCACCTAACCCAAACATTAGAACTGCGTCTCGTAGGCTATCGACATCCTTGTCGTCTAAATAACCAAAGAAGTAAGTCACGTAGGTTGTTAATTCATAGCCATCTATTCCGTGGGTTCCACCATTGCCTCCGTATTTAGATGCTAACAAACCAAAGGCATCGGTCTCATCCAGATGAGTTTTTCTACCCATCACGATAGTCATTTCGTCTTCGAGGTCGTAGGTCTGCTGGTTGTTATCAAGGACGTAAGCATAACTGTAAGGGTAAGCTTCATTAGCCCAGTTCGTTGATAGGGTTCCGTCAGCCTCAATGTAAGCATCATTTCCAAACAAAACCAAGTTAGGGTCTTGTATGAAGTCTGCGTAGGCAGGTGGCGGAGGAGGTGGAGGAGGAGGCATTGGAATTGTCTCTGTATCCGTTACGTCATCAGTGTCGAGCGTAGAACTTACAGCAGTCGCATAAGCGGTGTAGGTTGCCCCGTCAAGGAAGTTTAGGAAGACGATAGGGTAAGACCACCCCGAAGCTGTTAAAGTGGCTTCACCGCTCTCCCAAGCCACTCCATTCTCACTTATCGTGATGAGGACGCTGGAAGCATTTGTTTGAGTTCCGGATAGGGTCATGTTAGGGACGTCAAAGTCCATGGTGATGTCTGGAATTATTGGGTCAGGTGGTGGAGGAGGAGGTGCTGGAAAGACAAGACCACCACTGGGTCCGCCGGCAGCAGCCACATTAGCAGGAATTATCTTATCATAAGCTTCCTTCACTTTCTTGCTATGAGTTTTTCTAATTGCTTGGACAAACGAAGATGAGTTCATTTGCCTTTCATTAACAATTACTCTTTCCTCTTTCCCATCAATGATGGTTTTTACAACTATGGTCTGGAAGCCATTTATCATTACGAGATCCTCGCTGATACTTTAGCGATGCGAGAAAACTTGTAGACGACGTTAAAGTCTGTCCCATCTCCAGCAGAGTAAGTGCGAGAGGTTCCTCTTGCTCCTGCTATGAGCCCAACATAAAGTTGTCCTGATGCTGGTGTGTAGTTGGTTGTGGAACTCAATGCCGCTCCACTACTTTCCAATAACCCACTTGTATCTAAACCTGTTGCGACAAGTCCGCCATTACCACCAGCCATAGTGATAGTCCCAAACATACGTGTGTCGGTAGCAGATAACGGGGATGCCGTAGAGGGAGCTGCGCCACTTGCAATGTAAGGGAAACTATCGGCATTGGTGTTTGCGAAATTCCACGCTACACCTACTACGTTTGCTTTCATGTTTGCTACCGTATCATCGGTTGGATCCTCAAAGGTTCCAAAGCCCCAATTAAAGTAGCGTAGGTTTCCTCGGGTGCTTCCAAGGAGAGCACAACTAACTGAAAGCACAAATGTTTCTCCTGCTAAAACCGGCGTTCCATCATCATAGAAGGCAAGTTTATACCAACGCGGTGCTTCTGTTTGTCCGGCACTACCAACAGGTTGTAATTCATTGTTGGCTACTCCAACAGCTTTGAGAGTTAGTTCCATGGTTCCAGCGTTATTCACCACGCTGTCGACAAACGATGCGGGATCATTAAGCGTCCAAGACCCGTCAGTCAGGTCAAGCGGTTGGTAATAGTCAACGCGACTATCATTCGTGTAAATTTCTCTTGGGAAAGCATTAACAGGCATGACTATTCACTCCAGTTAATTTGGGTAAAGTCAATTGTTGCTGTCCCAGCATCTACTTTGTAGAAAACAAAAACGGTGTCGTCTTCCTCAAAGAACGGATAGTCGTCAAATAAAATTTGTGCGCTACCCTCTGTTGCGGTTGTAATGCCGAGGTCAAAAGCAACCTCTGTGTCTCCTACGACACATGTGTCTCCAGCTCCAGTGCTACAAATTCTAAATGTAACTTTAGCGGCTCCACCAGCCAATGACTTGGCTTTAATTATCATAGAACGTAAAAAGTTCTTGTAAGGTTGCCCTTGTTGTTGCATTCCACCAGCAACTTTTAACTGAATGCTGTGAAATTTTGCTCCGTTGTATGCGGTTCCAACCGACGTAATGTCGCTGTCGTTAGTTACCGTGTGTAAGTATGTTCCAAATTTAGCCATGTTTCTTCTCCTTCTTCTTCATGGTAGTAAAGATAATTTCTTATCTACATTTATACTTTTGTAAAACGTCTATCTTCGTCGCAGTCGTTCTCTACCACCACGCTCATCTTCCATTATACGCTCTTCTTTCTTCTCTGCTTTTAACGCTCTATCATACTCAAAGAATTTTGTTTTTACATTATCTTTGTGTAGTTGCTCTGGTGTAGCGTATTGTGCTGTTGAGATCAAACCAAGGTTGTAAAGCATTGTATCTGTGAAGTCTAACTCACTATTCTTTGTTCCTTCCCTCATAGTGAACCATGAAGACAAGTCTTTTATTGGTGTCTCTACCCCTGTTGTAGAAACAAGACCACCAATAAACTTTTGGTAAGTATCCATTGTGTCGTTATCAACGTAGTAGTTAAAACCCACAGAGCTTACGTCTGGGTTATTAAAGCTTTCTGCTGCTGGAACAACATTACCTTTCCCATAGACACTTTCCAGCAGGTTAAAGACCCCTTCTGGATCCATGTAGAGACCAAGCAGGTTTATGTATTCATTGCTAATTTGGGACTTGCCTGAAAACTTGGGCTTTATTCCCATGGCTTGTTTTAGTTCTGGCTTGACGGCGTCTCTAATTGGACCACCTATGACTGGATAAACTAATTTGGTGAACATAAGCGTAGCATCCACAGAAGGTAATGGTGGTGTGGTAATGTAAATGTTTTTAAATTTATCTGGTCCAACTTTCTTCTGGTATTTGTCTATTATTGATCTGTTCTTTGTGTAGCTCGGCATGGTGAGAGCCAAAGGACTTTCCATTCCCGTGTTGTCCTTATACACCATGTTGATGCCTCTTTGGAATTTTAGAGTTTGTAAGTAGCGGTTGATAGGTTTAAAGTCTCCACTCGCCACAGAAGCGAATGCTTTCATAAAGCCAACATAGTTTTGGCGTTGGAAGTTGTAGAATAAAATAAATTGAGCCAGTCGTGTCTTCTCGGCTTGGGTCAAGTCCCCATAGTCATAGAGAGACTTCTTGGCCAAGTCCATTGCTTCCTCAAGAGAACGCCCTTCTTTGAGTGCCGTGACTGCTACACCTGCTCTATACATCTGGTCTTCACGATAAGCTAATTCTTTCATCAAAGACATTGTTGTTCTGTATTGTGTAAGGAGGGCATTTGATGTTGGGTCTGCTGTTTTTAGAAGAGCCATCAAGTCCTTATCATTTAGTAGTGATGTGGAGACTTCGTATTGCGACCTCATCCCAGTAGCATCCAATGCTTCTTTGAGTTGCCTGAAAGTGTATTGGATCCCAGATGGAGTTGTAACAGCTACGCTATCACTACCCTTGTAAGGTCCAATGGCTTGGCTCGCCAAAGGCAAGTCTGCGTTCGCAATTACAGCACCAATGGCTGTGTCCTGAAAGGTAGGAAGTATTCCTGTTTGAGAATAGATGATGTCTGGTGCTGTCGCTAAATTCACAATGTGGAACCGAGGACGAGCAGTTAGCAACACATTGTAACGTGATCCTTGGAATAAGTCATAGATGGTTCTTGCGATCTCTATTCCTTGCGCGGTAGCTGTCTTTGGTCGTAGAGCTCTATCAAGGTTTTGCGTGAGGTTAGATAGTCTTTCACCACCAACAAGTTTTTTTATTTGTTCGTATTGCTTCACACCATAGATGAGTTCTTGTAATTGAGGGTCTCCCTCAAACAGATCGTTGAGTTGTTTCTGTGCGTCTGCAGCACCAAACTTGGGACTATTTAAACCATTACGTTGTAGGACAAGTTCTGCCGCATTAATGTGTTGGTTGACTTTGCGATAGACATCCACGTTGTTGTAGATGCTGTCTATGATGGTTCGGTCAAGCTCTGTAAGGACAGCCTTTGTTTTTAAGATGTCTTCTTGCTTCAGTCTCATGTCGCGCACTGGGGCTCTTGGGTCAGGAATTGTTGCTCCACCACCCATGTCTATGTCGGGGAAGCGAGTGCGAAGAGCATTGTATTCTGTTTCTAAACGAGTGAGTTCTGCTACGATGTCTGCTTTTTCGGTTCCAAGAACTAAACGCTCTGTAATTGCGTCGTAAGCATCAAGACGTGTCTTGGTAGGGTCTTGTAGGGTCTTGGCCGCAGACTTCACTACGTCAAGGTTTAGGCCCTGTAAAGCACCTGCTGCGGCATCATCTACAATGAGTTGGTCTAATGCTTTATCAATTGCTCTCTTACCACCTGTATGGTAATACATTCCTATTTGGTTTTGTAATGCTCTACTTCCACCGAGGGTTGTGAAGGCATTCTCAACTTGGCTCATAGAAATTCCACCAGCAAGGTTCTCGTTCTTTACAACATCCGTCATAATGTCTGCGTTGAGTTGTGTGAATTTTGTTTGGAAAGCCAATGGGTCGTCTATTACGTCTCTAACAAATTGTTTTACCAAGTTATCATAAAGACCCTTACCTGCTGCGTTAAACACATCTGTCCTGTAAAGAAGGTTGATCCCAAATAAACTATTAGCAAAATTTACTTCCGCTTCTGTTTTAAAAAACATTCGTCCGGAAGACCAGTCAATAGCTGCGCCAACATTCTGTCTTTGCATTATCTTTCCCAAGGCATCCTGTGTTTCTCCAACGATAAGAACGCCCATAGCTTCGCCTGTGGTTAGCTTTCGTCCTCCAACGGCAGTAACCTGCGCTGGAGTTAGATAACGTTCCAGAACAGCAGTGTCGCCGCCTGTAAGGGCACGAAAGTCTCTACGTAGTTTGTTGTCGAGACCTGATGAGTTCTGTTGTATGTCTCTAAAAGCACGACGCTGTGCGAGGTCGTTAGAAGAAGAGAGCACCTCAAAGTCCAAGTTTCTTTGGATGTTTGGTGAGAAGCGACCTAATTGTCTTTTTACAAAACCAGCAGACTTGGAAACGAATTCGGGAACTGGAATGGTTGCTCTCAACCGAGTTCCTTTTGCTTCCAATACTTGTTCTGCTTGGACTGTTAGTGAGCCATCAGTGTTACGGAGTGTTGAGAATTCTTCTAATGTTCTAAAGTTTCCTGACGTTTGTGCAACAAAGTCCAAGTTAGCTTCCTTAATTCTCTTTGCTGTGGAGAAAGGTAGAGTTGGTTGTCCTCCTGTAAAAAGGAATTGTTCTGCTTCATCCTTTACGAGCTTTGGTAAATTGCTTTGTTGTATCTCGGCAAAGAGATCATTCGCACCTTGACGTGTAAGAACATAGACGGGCTCTGTAGCTGTCTCTATGGCTTGTCTTCCCGCTGTTCCCATGGTTGGTGCCTGTGCTTCTCGTAGGACACTCGCAGGGCGCACTGAGGAGACCTTAGCGCCCATTATCGCATCTTGTAAGCTCTTACCTACTGGTGTAGCTTTTTCCAATGCGAACAACTCATCCATGTCTTTTGTGTGGCCGAGAGTGTTTCTTGTGATCGCAATGACGTTAGTCAAGTCAACCATTTTAGGTTCAGCAGCAAATAAAATTTTACTTCCATAACTTTGTTGTATGGTTTTTGTAGCATCATTACGAGCCGCCATTACGTTTCCATTATTACTATCCAAGTGGAATTTGTAAATGTCGTCGACAACATCACTATTTACAATAGCAAGTTTCTCTTGTGCCGCAAGTCTTCCTGCGGCTGCTTGTCCATTCTGTGCTAACTCATCTAAATAGCGTGTAGTGTCGTCAAATTCTTTTAAGAGCTTATTGCCTTTCGCAACATCCCCACCACCAATAGCTTTGGCTGTGATCTCATCAACAGCATCTAACGCTTCTGGAAGTGTCTTGCCTCCATCCATTTGTTTCACAACAGCATAGGTGTAGCTATCGTTAGTCATCACGTCTTCGCCTGCTCTCAAGCCTCTTCGTGTTTCTAAACCTTCCGCAATGTCGTCCGTGTAAATTCTCGCAACAGATCCATAAGGAATTTCCACACCTGCTTTACCAAGTCTTTTGTTTGCGAAAGTCAAGACGTTAAAGTCTGTAAGTATCTCTGCTTTAGCAACATCAGCAAAGGCACTTGCGAAGCCACCTTTACCTGTTCCATACATAGCCTTCTGTGCTTTCACAAGTTTTCTTCCAGCATTAGCCCCTTTTAGGATCCCAGTAGCCACAGCCGGTGTAGGATCTGCAAGGTCTAAGGCCAAACCGGTAAGTTCTAACGCCCACTCTTGCCCTTTTGGTGCGAAACCAAGTTGAGACATAAGCATTGCTTCGCCTGTAAAACCTTGGTTGAGTGCGTAGTTTGCGATAATTGGATGGTCTGCGAAGAGAGGAGCCATTTCGGCTTTGCCCTCTTTCCAAACATCATAAGTGTCTGTGTCGAAGACAACGTCTCCCGCATAGAGAGTAGCAGCCGTAGTAGCACCAGCTACAAGGTTGAGACCACCAAGAGCAAGACGTAAGTTCTTACCTGCTGTTGTCTCTTGTATCCCACCGAAACCAGTTGTCTTTGTTAGGATCCCATCGCTGTAAAACTTTTCTGGGTCTGCGAGGACTTCTTTCTTTTTCTCATAGTCAATAAACCATGCGTCAGTTCCTGCTCCCTCTTCTGTTTCGTAGAACTCTACTCTCGCAATTGCTCTCGCATTCTGCTTTGAGTTCTCCTGCTCTGTGTAAGGAGATGATGGGTTTCCTTCACGAACAATTTTATCTACTTCTGGTGAGTAGATAGTTGCTCCTAAGCCACCGCTTCCAGAGCCATCTCCTCTAATGTAGTCAGCAACAGCTTTAGGAATAGCAACGCGTTGCTTCCCATCAGCGGAAGTAATTTTTACGTATGTCCCACCACGTTTCTGGATAGAACGTCTTTTGTCTCCTACGTATTTATTTGTTCTTGCTTCTGCTTGACCTTTGAGGTAGGCAGACTGGATAAGAGTATAGTTAGGTAGTTTTGCCCCACCATAGCTCATTGCCGATGTAACTTCGGTAGGAGAAGTCTGTTGTTGTGCGATGTTCTCTGGTGAGTATTCGTTGTTGTAAGCAAGTCCCTCAATTTCATCCGCAATTTGGGATAAGATAAGGTTGTCTGGGCTATCAGGGTTCTCGGCTTTGTAAGCTTTGTAAGCTTCCTTGTAGCCTGCTTTAAGGTAGAAGGCGCTCTCATCGTCTAACCCTTCGCTCGTTTGGATGCGCTCCATAATTTTATCAAAGTCTATCTTTGGTCTTTCTTGTGTATAACCTTTTGGAGCACTCTCTGGTGCGAAAGTCTGTGTCCGTGATGCGGTCTGTAGTGCTTCGAACGTGGACATCGGGTCTGCTGCTGGAGGCAAGTTAAATGCGGGCGCAGCTTCAGCAAAGTCCATCAAGTTGTTTTCTTGACTTCTTTCTTTTACGTCGCCAAAGTCTGTTGTAAGAGGAGTTCCCCAGATGGCTGATGCCTGTTCCAAGGAGGACTGATAGAGTGCTTTACTTTCTTCTTGCGTGAAAGTATTACCAAGCTCTATTTGCTTGTTGAGTTCTGTCTCAAAAAGTTGGTCCGCAAGTTTATCTCGTTTCTCTAAAACTTTTTCTTCATCTATTTCTTTACTGGTTCGTGATCTCGCCATTTGTGTTATCTCCTAAACTGACTGCTTCTGCGTCTTTGCTTTGTTCTGTAATTGTGTCTAATGCTATTAAAAGTTCGTGAGCTTTTTGCATCGTCTTTGGTTCCTTGTTAAAGGCAACAGTAATTTGCTCGTAAGCGTTTTGGAGATAAGTTTTTTTATCTCTGCGGACATCTGGGTTGTTAGGATCAAAGAGAGATGAAACAAGTTGAGCCCACTTTGGAATGTCGGGACCTTTTGTTGTTCTATCAAGTTTCTTGCTGTCGTATTCTTGTGCTCCCTCAATAACGGAAGATCTGTAAGGTTTTGTTGCTTTCGCATAAGCATCCATAAGTTTATTAACTTGTTCTTGGTGTTCTTCTGTGCCGGTTGTAAAGCGTCTATCCACAGCAGCCATTTGTTTATTAAGCTCCTGCTCTGCTCCTGCCGCTGTAAGGCCCATGAAGGTGTCTGCGGAGGGTTCTACAAACATGAAGGTGTCTGTCTCTACCAAGACGTCTGCGAGCTCTGGAAGAGGCGCTGGTGCTGCCGTAGGCATCATGTCTCTTGGTGCTGTTGGTGGTGGCTGTGGTGGTTGTTGGACCTGTGGTTCCATACCTAACATGCGAAGTTCCATGTCTCTTGTTGTATCTTGGACTAATGGAGCTATCGTTGCTGGTGCTGCTTCGGGAAACGTGAAGTCTCCTGTTGCGCCTATGTCTCTTGGAAGAGGAAGCCCACCTGTAATTTGTCTTCTGCGTAATGCTTCGTTCTCAGCCGTCAATTCTTTTAGTTTTGGGAAAGCCCGTCTACCCGCTTCTGCTTCTGTTCTACCAACAGCCTGTGCGTCCGCATCTACTTGTGCGCCGAAGACTTCCATTTCTGCGTCAAAGGCTCTATCTTCTTCCATTCGGGTAGCACTGTCTTGTCTAACATCAGTCTCTGCGATAGGAGAAGGTGTCCCCGAGAATAGGTCTTGTTCTTCACCAGCCAACAGATCATCTACGAATACTTCTTCGGTTTCTGCTGTTGGAGGTGCGGTCACACTTAGGAGCGCTTCTCTTTTAATTTGTTGCTCTCGCTCTGGTGTAATTTGTTCGCCACGTGCTTGTGCTGCTTCTACTGCGCCCCTTCCAATAAAGCGAGCAAAGCCAAGCCCATCTCTTCGTGGTGCTGGTTGTGCGAATTCGTTTGCGTAAATGTTTCTTGCTTCTCCAAGGACAGAGCGTCGTTCCATAGTTGGACGTTCCAACTCTGCTGCTTGTTGTCGAAAGGCAGTTGCTTCGTCGCTTAATTGTGTTGCTCTTTCACTAAACTCTGGAGCTGTGAGTGCTTCTTGTATGGTAGCACCACTTGTGTAGTAAGACTTACTCTTGCGGCTTGTTGCGCTGTCGGTGTCGTCTCGGTCAGCTATGTTTGTAACACCGGAGATGCCGGCAAGACTTTCGTAGTTGTCCCAACTTGCTTCTTGGGCTGTTTTTAGATCGTCAATTTTCTCATCAATGTCGGTGGTGTCTTGTCCCGTGTTGGCCAGCGGTTTGCGATCTTGTTCTGCAAAGTATAGTTCTGTCCCAAGAGACTTGTAGCGGCTCAATTCTCTACTTTGTTCTACTGATGCTTTCTGTGCGCCAGTGTTTGTTGAGGCTGTGCGACCAGAGCTGGAGGTCATACGCTTTGGACGACCACGTAAGTTTTCTTCTCTAACCTTATCTTCGCTTAAACCTTGCTTCACGTTTATTTCTCTTGTTCTTAAACGTTCTGCTTGTCTTTCTTTTTCTTGAGCTCTACGTAAGAGGTCCTTACGTTGCTCGTTGTAGATAGCTAATTGATCTCTTTGGTCAAGCCTGTCGTAGCCAATTTGTCTTTCGGCTTCTTTCATGCTCTCTTCCCAGAGGCGGTATTTCTGTTGTGTTACGAAGTTAGCCCATGCTTCACCAGAAGTCAAATTTGACTTTGTTCCAGTAATTACATAAACTCTACTTCCACCAATGCTTTGCACTCCCATGTCTTATCCTCCCAACATGTCGTAATAAGACGCCAGCGGACTATCGGCTGCTTCCAAGTTTAGGAATGCCGCATAGGCTTCGTCTGGT
>TARA_R110002126_G_scaffold23414_2_pt1 | contig 10223 bp, 12 predicted proteins | sample TARA_R110002126 | Tara Oceans TARA_R110002126 (sample SAMEA4397536) | marine metagenome | biome: Polar Biome; feature: [DCM] deep chlorophyll maximum layer (ENVO:01000326); material: water (ENVO:00002006), including particulate matter (ENVO:01000060) such as... | depth 30 m | reverse complement strand
ATTGCGAGGACAGGCGGTGAAGTCATAGCAGGACACACCAGACTCTTAGCGGCTCAACAGCTGGGTCTTGATAGAGTCCCTGTCAGATATATGGATTTAGATCCCGTTGATGCAAAGCTATTGGCTCTCGCAGACAATAAAGTGGCAGAGATCGCGGACTGGGATGATGAAGCATTAGAGAGAATACTATCAGAGCTTAGGGCTGATGGAGTTGATCTTGATGGTCTCGGGTGGACAGATGATGAGTTAGCAGAGATCCTTAATGAAGACATAGAGGTGGTCACCCCACCATCTATAAGAGATGTCTTTGGTATTCCCCCTTTCTCAGTGCTTGACTCACGACAGGGCTATTGGCTTGATCGAAAGAAAGAGTGGCTCTCAATCGGTATTCAATCAGAAATAGGGAGAGATGAAGGAACTCTTATTCAGAGCCTATCAGGTCAGGTTCCTAACTACTATTTGCAAAAAACCAAAGCAGAATCCAAGGTGAAGCGAGAGCTATCACGGGCAGAGTTCGAAGAGAATCATCTCGTTATCCCTGACGCTGGATTATCAGGGACAGGGACCAGCGTATTCGATCCAGTATTATGTGAAATAGCATATAGATGGTTCTCAACAGCTGGATCTAAAGTGCTCGATCCTTTCGGCGGCGGCTCAGTGCGTGGAGTTGTCGCTGGAATCTTAGATCGTTCTTATACTGGAGTAGACCTAAGAGAAGAGCAGACCGTTGCTAATAGAATCCAATGGGCAGACATCTCAAAAGATACCTATGAGACAAACGTCTCGTGGATTACTGGCGATAGTGCAACAGACCTTCCAAACGAGAAGGTTGATCTAGTGTTCTCTTGCCCCCCTTACTTTGATCTCGAAGTCTATTCTGATAAGCAAGAAGACCTGTCCACCATGGACTATCCAGAGTTCCTGTTAGCATATCAAAAGATAATATCTGAGGCTGTCGAGAGGTTGAATGATGATCGTTTCATCGTCTGGGTTATCGGTGAGGTGAGAGACAAGAAAGGAATCTATCGTGGCTTTGTTCCCGATACTATCAGAGCCTTCGAGGAAGCGGGTGCCCTATTCTACAACGAAGCAATACTTGTCACGCCCCTGGGGTCTGTACCTATGAGGATCGGCAGACAGTTCAAGGCAGGAAGAAAGTTCGGCAAGACCCACCAGAATGTATTGGTATTCGTTAAGGGAGACCCCAAGAAAGCCACAGAATATTGTGGGACTATAGAGACTAACGTGCATCTCGATCAAAATAATGACTAAATGGAACGACGACACCAGAGCCAAACTGATCGAGGGTTACAAGCTAGGGATGACACAGAAGCTGGCTTGTCAATACTCTGGGATCTCTGCTCAATGCTTCCACCAGTGGAAAGAGAAGGCTTCATCAGGTGGGCAAGAGTTTTTTGAATTCTTTGAAGAGCTAAAAAGAGCAGAGGCTCATTCAGCGGCTCATGCGTTAGCAAGTATCAAACGAGCGGCTCAGGCAGGGACTTGGACAGCGGCGGCTTGGTTACTTGAACGGCGCCATGATTACAGAAGAGACAGACCTCTTGTATTAGTCGAGACCTCTGAGCTTGAAGAAAGGTTAGTCGATCCAAATACTCAGGAAGGAAGGGAGTCCATTATCTCACAGATCTCACAGCTTCCAGAAGAGATGATACTGGCGGCATTGAATAGGAGTGAAAAATGAAGTCACACGATTGGTCTGTCATCCACTCAAGCGCCGATCAATGCTGGAGAACTCCAAGAGCTCTATTCGATAGACTCAATAAAGAGTTTGGCTTTACCATTGATGCGGCGGCTCTCAAAGACAGCGCCCTATGTGATGAATGGTTTGGGCCAGACCATCCCATTGGATACAGAAGAGATGCTCTAACACAACCGTGGCGTGGGGTGGTTTGGTGCAATCCACCTTATGGTCGAGGCGTCAACAAGTGGATTAAGAAGTGTGTAGCCGAAGCAAAGAAGGGATCGACGGTTGTCCTGCTCATCATGGCGAACACGGACACCGCTTACTTCCATGAGCATGGGTGGAAGGCGACAGAGATCAGACTCATCAGGGGTCGCATTAAGTTCTTGAGGAGAGATGGAACGCCAGCGGGTTCGGCTCCTAAGGGTTCGGCGCTGTTGATCTTCACACAATCAGGTAACTTACATAATGATGGAGACCCATTCTTCACCTCTTACAGGGCGATAGATGTTTAACATCCAAGCGATCAACTCCTTCAACAGCTATCGCAAAGACAACCCGCTGGTCTTGTATACTGAGGGAGAGGCAGGAAAGGGTGGGATGTCCCCTGGACAGAAGACCTTTCACGAGTCCCAGCATAATCTCAGGTTAGTATTAGGTGGCAACCAGATCGGTAAGTCTCGCCTGTTAGGTGCAGAGATATGGTATCACGCCACAGGCTCTCACCCGTTTAGAGAAGTCCCAGAGGCTGGAGAAGACAATCTGGGATGGGTTCTATGCTCTGACCTCAAGAGCGGGTGGGCGAACGTCTCACAGAAGATGAGGGAGATTGAACCGCCTAACGTTCTCCATCCTGATTGTACTTGGGACAGCGCTCGTGGCTATCGTTATCGAGGTTCAATGATGGTTAAGCTGAGGTGCGGCTCACTGATTGTTGGGAAGGGCTCAGAGCAATCGGTGATCTCTCTATCTGGTGCGACCATCTCGTGGCTGGCTATAGATGAGATATGTAAAGAACAGCACTTCTCTGAGGCTAGATCGAGAGCGGCGGTTAAGTCAGCTCCAGTCTTCATGGCGCTCACACCGATCGGCAGACCAGTAGAATACCTTAGAACAAGAACGTGCGGCGATCCAGATACCAACGCTCCACCTCTTGAAGACTGGGATGTCCAGAGAATCAAACTATCCGTTGAGAATTGCCCCCACAGAGATCCCCTGTCTATTGATAGACAGATCAAAGCTTATGGCCCGTGGGAATATGCTCAGAGAGTTGAAGGCGCGTGGGAAGGCATCACCACCGAACGATGGATCAGCTTTGGCGAAGAGAATGTCTTCAGCGAGCCCCCACCCAATATCGAGAGAATCGGACTGGGATGGGATCACGGTGAAAAGCCTGGAAATTCGGTTTGTTATTTGGTGGCTTATGACGGCGAAAGACTGTGGGTCTTGGCTGAGTATGTCAGCACCGAACGCAACACGCCCCACATGGAGGCGATAGAGATCACGAAGATGATAAGGTCGTGGGGTGTCACCTTAGATCAGATCGATGAAGCCAGAGGAGACTCCAACAGTGGTGGTAGGATGGCGCTGGGGTTTTCAGTCAACTCTCTTCTTGAGCGTGGCTTTGCTAAAATACTGGATCGGCGCCGTCCCCCCTTCCCTATTACTGTTCCCTGGAAGGGATCGGGTTCAATAAAAGCACGTGCGCGAATGCTTTCTACTGCTTGCATCGAAGGCAAGTTCAGAGTTCATGAAGACTGCAAGAAGCTAATAGGTTCTTTGCGCCACTGGCGTGGAGAGAATAGTGACTATAAACATCCATATGATGCTGTATCCTATATAAGCGAAGTATATCTTGGCGATAGTATCAGCAATGTTAGTAAGTTCTTAATCGGATAGGGGGAATAGAATGTTCAATATGCCAGTGGTTCCGAAAGATGATGCTGACAAAGCCCGATGGAGAGAGCAATCTCTGAGGCACAGGCTTCTTACTGGCGCTCACGCGGATGACGTGCGCAAAGAAATAGAGGCAATGTTCTGCAAAGAGGTAGCCGCTGACCTTGAGATCAACCCAGACCTCTCACGCAATCCCTTCCTGATGATCTGGCAACAGCTCAACGTTGCTTACCTTGAGCCACCAGAGGTCAGGACTGAGGAGGAGGTTGATCTGGCTCCTGTAGTGACTCCAAAGCTCTGGGCGCAGATGCAACAGACCAGCCTGTTCACTCTCGCAATGAATGAGTGCCTCGTGAGATTAGACTGGCGCCACTGGCTTGATGATAAGGAGGTCAGCTATCGCGTTGTAACTCCTGACAAAGTGGTGATTGATTCGCTACACGGTCAGCCTGATATGCCTGGACGCGTCGAAGAGCTGAGAACCAGAGACGGTAAACCGACGTGGGAGATCTGGGACGTGAGAGATCCTTCAGAGCCTGTCTTCAAGATTGAGGCTATCGAGGATGGCGAGCGCGTTGACAAGACGCTTCATTACGCTCCAGAGCTTGCTGGTGATTATCCTTACAGAGATACCGACGGCACCCCAATACTTCCATATATCATGTATCACTCCAAGGTCAGTTCACAGCTGTGGCATTGGACAAGCGGATCAGAGATATCGGCTGGCGCTCTAAGATTGTGTGCTTTATTCACACATTGGGGTGACGGTTATACGAACGCGGCTTACCCACAGAAGTATGTTATCGATCTCGACACTCAGGCGGGACACACCAGAACGATAGGTGGATCGGCTGTTGATGTTGTCCCAGTAGATAGAAAGTCTATTATCAAGTTTCAAAGCAAGGGCCCTGGCGGCGGCTCGGTTGGTTCATTCGCTCAAGCCTTTAGCCCTTTAGAAGGTATCGAGGCACTAAAAGTCTATGAGCAGGGTCTTGCAATATACGCTGGTCTTAATCCATCAGACCTTCAGGTGACTGGAGCCCAGTCTGGATACTCGATCGTTGTATCAAGAGCAGGACAAAGAAGAGCGCAGAGATTGATCGCTCCAAGCCTTAGGATCTCAGATCAACTGTTGTTGGCAACAGCCGCAAAGTTAGCCAACTTCTATGGAGCGGCGGGACTGCCTGAAGACCCAAGAGCATACACGATCAACTATCGATCAATGAAGCCAACCGCTGAAGAGCAAGCGAGCCTGTCAGACTCATTAGCCAAGCGGTTAGACCTTGGTGTCATCTCACAGCTGGACGCAATCCGTGAGCTATATCCAGAGATCGAGACAGACGAAGAAGGTATAAGGAGAATCATAAAAGTAAGGGAGCTTGAGAAAGCTCTACAAGAACTAAGTAGTGAACCAGAACAAGTAATAGAACCAGAACCAATAGAGCTGTAGGAGGCTATAATGTCAGATGAGACAACACCAACACTAACACCAGCGGCACCAGCAATAGCGGCACCAACCCAACAACCTCAAACCAACGGCTCTATCCCAAGAGCCAGACTAAATGAGGAGATATCAAAGCGACAAGAAGCGTTCTCAACGAGAGACTCAGCTCTCACCAGAGTAGCAGACCTTGAGGCTCAGCTTCATCAGGCTCAAAGCTCTCTATCTCAAACCCAAACCACCAACTCTCAGGAGATGCACCTCATGGGTCTTGGCTTCAAGGCTGAGAGCGTTCGGCGCTTCTTCAGACGCGAGTATCAAGCGGCGGCTCAAGAATCTGGAGACAGCGCACCAGCATTCAACGATTGGCTGGAATCATCTAAAGCAGATCCTCTTTATTCTGTTCACTTTGATAGAATGGCACCGCCCACCCAACAGGCTCCCTTGGCTGGAACGATCGCGCCAGCCTCACCAGCAACCTATGTTGGTAATCCTGACGCAGGGACAAGCCAGCCAGTAGTCCACCAATCAAGAGAGTGGACGGTTGAAGATATAAGGAGAGAGAGAGCCAAGAGCAGCGGAAAGCTTGGTGCGCACCGAGATATCATGATTGCACAACTCAAGGCTCAAGGGATCATCTCTTGACAGTCCGTTACCCAGTAGGGTATCAATGAATAAGGGGTGTTCGCGTCCAGCCGCGTCAGAGTTGTATTCAAATCCCTTGATACTATTAAAATAACAACCAGCTCATTGAGCTGACTCAAGGAATATAAAAATGACTATTACAACCACCAGTCTTCTCGCAGGAGGTATGGTTTCAGAGATTCTTTCAGGTCTCGTGACTGAAGCTCTTTACGATCCCACATCACTCCGCTCTATTGCTCTTCAGGTTCCGTCTGGATTTGGTTCAACCACTTCAGAAGTAACTATTGATGCCGCACCCGCAGCATTTACCGCCCCTGGTGAAGCTGTTGCTGTTGGAATTGCTTCTTACACCACAACCGAATTTGAATTGATTCTAGCAAAGTATTCACGAGCTTACCAGATCACTGATCTTGTTGGTGTTGCAGGGTCTCCAATCAACCTTCAGAGAATAGTGGCTAACCTTATCCAAGGTCTTGAGCTTACTCTGACTGAGCAGTTGGCGGCAACCTTTGCAAGCTTCACAACTCAAGCAGGTTCGGCGATCACCGCTTTAGATGTTGACGATCTTTTTGACGCTTCATTCGCTTTGAACTTGGTAGATAACTTTGGCCCATACGCTTGTGTCTTAAGTCCTCAACAGATGAATGAGTTCAAAAACGATCTCAGAAGTCAAGTCAACCTTATGGCTTACAATGCTCCATCACAAGAGCAGTTGGTTGGTAAGGGTCCTGGATATAACGGAAGTTGGAACGGGATTGAGCTATGGCAAACATCGAGTGTTGTGACAGCGGCCGCCGTGACTTCAGGCGCAATGCTTAGTCAGAACGCTATTGCTTATCAACTTGGTAACGTAGCTCAGATGCAGGGACATATTCCAGCATCTAACCTGATAATCAACACACCAGAATTGGTTGTTGAGCTTGATCGATCAGCTCTATCTGGTCAGAGTTCAGCGGTAGTTCACGCTTACCTTGCGACGGCTATCGCCAATCAAAGTCGTGGTGTAGAGATAGTATCACTAGGATAATCTAATCAATCACTGAGGGGGAGTTGGCTCTGGGCGTTCGTCTGGGAGCCACTCCCTCTCTTCATGCTGTAGGAGGCAATCAACCATGGCAACTATTCATTTAGCTTCACCAACCAAAGAGACTAACGTCGTTATAGACACCAGCGGTCTTCCAGTCACAGATAGACAAAGACCAGCAAAGAAGTTCGTCTATGTTACTTACCCACAGAGTTGGCGCTATGATCTGGAGTTTGGCTTCTTGCCTGTCCTCAAGAGAATAATCGCAATGCCTGGAGTCAACGGCGTTGGCAGAGATGGAAGTCTCACCAAGGTTCTTAGCTCTGTAGCAAATAACGGCGGGACGTATATTGATCCCAAAGACTACAGACTCGGCAAGTATCAGGATTACGTTCAATACTACCCGACCAGCAACGGTGGCAAGTGGTACGTTGACTTCTGTCAAAAGGCAACCGTGCTTCCAACTGGTCAGATCGTCTGGAACAACTCAGAGATCAAGACTCCCATGATGGAGTTCAGGGCGCATATTAGAGACGCTGGGATTGTAGAGCCACTGATTCACGAGTTCTATGTTCAGATGATTGAAGGCGAGAAGTCAAAGCTCAACCGCCTCTATGGTCGCCTTGATCGCAACCCAAGTATCAAGGTCAAGGTTGAGGAGTCTGAAGCGAGGATCAAAGGTATGGAGAAGCATTGGGCAGCGATGGGCAGCCAGCTCCTCGCAGATATCCAAGCTACAGCTCCAAAGAAGTCCAAAGGATTATCAAAGGGAGTGGCTAATGTCTAAGCCCACCGAGTCTCAAAGACGTGAGCAGATTGACAGAACTGTTAAGCAACTTGTGGATGCTGGCAATACTCACAAATACTCTCAAGAGAAAGCTCGTGAGTTAGCCTATAAAGCAGACAAAAAGGAAAACAGATAACATGTCTAACACGCTCTATTCAGCAAGATTCCAAGGGCCAACTCTGATTGAGCGCGGCAAAGATCAGACCGTCTCGGTGGATGTTGAAATAAATGGGGCGCCAGTTACATTGACCAGCGGCGCAATGACTGTCTATAAGCCTGGTGGCTCAACGCTTGTTGATGGAGTCGCTGGAACTGTAGCAGGTGGGGTGTTCACTTCAGCAACCATTGGGGCGGCTCTGACGGCAGATGAAGGATTGGGACAGGGCTGGTTGATCAAGATGGATCTGGTGATAGCTGGCGCCTCTTATACTTTTTTCAACGATAGCATTTTGGCCGCGGCTCGATTGTATCCACCGATAAGCCAGACCGATCTAATCAGCCGACACTCTGAAGCCTTGAGCCTGTCATCAACAGCCAACCTCCAGCACTATATCACCGAGGCGTGGAGAGATATCACGATCTCGCTTTACACTGATGGCATTCCTTATTGGAAGTGGCGCACACCATCGGCGCTCAGAGCTGTCCATCTCAGCCGATCTCTTGAGCTTATGTTCTTAGATTACGCAACACTGATGCAGGGTAATGACAGGTATCTTCAACTAGCCTCAAAATATCGGCAGGACTACGTGGCTGAATATACTCAATTGAGATCAACGATCGATGTTGGAGAAGATAACAATCTGGACGCTGACAAGACATCTGGCGCGGCTGTTATCATGTTACAAACTGGTCGCAGACGATGACCCCATCGGTGGCTTTGACAGCGATCATCACTCAACTCAATGCGGCAGGTCTAAAGCAAGTCAGATCTCCTCTTGGAGCTAATGCCGCCAGCTCTCAACGAATCAACCAATCTTTCTCGGTTAGACCAGCGTCACTAAGACCAAGCGGCGGCAGAGGGCGTCCAGATGTCCCTGGACTCAGAGTGGAACATAGATTTCTTATAGAGTTATCGCACCAGATAAAACCAAGTTTAGGACAGGAAGCACCGTCACAAGCAATGGACGATCTTCACAAGGCTTGGAAATATCTAAGCGCGTTCTCGACTACTCTAACATCTGACGCGGCTATCATTATCGGTGCGGCTAACACCACCTATGTTGGAGGCGGCGCCTTCATCGTGACCAGCTTTGATCTCTCTGTGAACTATAACCTTACTTTGGTGATCTAATGGGGCAGGTAATGGTGCAAATCTCTATGCCTGAGATTGATAACTATATCAAAAAGGTACACGGGAAGGCTCGCAATCTTAATCCAAGAGAGATCCAAGTCATTACTCAACAGGCTCAAGCACAACTAAGAGTCATTAGACGCAATTGGCCCGTTCGCACAGGGGCTTCGAGGGCGGCGTGGACAAGCTCTGTGCTTCCAACAATGGGTGCTATTAAGTTGATTATAGAGAATACAATGTATTACTCAGACTGGATAACCAGAAAAAACACGAAAACAGTGAAAAAGGGCGGCACCCCCTGGTTCCAACCACTCACTACTCAGGTATGGAACGCCAACAAACCCAGACTCTTTCGATTACTCAAGGAACAGATCGATATTACAGAAGCCGAGATAAAACAATCATCTCTATCGAGAGATCCCTTTGTGTCTGGTATCATCCCACCACCAACTTTATTGAGACCCCAAACCAGAACACAGAGAACCAGCGCTATGGAGAATCTTATCAAGCTCGTTAGGCAGGTTGCATAGTGGGCGCGAAGGTCAAGATCACGATGGATATGCCGATGAATCTGATGTCTATCCTTTTTGAATCTGAGATGGTCATCCTTGAAGAGCTTGGTGAAGAGAGTGTCGAGTTGGCTCAGAGTATGTGGACTGGGTGGGCATACGCTCCTTACGGCGGTGAGCCTTATCCAGAAGCACAAAAAGGCACCTCGTTTGCAGGGTGGAAGTTCAGACTCTTGCAAGCGTCAAAGAACCAACGCGGTGTTGAAATACTCAACAACGCCAAAGATATAGAGACTGGTGAGGAATATGCTGGTAAGGTTCACCGAGCCAGAACACCTAAAACAGATGTTGTCTGGCTCGATGTCTTGGCTAGAATGAAGAAAGAACTAATACCTGAAGCAATGGATCGCCTCATGGCAGAGTTCAAAGCTAATGCTAATCGCAGTAGAACAGTTATAGAGTTAGAGTCAAACAGAGCCAGTGAAGTGGGCGAAGTTTTCGAGATAGAATAAAACAATAGAAAGGGGGATATCATGGCAGTTTCAGGAGTGGTAAAAGTCAGGAGGGATGGGGTGATAACCCTAACCGATGGCGCGGCGGCATCTTATACAGTGGCATATGAGGACGGAGACTTCTCCGCTGACAAGCTGACTGGCGTCAATGCGGCAGATCGCGTTGTCATTAGAGATCGAGGCTCCATAGTAGGAGTAAGAAAGGGAGATGACCCAGTTGGTTCACTTTCGTTCAGTGTCCACCTTAGAGAGCTAACTAACTCAACAGCGGCAGTTCTCTTGGACTTCATCACAGGAACTCAAGGAACAGGCGGTGGCGCTGTTGCTCTCGTTTCATCTGGTGGCATTGGCTTTGAGCAGTTCATGCTTGATTGTAAGATGACTATCGATGGTCAGGATCTGGCTGATTCAACAGC
>TARA_R110002126_G_scaffold75997_11_pt1 | contig 10224 bp, 10 predicted proteins | sample TARA_R110002126 | Tara Oceans TARA_R110002126 (sample SAMEA4397536) | marine metagenome | biome: Polar Biome; feature: [DCM] deep chlorophyll maximum layer (ENVO:01000326); material: water (ENVO:00002006), including particulate matter (ENVO:01000060) such as... | depth 30 m | reverse complement strand
CTCGCCTTCGTCCATGAACACGACCCGGTCGGCGACGCGCCGGGCGAAACCCATTTCATGGGTGACCACCAGCATGGTCATGCCGGTGCCGGCCAGTTCGATCATGGTGTCGAGAACCTCCTTGATCATTTCCGGGTCGAGCGCCGATGTCGGCTCGTCGAACAGCATGATCTTCGGTTCCATGCACAGCGCCCGGGCGATCGCCACGCGCTGCTGCTGGCCGCCCGAAAGCTGGCCGGGATACTTGTCCGCCTGTTCGGGGATGCGCACCCGGGCGAGATAGTCGCGGGCCAGCGCGTCGGCGTCGGCGGCGGCCATGCCGCGCACCCAGACCGGCGCCAGGGTGCAGTTTTCGAGCACCGTCAGATGCGGGAACAGGTTGAAATGCTGGAACACCATCCCGACTTCGGACCGGATGCGTTCGATGTTTTTTACATCCCGCGTCAGTTCGATGCCGTCGACCGCGATGGTGCCGCGCTGATGGTCTTCGAGCCGGTTGATGCAGCGGATCAGGGTGGACTTGCCCGACCCCGACGGGCCGCAGATCACGATGCGCTCGCCCGCTTCGACATGCAGCGAGACGTCCTTGAGCGCATGGAACGCCCCGAACCATTTGTGGAGATTGCGGATTTCAATCATTTTCCGGTCGTCCTGTCGTGGCCGGCGGCGAGACGGCGTTCGAGCCACAGCGAATAGCGCGACATGGCAAAGCAGCTGAGGAAGAAAAACAGCGCGACGAACAGGTAGGTTTCGGTCGCGAGGCCGCTCCACTTCGCATCCGCCAGCACGGCGCGCGCGATGCCGAGCGGATCGAGCAGCCCGATAATCACCACCAGCGTCGAATCCTTGTACAGCCCGATAAAGACGTTGACGATGCCGGGGATGGAAATCCGCAGCGCCTGGGGCAGGGTGATTTTGCGGGTGGTTGCCCACCACGACAGGCCGAGCGCTTCGGCGGCCTCGAACTGGCCGCGCGGGATCGCCTGCAACCCGCCGCGCACCGCTTCGGCGATATAGGCGGCGGCGAACAGCGTGACCATGATGAGGACGCGCACCAGCAGGTCGAAGCTGGTGCCCGGCGGCAGGAAATAGTTCAGCATGGTCGATGCGACGAACAGCAGCGTGATCAGCGGCACGCCGCGGGCGAATTCGATGAACGTGGTGCAGACCAGGCGGATAACGGCGAGGCGGGACTGCCGCCCGAGGGCCAGCAGGATGCCGAGCGGCAGCGAGGCGGAGATGCCGGTCACGCCGATGATCAGGGTCAGCATGAACCCGCCATACAGACCGGTCTCGACGACCGGCAGGCCGAACCCGCCATGGATCAGCCAGCCGGCGACGAACGGATAGGCGGCGGAGAACCACAGCAGCGCCCGGCGCCGCGGCAGACGGTCGAACAGGACCGGCGCCAGGGCGGCGAAAAGCAGGACAAAGGCCAGGTTCGGACGCCAGCGGAACGCTGCCGGATAGAACCCGTAGACGAACTGGTCGAGACGGGTGGCGACGACCGCCCAGCAGGCGCCGCTGTCAATGGCGCGGCAGGCCGTGCGCGAATCCGCCGAGACCACGGAATCGAAGATCATCCAGTCGGCGATAGCGGTCAGGAGAAGCCAGAGCAGCCCGAGGGTCACGACGGTCAGCGCCGTGCTGAAGACGGACGAGAACAGGTTGGCCCGCAGCCAGCCGACGATCCCCGCGGTCGACACGGGCGGCGGCAGGTCGGGATGTTCGCCGGGCGGGTAGGCGCGCAGGGACGGTGCGGTCACGGTCAGCGCTCCACCAGCCGGGTGCGGCGGTTATACAGGTTCATGAGCCCGGCCATGGACAGCGACACCGCCAGGTAGATCAGCATCACCAGCAGCATGGCCTCCATTTCGCGCCCCGTCTGGGTCAGGGTGATGCCGCCGAGCGTCGCGACCAGGTCCATGTAGCCGATGGCGATGGCGAGCGACGAGTTCTTCATCAGGTCGAGATAGGACGACGTCAGCGGCGGCACGATCACCCGCATCGCCTGGGGCAGGACGACGAGCTTCATTGTCCGCCGCGGGCTGAGCCCGAGCGCGCGGGCGGCATCCCTCTGTCCGCGGTCGACCGCCAGAATGCCGGCGCGCACGTTTTCGGCGATGAAACCGGACGTGTAGAACGCGAGCGCGCCGGTGAGCGCCACGAATTCGGGGATCAGGGTCAGCCCGCCCTGGAAATTGAATCCGCGCAGCGCCGGGCGGTCGAGCGCGACCGGCCCGCCGGCGGCGGCGAACGCGACGGCGGTGACGCCGCAGACAAGAAGAATCCCGTATCCGAAGACGGCCGGCCGCGTGCCGGTTTCCGCCTGTATCCGGCGGGCGCGGCGACACAGCATCCATGCGCCGATTACAGCCGCCGAGAATGCCGCCGCGACGATCCAGAACCCCGGCTGGAGCACCGGGGCGGGGACGTAGAATCCCCGGTTCGACAGAAAGACCGATCCGCCGAAGGACAGCGCCTGGCGCGGATGGGGCAGGGCGTTGATGATGATGCCGTGGCACAGCAGGATCAGCAGCAGGACCGGCGTGTTGCGGGTGAATTCGACATAGGCATAGGCGAGCCGCGACACCAGCCAGTTATCCGACAGCCGCAGCACGCCGACGGCGAAGCCGAGGACCGTCGCCAGCACGATGCCGACGACGGCGACCAGCCCGGTATTGATCAGCCCGACCATGGCCGCCCGCAGGTGGCTGTTCTGGTTGGTATAGGCGATCAGGGTCTGGTTGATGTCGTATCCCGCCGGCAGCTTCCACAGGAAGCTGAAGCCGAAGGTCTTGTCGAGGGCGGCGAAATTCGCCGCGACATTGCCGAGCAGCCAGGCGAGGACGGCGCAGAGGACGAGCATCGCCAGTATCTGAATGCCGGCCGCCCGCAGCTTTTCGTCCCGCCATGGCGACGGGCGGCCGGTCGGGATCGGGGCGGTCACGGGGTCGCTCACGGGGTCGCTCACGGGGTCGCTCACGGGGGCGGGCGGATGCCGCGCCGGTTACCGGAAGGGCGGCGCATACATCAGCCCGCCGTTTTTCCACTGGTCGTTCAGGCCGCGGGCAAGGCCGAGCGGCGTCTCCGGGCCGAGATTGCGGGCGAATATCTCGCCGTAATTGCCGACCTGGGCGATGACGCTGACGGCCCAGTCGGGCGCCAGGCCGAGCGCGGCGCGTCCCTGCAGTTCCTCCGCGCCGAGCAGGCGGCGGACCTCCGGATTGGTCGCAGTGCCCGCCAGTTTCTTCACGTTGGCGGCGGTCACGCCGAATTCCTCCGCCGCGATCAGCGCGTTCAGCGTCCAGCGCACGATATCGGCCCACTGGTCGTCGCCCTGGCGGACGACGGGGCCGAGGGGCTCCTTGGAGATGATTTCCGGCAGGACCAGATGCGCGTCGGGCCTGTCGGTGGCGGCGCGGGTCGCCGCCAGCCCCGACGCGTCGGTGGTATAGACGTCGCAGCGCCCGGCGAGATAGTTCGTCAGCGCTTCGCTGGTGGTCTCGATCGGCACGGCCTTGTAGGTCATCCTGTGGATGCGGAAATAGTCGGCGAGGTTCAGCTCCGTCGTCGTTCCGGTCTGGATGCAGACGGAGGCGCCGCCGAGATCGCGCGCCGAGGCGACGCCGAGGGCCTTCGGCACCATGAAGCCCTGGCCGTCATAGTAATTGACGCCGGCAAAGGTGAGCTGAAGATCGGCGTCGCGGCTGAAGGTCCAGGTCGTGTTGCGCGACAGCAGGTCGATCTCGCGGGACCGCAGCGCGGTGAAGCGGGTCTTGCCGGTCAGGTTGGCATATTTGACGCTGCCGGCATCGCCGAACAGGGCGGCGGCGACGGCGCGGCAGAAATCCACGTCGAAGCCGCGCCAGACGCCCTTGTCGTCAGGGGCGGCGAAACCGACGACGCCGGTATTGATGCCGCATTTCAGATGGCCGCGCGCCCGCACGGTATCGAGCGTGCCGGCCGCCGCAACGCCGGTTCCCCAGGCGGCGAGGCAGGCCAGCCCGGCCGCAAGCGAGAATAATTGTTTCATACCGGGCGCTCCCTGTCCGTTTTCGCTGGTCCGGGAAGTTTACAGAATCCGTCGCAAAGCGCCACGCGAACGGGAATTACGCCGCCGCGGCGAAGCGGGCGCGGTCATGGGGCTGCATGAGCAGGTTCTCCGGGCCGCGCGGAATGATGCCGTCCCAGCCGATGGGACCGGCTTTTCCGAAACTGCCGGCCTTCATGCCCTCGATATCGCTGACATCGGATATCCCCGGGGTCTGATACAGCTCGCGCAGGTAGTTCGACAGGTTCGGGTAATCGACAATGCGCCGGAGATTGCAGCGATAGCCGACGAAATAGACCGGGTCGAAGCGGATCAGGTTGGGGTATAGCCGCCAGTCCGCCTCGGTTTGTGTATTGCCGATCAGGTAGCGCTGCCGTCCGAGGCGTTCCTCGAGCGCGTCGAGCGCATCGAACAGGTTCCCGAACGCGGCGTCATAGGCCGCCTGGGTCGTCGACCTGCCGCACTTGTTCACGCCGTCATTGATGTTTTCGAGCACGAAGGCGTTCATCGCGTCGATTTCGTCGCGCAGTTCGTCGGGACACAGAACCGGCGTCGGCGGCGCGATACCGGCGAAAGCGGTATCGAACATGCGGATGATCTCGGACGATTCATTGCTGACGACGGTCCGGGTTCTGGAATCCCACAGGGTCGGCACCGTCACCCGGGTCGTGCAGGCGGGATCCGACAGGGTATAGACTTCATGCAGCCAGTTGGCGGTATGGCTGGTGCCCGGGATGCGCTGGCCGGCCTCGCGGAAGCCCCAGCCCTGTCCGCCGACTTTCTGTTCGGTGTCGACCAGCGCAATGTCGTTTTCAAGCTTCTTGAGCGTGCGGTAGAGAACCGCGCGATGGGCCCAGGGGCAACTGGTCGCGGCATACAGGACATAGCGGCCGGATTCCGCGTTGAATCCGTCCGTGCCGGTCGGGCCGGCGCTGCCGTCGGCGGTGACCCAGTTGCGGAACTGCGACGGCTGTTTCACGTAGGTGCCGTTGCCGTCATGCTCCGTCAGGAATTCCTCGTTCGTCCAGACGCCGTCCTGTAAGTGCCCCATATCGATCTTTTATCCCGGTTTCCTGTTATCGCCGACGGAGGCCGGCATGTTATTCGTCGGCGCGTTATTTCACGTCTTCGAAAAGCTTGTCGACGTTTTCGATGGGCGCGGGCGCGCCCTTGCGCAGTTCCTCGGCCCGTCGCTGACGCCATGCGGACCGCATCGCCGCATAGTAATCGACCGATCCCTTTTTCAGTTCTGCGACCTCGTCGAGGAATTCTTCGCGCTTCACGACGATCTCGGACGCTTTCAGATACATCCGGGTCTCGAGATCGAGGACGTAGGCGGTCGGGTTGAGGAACGAATCCACGCCCGAACCGACGGCGTCGCGGATTGTCGACGGGCCGAAAAACGGCAATACGAGATACGGTCCCGATCCCAGGCCGTAGCTGTGCAGGGTCTGGCCGAAATCCGCCGGGTGCTGCTTCAGGTCGATTTCCTCGGCGACTTCGAAGAAACCGAACAGGCCGATCGTGGAATTCACCACGAACCGGCCGACCGACACGCCGGCATTCTCGAGATCGCCCTGGAGAAGGTCGTTTATGGCGACGACGGGCTCGTTCAGGTTCTCGAAGAAATTGCGCCCCATTTCGCGCAGGGTTTCCGGCAGGATGAACCGATAGGCCTGCGCCACCGGCACCAGCAGATAGGTGTCGAGAAAATCGTTGAGCCCGAACATCAGTCGGTTGAACCCTTCGAGCGGATCGTCGTCCGTATCCGCGGCGATCGGTCCGACGTCGCCTTTGGGTGCTGGCGGTTCCGGTTGCGGTGCCTGCGGCGCGGCGCGGACCACGGGGGGCGCCCGGATCGGCGGGAAGGGATTGGCGAACGTGCTTGCCATCGCCGGAAAGGCGGTGGACAGGTTCTGGACGATATCGTCTTTCAGTTCCGGCGCCGCCTGAAAGGCCGCGTTCGCGGCCTCGGCCGCATTCGCGGGGTTGCGGGATATGGCATCCATCACCGCCTGGGCGATCATCGACGAATAGACCTGGCGGTTCATGGCGCCGGTGATGGCGGCCATGTTCGGGTCCGTGGATATGATTTTCTGCTGTTCCGCACTGGCGCGCCAGGTGGCGGCGGACTGGTTGATCCGGCTCTGTATGTCGGCGGGAATGGCGGCGCGCGCCGCCGGGATGCCGGCGAGAATAACGGACAGGAACAAGGCGGCGAAAACGGCGGCCGCCGCGCAAGAGACGCGTTTCGCCAACTGGTTCGTCGGTGACGTCATTAACCCCAATAGTCCCCATCGCAGCGTTGAAGCGCGCACGTTCTCCGCATCGCTGGCAAGGGTTTAGCACAAATAAGAGCGAATTCTCAAAGGTTTGGATCGGCGGCAGGGGCCATGACGGACGCCCGATACCGCCAATGTCCGTTTCACCGCCCTCAACCGTGCCGGTATCGTTCAGAAAGCCTTAACCCCGAGCGTCAATACTCGGGGCCTGAATTTAATAGCGGGAAGCCTGCGATGACGCATTTTCTGTCTACTGAAGAGAACCCCGACGGCTACAAGCTTGAAGACATTCTTTCGATCGTTCGCCAGGACGTGATCACGCGTGCCGGCCTGATCGCAAGCGACAAGCGGCCCGAGGCCCGCAAGGTTCTGGCCAACAACATGCATATCCTTCAGAAACTGACGGAATGCATCGATCTTGCCGAGGATTCGACCAACGTGCTCAACCGGTCGTTCGGCCAGGGCGGGTCGGAACCGCGGATCGGCGCCGCCTGAACCGGGACCTGCGAACCGGACCCTGAAAAACTTCCGGGACGGCGGGCTCTCAGCCCTCGTCTTCGACCCGGTGCCGGTTCAGGATCGGTATCTGGGTCATGCTGAACGCAAATGTCAGCCCCATCAGACCGAATACCTTGAACGTGACCCAGAAATCGGTGGTCTGCGTGCGCCAGACGATTTCGTTGACCACCGCCATGGCCAGGAAAAACAGGCCGAAATTCCGGGTGAGCTTGCGCCAGCCCGTATCGTCCATCGGCCAGGCGGAGCCCATCACCGGTTTCAGCAGGGTCTTGCCGAAGGCGAGCCCGATCAGCAGAACACCGCCGATCAGCGTCTGGACGATCGTCGGCTTCAGCTTGATGAAGGTATCGTCGTTCAGGGCCAGGGTCAGCCCGCCGAACACGCCGACGACGCCGGCGGTGATCAGGGGCATCAGGGGGACGCGCTTGTTGACCGCGAGGGAGACGGCGAGCGCGATGGCCGTCGCCGCCATCAGCGCCGCGGTGGCGACAAGCAGGTCCCAGCCCATATAGGCGGCGAAAAACACCACGATGGGTCCGTAATCGGAAAACGGCTTTACCCAGGCCTTTTCATCGGCGCCGGGCGATGCGTCGCGATCCGCCGGTTTCGTTCGTTCGATTTCATCTGACATTTGTATCTCTTACCACGCCTCTGGACGAAACCACATAACCCTGTCGGGTTTAACCGATCCTTAAGGCTAATCGGTAACCTTAACGGGATGTTGGACTCGATAGACGAATTGTTCGGGCGGGGGAGCCGGTAATGCGTTTTTATTTCATGTTGGCCGTTATCATCGGCATGGCGGCGGGGGCCACGGCGGCCGAAAGTGCGGAACGCACGGAATCGGTCCGCGATATCTACACCCTGGGCTCGGGCGACCGGGTTCGTGTCACGGTATTCGGCGAGAAAGATCTTTCCGGCGTTTTCGAGATCAGCGGCACCGGCGCGATCGCCTATCCGCTGATCGGCGAAGTCGAGGCCGGCGGCAAGACGATCCGCGAGCTTGAGAAATCGGTCGAGCTGAAACTGCGGAACGGCTATCTGCGCAAACCGCAGGTCTCCATCGAAGTCACCAATTACCGGCCGTTCTATATCCTGGGCGAGGTCAATCGTCCCGGCAGCTATGCCTATGTCGAAGGCATGAAGATCGTCAACGCGGTCGCGATGAGCGGCGGCTTTACATACCGGGCGCGGAAGCAGCGCCTGATGGTGCGCCGCGCCGGTGCGCCGAAGGACAGCGAGTCCGAGGCGAGCCCGGACGACCTTCTCTATCCCGGTGACGTGATCCGGGTCCCCGAGCGCTATTTCTAGGTGAAGCCAGCCGCCGTTGCGAAACGGAAACGGATGCGGAACCGGTTTCTGCCGGCCGCGCTGAGCGTCGCCGCACTTGTCCTGCTTGTTCTGGGCGGCCAGCGGCTGCCTGCCGCTCTGCTCGATCTGCCGGGAAACGTCGCGGCGGAAGCGCTGCAGGCCGGAAAATCCCTCTCGCCGGGCGCGGTCCTGAATGTCCGCAACACCCGGTCGCGCAGCGTGCGCCGTCATGCGACCGCGGAGCGCTGGTTTGCGGTCGGCCGCGCCGCGTTCGAGGCGGGCGATGCGGAAAAATCGCACGCCGCCTATGCATACGGGCTGGCGCTGGCGCCCGCGAACGGCGTCGCCTGGGCGGCCTATGCCAGGTCGCTGGCGGCGGCGGGAAAGCCGGGCCGGGCAGGGGACGCACGAACCTATTCGGTCGGCCGCGCGCCGCACGACCCGCGCGCGGTGCGTTTGCGCCGCGACTGAAACAGTCGCCGATTCGGATAATCGGATTCTATCATACATGATGGGTCGCGGTGCCCGCAGTATTCGCGCAGTCTACGAAAATACTGTGTTGTGTGAATTTTTTGTGAAACGGCGTTTTATTCGGCATAACAAGAAAAAATAATGATAGGGTCCTGTTCGTAAATAAAAGTGCGGTGAATAACAGGTTTATGTTGTTTCTGTTTACAGAGCTACCAGGCCGAAGCGTCCCGGCGGAAAGTCCGCCCGCCGACGGCCTGACCGCCACAACCGGCCTGCCGGGCGACGGCATCGCAAATCGCCATTCAGCCAGTCTATTGCGCCTTCCTTCGGGAAGGCGTTTGTCGTTCGGGCCCCTGCGTTTTTCCGTGACGTCCGTTCCGGCGTCCGGCAACGGGTCCGGCATTTCATCCATCCGTAAAGTGAAGGGAGTTCTATGGGTAAGAGATCCACTCGCGCTCAGCGCGGGACGTCGTTCGACAGCAACGTATGCACATTGTCCGGAAACAACTGGGATCCGCTTGAAGGAAGCGGCGACGGAAAACGCTATGTAAGGAATATCTCGCCCAAGAGCCCCAACCAGGCACGGCTGATGAAAGCGCTGAAGGATTTCGAAATGGTCCTGGCGCTCGGCCCGGCCGGGACGGGCAAGACCTATCTCGCGGTCGCCGCGGCGGTGGAGGCGCTGGAAGCGAACAAGGTCGAACGGATCGTCCTGTCGCGCCCGGCGGTGGAGGCCGGCGAAAGCCTCGGTTTCCTGCCCGGGGAGATAAACGACAAGGTCGCGCCCTATATGCAGCCGCTCTACGACGCGCTGCTCGACCGCGTCGGCGGCAAGCGCCTGCGGGCGCTGATGTCGAATGGCGGGATCGAGATCGCGCCGGTGGCCTTCATGCGCGGCCGCACGCTCAGCCGGTCCTTCGTGGTGATCGACGAGGCCCAGAACTGCACCTATGCCCAGCTCAAGATGCTGCTGACCCGCCTCGGCTGGAACGCGACGATGGTCATCACCGGCGATCCCGACCAGACCGATCTGCTGCCCGAACTGTCGGGGCTGGCGGATATCGCCGACAAGCTGGAAACGCTGTCGAATGTCGGGGTGGTCCGGCTCGAACAGACGGATATCGTGCGTCATCCGCTGGTCGGGGAAATGCTGACCGTTCTTTAGCCTTCGGGCGGTTTGCCGCCCGCATGCGTTTGGCAATTGCGAAAGGGCCGGGCGTCCGCTATGCCCGGCCCCATGAATGACAACGCACACATAATCCACGATGTCGGGCATGGCCCGGTCGTGGAACGATTTCTCGAGGATATCGCCGTCGGCGAGGTCCAGGAAGCGGGACCGCTGACCGTGACGGCCGAGGAGATCATATCCTTCGCCACCCGCTACGACCCGCTGCCGATGCATATCAGCGACGCGGGCGGGCTGGCGACCGTACATGAAGGCCTGATCGGGTCGGGCGTGCTGACCATCGCGCTCAAGCAGCGCCTGATCATGAGCATCGAGCGCAATTCGGAGATCATCGGCGCCGCCCGGATCGACGACCTGAATTTCCTGCGGCCCGTCCGGGCGGGGGACGAACTGTCGATGCG
>TARA_R110002126_G_scaffold172606_10_pt1 | contig 10235 bp, 8 predicted proteins | sample TARA_R110002126 | Tara Oceans TARA_R110002126 (sample SAMEA4397536) | marine metagenome | biome: Polar Biome; feature: [DCM] deep chlorophyll maximum layer (ENVO:01000326); material: water (ENVO:00002006), including particulate matter (ENVO:01000060) such as... | depth 30 m | reverse complement strand
GCCGGCTTTGGCCATAGCGGCGACACCGGCTTCATCAAGAAACTCGATATGATCGGCCGATAAACCATTAAATTCTGCAACTAAGGCGCTACCGCCCAAATTAGACAGTTGCTCCGCATGCGCCTTTACCGGCAAGCCAAGCGCTTTAGCTGTGGCAAATACTTGACGGGTTTGTTTGAGATTAAAACCAATGCCCTCACAAAATACATCAACGGCATCCACCAGATCTAATGCGTGCAACTTTGGCAGCATCTGGCATACTGCGGTAATATAGCCATCGGCATCGTTTGCGTAGTCAACCGGCAAAGCATGAGCGCCAAGAAATGTTTTTAATACTGTGGCGGGATGGTGTTTATCCAGCTCGGCAGCAACTTCAAGTATTTTCTGTTCATTGGCGAAGTCCAGACCATAGCCAGACTTTATCTCTACCGTGGTGACACCCTGCGCCAGCAAACTATTGAGTCGATCCTTTGCCAATACAAATAACTGTTCGTGACTGGCAGCGCGGGTCGCTGCAACTGTCGCTTTGATACCGCCACCGGCAGCAGCAATATCCTGGTAGTTCGCACCGTTCAGGCGCATTTCAAACTCGTTGGTGCGGTTGCCGCCATATATCAGGTGGGTATGACAATCAATAAAACCCGGCAGCAACCACCGCCCCTGCACATCATACAAAGGTGTCGCGAGCGCATCAAAAGGCGGCAAATCGCTGCGCGACCCGATAAATGCAATAAGCCCGTCTTTTACTGCCAACACGCCGTTTTCTATCGCACCATATGGCTGGCTGGTATTGGTCATGGTGGCAATATTGGCATTGATCCAGATGGCATCAAACTGCTGCATAATGTTCTCCTGTTGGCGACACTAAAATAATTTTACACCAACAACTTGTATATACAACAAAATTACCGTATTTTTTTAAACAAAAGCGGAGGTGTTATGGCGGTAGCTAAGTTTGCCGAAATTAAAGAGTACATGCTCAGCCAGATTGAAATTGGTGCCTGGCCTGAACATAGCCGAGTGCCGTCTGAAAACGAATTAGCCGAACAGTTTAATGTTAGTCGCATGACCGCGCGTCGTGCCTTACAAGAGCTAACCGAGCAGAACCTTCTGTACCGCACCCGCGGGGTTGGCAGCTTTGTGGCAGCGCTGAAATCACAATCTTCGTTACTGGAAATTCGTAATATCGCCGACGAAATACAAAGCCGCGGTCATGCCTACAACGCGCGCCTGTTGCAACTGACTGAATTGCCCTGTCCGACCATTATTGCCGGAGCACTTGGCCTGCAACGGAATGACCCTGTGTATTTTTCACTTATTGTCCATTTAGAAAACAACCAGCCGCTACAATTAGAAGCACGCTATGTCAGCCCGAAACTGGCGCCGGACTATGTTCTACAAGATTTTAACCAGCAAACTCCGCATCAGTATTTAAGCTTTATTGCCCCACTTACTGAAGCTGAGCATACGGTAGAAGCTATCTGGCCAGACGATTTTACCTGCAGACATTTAATGCTGAGAAAAGCCGAACCCTGTCTGCGTCTGACCCGCCGCACCTTCAGCCGTGAAGGGGCTGTCAGTCTGGCATACTTAACGTCGCCGGGAACGCGCTATCGTCTGGGTGGCCACCTGAACCTCGTTTTACCTGTTAGCAAAGAGACACGCTGACAGAGGGCCTCAAGCCTAGCGGCAGCTTTTCTATCAGACGCACTGTATTTCTTTTGGGCGCACTTACTAATAGCTATCGCCGTTCTTTCTGTCTGGCAAATGGCCCGCATTTATCGCAATCTGCAGGCAAAACACGCCAGAGCACCAATCTGGTGCAACTGCACAACCGTTAAGCCCAACCTTGATATTTCTGGCTAGACCAGTTCAGTTTTGTTTGCTACCTTGTTGTTTTTATAGTACCCGTTGATATTACTATTATACTCTTGTAATCGAGCAACTATTGGCGAACGTTATGACATTAAAGGTCGCACATAAAGTCATTCTGGGCTTTGGTTTTATTGCCGCGTTACTGCTATTCGCAAGCATTTCAGCATTATTTAGCTTTAATACCGTCACTACTTACAGTAATGCTGTTAACCAACTAGCGGTACCCGCACAGCAGCAAAGTAATCTGGCGCAAATTCAGTTGTTAAAGCTGGCTAAGTTATCAGCTTTAGGCTTTACCGCCGAGCAACAGGCAGAAATAGACAGTTATCAGCAACAGTTCGCCGTCAGCCGTGATCAGTTCACAGTGCTTATTAATGAGTTTAATCAGTTATCCGCTCAGGACAATGCCTTACAGCAACCCTTGCAGGCTGCCATTACCCATTTTAACCACTACACTGACGCGGTAGAAAGCATGTTTAATGCCCGCACTCAAAGTAACCTGGCGGCACAGGCTATTGCAGCAGAGTTGGCACAACTGGAAAAGCTGATAGATGATGCCGGCGCCAACCTGCTTGATCTGGCTGATGCGGATCTGTCTGTGGATGATGATCTGATGGAGCAAATTAGTGGCAATGCAGGCCGGATCGATGGCCAGATTTTAGGGCTGCTCAATACCGTCCGTGAAATAGCAGGTTATGCTGATTTAGCTGTGCTGGAACGTAACGAGCAGAATATCGGTTTTACCCTGAGTGATATTCAGGTCAACATTGATTACATGGGCCGGCAAATAGGCAGTATCGACACCGATGGCCTTTGGCAGCAGTTTCAGCAGCAGTTTACCGACTTATCGACCCAGCTTCAGAGCAACACCAGCTTGCTCAGCCTGAAACAACAACAACTGCAACAGCAACAAATAGCACGCCGTCAGCTAAACACCTCTGAGCAACAGGTTGCTCAGGCCGTTATAGCGCTGGATCAGGTAGTTGAGTTGGCGGATCAACGTTTTAGTCAGTTACAACAACAGGTATCAACAGCACTGGACTCAGGCAGTAAACGGACACTGGCAATCATGTTGGTATTGGTTGTGCTGGCTGTTGTTGCCGCATACTTTACCATTAGCGCCATGCTAAAACCCCTGACCAGTATTAACCATATGCTGGGGGATATTGCTAAAGGCAATCTGACCAAACAACTGACGATAGTGCAACAAGATGAATTCGGTGCATTGTCAGCCAAAGTTAACAGTTTAATTGCTGCGCTCCGCACCCTCATTACCAATATCCAGCAAAACGCTGCAGACTTAAACAATAATGCCACTCAGTCAACTGCTGAAGTACAGGAGATCAGTCAGTCGTTGCAGCAGCAACAGCAACAAATCAGCCGGGTGAATGGTATAACCGGGCAGTTGGCACAGAACACGCAAACGGTAGCCGGCCAGGCATTGCAAGCTGGTGAGGCAATGCAGCAGGCGCTGGAGCAAAGTGAGCATATTCAGCAAATTGCGGAAAAAAATAACCAGCTTATTACCGGTCTGGCTAGTCAGCTTACTAATACCAGCGAAGTCATGAATAAAGTAAACGACCAATCAACAAACATTGGCGGCATTCTGACCACCATCAGTGCTATAGCTGAGCAGACTAATTTACTGGCTCTGAATGCAGCTATTGAAGCGGCCAGAGCCGGCGAGCAGGGCCGGGGTTTTGCAGTAGTTGCAGATGAAGTCCGCTCACTGGCTGGGCGAACGCAGCAAGCGACGGCTGAAATCCGGCAGATGATCGGTACTTTACAACAGCAAAGTCAACAAGCAGTTGCCTTCGTACTTACCGGTAAAACTGATGCAGAACAGTGTGTCGCGACCACCCAGCAATTGGCCGCAGCGCTGGAAACAGTTAACCTGGCAATCGCACAAACCAGGCAAATCAGTAATGCCGTTAGTGATGCCAGTGCCAGCCAGTTAGATTTAGGGACCGCCATTAGTGACAATATGCAACAAATGGTGCAGCTGGCCAACAAAAGTGCCAGTAAGGCACAGCGCACACTGGTCCATAGTGATGATGTCGCCAGATTAGCAGCCCAATTACAATCGGCAGCAACCCGCTTCAAGATTAGTTAATATGTTAATAAGAACGTTCGCATATCGCTGAGCAGCCAATATCAAAAATCAGCTGTAAAAAAGCTGGCCGAAGCCAGCTATGCAGGAAGTGAAGCCAGTCCATGTTTATTATTATGAGTCCCTTCGCCACTAAATATCGCTAATTTAGTAGCAAAAATCCTGATGAAACTTTGATATCAGCTCTGAATAACCGGCAACTGCTGAATTTTTGTACTTTTTTGCTGTTTTCTTAAACTTTTCGCATCCAGCAAGCTGATATTGGCTTCCTGCGCAAATATCCAGGCCTGGTTTGAAAAGCCAGCACTGGCTACCACAATACCATCGGTAATTTCCGCAACCAGCATCTGCTGAAACATCACTCTTACCTGAGTGATATCCACGGGCTGACACCCCTGCTCGATGTACACGAGGGTAGGACGTTGCGCCTGCAACAACATGTAATCTGCCGGCACAGTTCCGTTAGCTCCGTTAGCCGATAGCATTCCTTTACGACTTAACCAGCGCTCCGCTTGCAGTAAAAAACGTTGTTGCCGTTCATTACCGGCTAACGCCGAGCGTAAGCGTTGTTGTAAACCCGCCAGCCTATGCTCGTCATCCAGCTCAATAAATGCAAACACATTGCATAGCAACGCGACGACAAACATCAGTACAAACACCCACAGCATGAACGTTGACCAGAATGCCGACAAGGTCAAATCGTTATCACTTAATAACAGTGAGTGCTCCGCAAAAAACAGGTAGATGCCCCCGGCTACGATACCGATAATGGTGCTAATAGATGATACCCATAGCCACTTACTTTTCATAACTACCTCAAACCGATGCGTCTGAGCTAATTATCGACTTATCGTAGTTAATGTGCTTTACCAAGTTTTGATAAATGCCTTATAAAAGCATACCAAATGCGGCTTTTGGCTATTTTTTAAGCGAGGCGTCGGGCAAAACAACATAGTGACCGGTAAATTCGGCACAGCGTTGTTGCTGACAGTAAATTTCTACAGTAATGCGCTGCCTGACTTTCTTGCCTTGCATCAATGCAGCTAAATCACCAAGACAATTTCGCAGTTCGCAGCGTGCCTCAGGTACGCTGCTAATCGGTCGCAGATAACGAATTTCCGCGTTCGCCAGTACCTGAGATCCTTTCAGGCCAAGGGCCTGCAGCTGCATATATAACATGCCCCAACCAGTTAATGTAGCCAGGGTATAGATGCTGCCGGCAAACATGGTTTGATGCAAATTGATATTCGGGGCCAGTGGTGCACTGCAGCTTATCCGGTAACCGTCAAACGCCGTAATATTAAGCTGCATATACTGGCTGAGCGGAATAGTTTGCTGCCAGATGTCAGCCAGCTGCTGCCGCCATTGTTGCCAGCTTTTACTGTTACCAGTCAGACGTAAGTGCTTGCTCATTTGCAGATGGGCAATACCAAACATCGGTGCTGCCTCGCCGGTTTGCAGATATCCATGTTGCCGGTAGAATTCAACTGCACTATCTCTGGCATTCAACTTAACGTGCTGCAGCCCAAGACTTACCGCTTGCTGCTCCAGTGCTTGCAATATCAAGGTACCGGCGCCTTGTCCCCTGGCACTGGGCGCCACCGCCATATAGCGGACCTGACCTGTGTTAGCATCACACTGATGCAATCTGCCTACAGCCTGCAGCTGACCGTTGCCATCCGTCAGCATTAAATGATGAGCCTGTAATTCCAGTTCATCCTGCTCTGACCCCTTAGGTTGTTGCCATGGTTCACGCAAAACCTGCCAGCGAAGCTGGTAATATGCCTGCCAGTGTTCAGGCGTTATTGGCCGGGTTAATTGCCAGTTAGCAGGTATGGTCATAAAATACTCATCATTTAATACGTAGAGGCCTAACTGGTAAGCATAAAGGTTACCGGACCATCGTTGATCAGGCTTACTTGCATATCAGCAGCAAAACGACCGGATTGCACCGGGATATTAAAGTTTTGTAATTGCTGAATAAATTTCTGGTAGTAGCCCTCAGCTATAGCCGGTGCCGCTGCCGGCGTAAAACTGGGCCGCAAGCCGCTTTGGGTATCCGCTGCCAGGGTAAATTGTGATACCACCAACACAGCGCCGGCAGCCTGCTGAATATTTAAATTCATTTTGTCGTTACTGTCGCTAAACAGCCGGTAATGTGCCACTTTATGCACCAACTTGCGCAGGGTTGCGTCATTGTCACCCGCCTCCACTGCCAATAACACCAACATGCCCGGGCCAATAACACTGATTTGCTCACCGGCAACTGTAACCCCGGCCTGACTGACTCTCTGGATGAGTGCCTTCATGCTTGCGACTCGCCTGAAGCCTCGGCTGCTGCCAGTTCAGCCCGCTGTTGAAGCAACGCGGTTAGCTCAGCACCGAGCAGCACCACTAACCAGGACAAATATACCCAGATAAACAAAATGGGAACCAAGGCCAATGCACCATATATTGCCTGATAAGCCGGAAACTCACTAACGTACAATGCAAATCCACGTTTAAAAAATTCAAATAACACTGTTGCCAGCAAAGCGCCCATAAAAGCGTGACGAACCCGAACCTTGATGTTGGGCACCACCAGGTACAGGATAAAAAACGCCAATAACGACATAATATACGGCACTAACCATAAAATAATGCTGGAAAACCCGGGTGTGTAATCATCAGCGTAGCGGCTAAACGTGGCTAAATATGACGTAACAGCAATAGAAGTACCAATTAACACCGGCCCCAGCGTTAAGATCATCCAGTAAATTGAAAATGAAATAATGGGTCGCGGCCGTTGTTTTATCCGCCAGATTTTATTTAAGGTTTTATCAATATTATGGATAAGCAGCAGTGCCACAATCACCAGCACCATAATACCTACCGCTGTCATACCGCCGGTATTGTTGATAAATTCATTAATATAACTTTGAATTTCTGCACCTTTGGTGGGTATAACATTAGCAAAGATCAGTTCTTCCAATTGACCTTTTAACGCGTTAAACATGGGAAACATGCCCAGCATGGAAAATATTACTGCAATCAGCGGTACCAGCGACAACAACGAAATATACGCCAGATAGCCGGCAACGATTGAGATTTGATCCTGTTGGCAGCGCTGGATATAGGCAGCAATAAAATCTTTGCTCTGCTGCAGATGCCGCAGCAGTTTAGGCTTGTCCATAGTCGCTCCTTGAAACCCGGTGATGCGCAAGAGTACTAGAAAATCCAATGTCAGACCAGTATCACCCTACAGTCAAAACTGGCTGCTGCTTGTCATAGCATAATGTGTATAAAGTATGTTTAAGAATATTACAAAGTATGAATGCGGGTAGCTAAGGATTAACGGGCGCCGCATAGCCTTCCAGGCGGTCTATCATTGCCTGAGGATAGTGTGGGCTGTACATTTTACGCATAAGTCCGTCACGATAACTGGTAAACAGTTCATGTTGCCAGTTTGCAACAACACCGTCGCTGATAAAGGGCGAGAATGCCAGAAATAACTCACTGAAATAAAGCGGGTTCATAGCATAAATAACCAAGTCTTCTTCAGATACCTCGTCGCCATAACGATAATAATTTAACGCAACAATGTCTGTCCGTCCCTTTCTTATCATCTCAAAACAATCGCCAGCGCGTGATGTTAAAGTCAGGTTTTTACCTTCTTCAAATCCTAAAGCCATCAGATAACTGACATGCGCTGCCCCACGATAACCGCAGGCCCGGTAAACACGATGAAGTAAATTTACCTCTAGCCTACTTTGCGAAACAGATTTTGTGCCGTATAAACGCATATCGAAAAGTTTTATCGGCCCCACCCATTTAAAACGCTGTTCCCGTTGCGGAATGCGCGCAGTTTCAAACAACACGGTATTGTTGCCCTGCAGGGCAATCTCATAAGCCCTTGCCCATGGCAGCAACGAAAACTGTACGTCTTGTCTCAGGTTGCTTGCTAGTATCTTCAGTAATTCAATGGTAGGGCCGGCAACCTCACCTTCATCAGTCAAAAACTGACCAGGAGGGCTATGCTCTGTCAGAAAAAGCAAAGTTGATGGGTCATATGCAGGCAGGGCTTTAGTATAGGCAGTGGCGAGCGGCAGTGTTGATAGCATCAGCACCGTTAACCCGACAGCATAACACCACACCAGACACTGTCTCATCGCCTCTCCTGCAAAGCATTACTCTTTATACGTTAGGCAATGATCGGTATTTTTACCAGCAGCAGAAACAACAAAGCCAGCAATATGCTGGCTTTGTTTTAACGTAAGGGACGCTTAGGCAGCAGGGCCACGGCTGGCGCGCTTGCGGTCGTTTTCAGTTAAGTGACGCTTACGAATACGGATAGATTTTGGCGTTACTTCTACCAGTTCGTCGTCATCGATAAACTCCAGTGCCTGCTCCAGTGTATAACGCACTGGTGGCACCAGGTTAATGGCTTCGTCGGTACCTGAAGCACGTACGTTAGTTAATTGCTTACCTTTTAAGCAGTTAACCGTTAAGTCATTGCTACGGCTGTGGATACCGATAACCTGACCTTCATACACTTCTTCAGCGTGACCGATAAACATCTTACCGCGTTCCTGCAATGAGAAAATAGCGTAACCCGCTGCTTTACCCACGGCATTAGAGATCATAACACCATTCATGCGCTGACCAATAGTGCCACCTTTATGCGCGCCGTAGTGATCAAAGCTGTGGTACATCAGGCCTGTACCTGAGGTAATGGTCATAAATTCGGTACGGAAACCAATTAAACCCCGGCTTGGCATGTTGAAATCCATCCGGATCCGACCTTTACCATCTGGTTGCATGTTGGTTAAGTCAGCCTTACGCTCACCCATCCGTTCCATAATGGCGCCCTGGTTCTGCTCTTCACAGTCAATGGTCACGTTTTCCATCGGTTCCATTTTCGCGCCGTCGATTATTTTCATAATCACTTCCGGGCGCGATACCGCTAATTCGAAACCTTCACGGCGCATGTTTTCAATTAACACACCTAAGTGTAATTCACCGCGGCCAGATACTTTAAACTTGTCACCGTCTTCGGTTTCTTCAACCCGCAGCGCCACGTTGTGCTTAAGTTCATGGGTTAAGCGCTCTAAAATCTGACGAGAGGTGACAAACTTACCTTCTTTACCAGCAAACGGCGAAGTGTTTACCTGAAAGGTCATGGTAACGGTAGGTTCATCAACCTGCAGCGCAGGTAATGACTCTACTTTTGTGGTACTACAAATAGTGTCGGAAATTTTCAGTTCACCCAGGCCTGTGAACGCAACAATATCACCGGCTTGTGCTTCTGGAGTTTCTACCCGCTCAAGGCCTAAATAACCAAACACCTGACCTACTTTACCATTACGCTTGCTGCCATCGGCACCCACGATAGTGACCTGTTGGTTCGCCTTTAAGGTACCACGCTTGATCCGGCCAATACCGATAATGCCCAGGTAGCTTGAGTAATCCAGCTGTGATACCTGTAACTGGGTTTCGCCATTCAATTCTACAGCCGGCGGCGCAACGTGCTTAACAATAGCCTCGAACAAATCAGTAATATCTGTTTTAGGTTCGTTATAATCTAAGGTTGCCCAGCCATTTAACGCAGAGGCGTAAACGATAGGGAAATCTAACTGCTCGTCAGTGGCGCCCAGGTTGTCGAACAAATCAAATACCTGATCGATAACCCAATCCGGACGTGCGCCCGGACGGTCAATTTTGTTTACAACGACAATCGGCTTCAAGCCATGGGCAAATGCTTTTTGGGTTACAAAACGGGTTTGTGGCATCGGACCATCAACCGCATCGACCAAAAGTAAAACTGAGTCAGCCATCGACAGAACCCGCTCAACTTCACCACCAAAATCGGCGTGGCCCGGGGTGTCCAGAATATTGATATGGTAACCATTCCAGCGAACTGAGGTATTTTTGGCCAGGATGGTTATACCGCGCTCAGACTCCTGAGCATTGGAGTCCATCATCCGCTCTTGCAGCTTGGCTCGTGCATCGAAGGTGCCAGACTGTTGCAGCAGTTTGTCTACCAGGGTAGTTTTACCATGGTCAACGTGAGCAATGATGGCAATATTACGCAGTTTATCTAAAGTGGTGGCGGTGACGCTCATGTATCAATATCCTCTGTGGCACTAGATGACCATAATGACCACCAGGCAAACGCTTTCGAAAGTAAAGGGCGCATATTCTACTCTTTTTTTTTGCAGAAAGAAAAAGACCTTGCCACCATTAGCGGTTTTTTTTCAAACAACAGGCAATT
>TARA_R110002126_G_scaffold16136_1_pt1 | contig 10235 bp, 6 predicted proteins | sample TARA_R110002126 | Tara Oceans TARA_R110002126 (sample SAMEA4397536) | marine metagenome | biome: Polar Biome; feature: [DCM] deep chlorophyll maximum layer (ENVO:01000326); material: water (ENVO:00002006), including particulate matter (ENVO:01000060) such as... | depth 30 m | reverse complement strand
GGGTAGGGTGGCTTGCAAGAATATGGATACGGTTATTGTTAACAATTACCGGTACATCCCAGTGCGACTTAGACGACAGTGGCATCTGCTGCCAGGCTTCGTTGCTGTACCATGGGCTGCCATCGGCTTTTTTCGTGGCCATAAAGTCAGGCATGTCGCGCCATTTGAAATGCTGAAAAGTCCTTATATTTGCCGTATCAATCGGAAATTTGGACAAAAGAACCATACCATATTGGCCAGGGTAAAAACCAAAGCCCCAGGCATCTGCGCCAACGCCGGTTGCTTTACCATCATTGTCTAAATCGAATGGGCTGGGCTGGCCGGTATTAACTGTTGAATAATAGAAATAAGGATAATCTATTGGCTTACTGCCGTTTTGTGGTTGATTCAGGTAGTTTTTGATAAAGGCCTGAATACCCTGTTCGGGCTGCTCGATATAATCAAACTCATTTAACAGCAAGATATCTGGTCGTACCCGCTGAATAATTGCAGCGATGTTTTTTACCTGAGGATGGTCACCATTGCCCAAAATACCTGGCAGCACTGTATTGTCACCGGTTTCGCCCCGAGGTAGGTAATTTGTAGACTCCATGCTGACATTAAAGGTAGCAACTTTGATTTCACTCATTTGGTCAGCCATAACGACTCCGGTAAACAGCAAAGTAACGCAATAACAAAGGTAATTAGACATAGATATTGATTAGTTTTGTATGCGGTTGAGTAGGATAACCAAGCTAAAACAGAAAGGCTAGCATGCTGAGGCTTTATGCAGAAAATTGATATTTTTTAACCAATTTAAGTCGTGATCGTTCGCAACTCTGACCAGCCATGTTACACTTGCGTGACAGGTGCACTTTGACTAAAGAAGGACTAAAAAGTTCCCGGTTAAATTGCAATGTAACGAAAATGACATAAAAGTTCGCTACACTTATCCCAGATTGAAAACAGCATTTGTATTCAAACGGAATTAGAACACAACTATCAACTACCAGGTGAAAACGATATGAAAATAAAACATTTAGCGTTGGCGGTGGCCTTGAGTCTTGGCGCATCGCATCTTGTTATGGCGCAGGAAACAACGTCCTCTATTCGGGGTAACGTAGTTACTCAGTCCGGTCAGGTTGCTAACGATGCGAAAGTAGAAATTTTGCATGTTCCATCGGGTACCCGTTCTGTAGCTTCAACTAATGAGTCAGGTGCATTTTCAAGCACTGGTCTGCGGGTTGGCGGTCCCTATACTATTACTATTAGTAGTGCGAACGGTGTTAGGTCTTACGAAAACATTTTCATTTCACTGGGTGAAACGTTTCGTTTGAATGCTCAGTTAGAAACAGTTGAGCGCATATCGGTTTCAGGTTCAAGGATTGCCGGCACAGCTAACGCAGGCAGCAGTAGCTTCTTTAATGAAGACGATATTTCTAATTCGCCAACTTTCAACCGTGATTTGAAAGAAGTTGCACGGATGAATCCTTACGCTAACATTTTACCTGGCGCGAATGCTGAATTAAGTATTGCTGGTAGTAACCCAAAATATAACAGTACAACCATAGATGGTGTTGGAGTTAATGACGATTTTGGTTTAAATAGCAATGGTTACCCAACTCAACGTTCACCTATCTCTATAGATGCAATTGAACAAATCTCGGTAGACGTCGCACCGTTTGATGCTGCGGAGGGTAACTTCAGTGGTGGCCGGATTAACGCTGTAACTAAATCTGGTACCAATGAATTTAAAGGCTCATTTGCTTACGAAAAAATGAGCGATGATTGGGCTGGGAGACCAAGAACCCCTGGCACCCGTACAAGCAATGGCCTTGATTTTGAGCGTGAAACGTACAGCTTTACGTTGGGTGGCCCGTTAATTAAAGATAAACTGTTTTTCTTTGGCTCATTTGAAAATACCACAGAGCCAGCGCAGCCAACTGCAGGGCCAAATGATAGTGATGCGGTAAACAAAGCACGCATAACTAATGCTCAGTTAACTGAAATTCGTAACATTGCCAGTTCGCGCTATGGTATCAATGATATTGGTGAGTGGGATGCTGCACCTGAAATTGAAGATGAAAGTATTCTGTTAAAGCTTGACTGGAATATTAATGATGAGCATAGAGCTGCATTTACTTATAACTCAAGTGAAGGTTCATCAGTTCGTAACCAGACCACGGGATCAAATGGTGTATTGAACCTTGATACCCACTGGTACACATACACTCAAAATATGGATCTATACCGGGCATCTTTATTCTCTGACTGGACCTTGGATTTATCCAGCGAAATCTATGTAAACCTTAAATCTGTAGATTCCATTTCTGGCAACAAAACAAATGAATATGGCGAAATAACTATTCGGGGCTTGTTGAATTTTGGCCCGGATGAAGCTCGTCATGCTAACGAACTAAGTACAGAAGAGTTAAAGTTTGGTATTAAGTTCAACTACCTGTTTGGTGACCATCAGATTAAGTTTGGTGGTGAGTACGCTTCGCTGGATGTTTACAATGCTTTTGTTCGTAGATCTTTGGGCGTATGGAGCTTTGATAGCATCGAAGAATTTGCTGCAGGTAATGCAACCAACTTAGTATATCAAAACGCTTTCACTAATAACGCTTCTGATGCTGCTGCCGAGTTTACTATGGGCTCTGGCAACTTATATGTGCATGATAACTGGTATTTTAGTGACGATATCGAGATAGCAATGGGTGTACGTTACGAACGTTTATTTGTGAGTGACGAACCAGCTCTTAATGAAAACTTTGTTCGCCGTTATGACTTTTCTAACCAGGAAAATCTGGACGGTTTGTCTATCGTGATGCCCCGCTTCAATATTAAATGGACTGCAAGTGATGACTTGACCGTAAATGCAGGCTTCGGTCGTTTCTCAGGCGGTAAGCCGAACGTATTTATTTCGAACTCTTTTTCGAATGATGGTACAACATTGGTCAATTTTGATCCTGCAGTAGCAGGAGATTCGCACCTGACTGACGTTACATCTTTGACTGTTCCGCAAAATGTGCAAGATGCGATGTTCCCTGGCGATGGTTTTACCAATGTTATTGATCCTAACTACAAGATCCCATCTGATTGGATTGCCCGGGTAAGCGCGGATTATCGCTTTTCAGTACCAAGTGTTGTAGAAGATGTAAATTTCTCAGCAGAAGTAATGCGCAAGTGGATGACAGACAACAACCAGTGGGTTGATATCTCTCGTTGTAAGAGTGGTGAAACCAGCTTGGGTGTTAATATTTATGAACCTTGTGATCCGACTGCCAAAGAGAATCACTACGATTTGATGTTAACTAACGAAGATAAGAGCGGTAACGCCTGGATCTTTACTACCACTTTGCAGAAAAACTGGGATAATGGTTTTAATGCGTTTGCTTCATATACCTATCAAGATATTGAAGAAGGCAACCCTGGTACCTCCTCAACTGCCGACTCAAACTATCAGTTTAACGTGGTGGTAGACCGTAATCAGCCGTTAATTGGCACTGCAAATTATGCAATTGAGCATTCTTTGAAGCTGGTTCTAGGATACACCCATCAGTTTGTTGAAGGTTATGATTCTAAGTTTAACTTGTTCTTCCAGCGTCGCTCAGGCACTAACTTCAGTTATACATATGGTTTGTTTAATGACCGTGATTTTGGCGATAACTCTAGTTTCTTCCGTTCTGCTGCCTACTTAGTTTACGTTCCTACTGGCGCGGATGATCCGAATATCAGTCCGGATGGCATTCAGTACGATGAAATTATGTCTTACCTTAATCAGGTAGGTCTTGGCAAGTATGCTGGTGGTTTCGCGCCAAAAGGCGTGGCGACGTCACCATGGATAACTACTATGGATTTCAGTTTCCAGCAGGATATTCCTGGATTTATGGAAGGGCATAAAGGAACCCTGTATTTCACCATTAGTAATCTGTTAAATTTATTAGATAGCTCGAAAGGCGATGTACGTACAATCCGGTTTACAACTAATCCAATTGTAGATTTCGGTGGACTTGATGACGAAGGCCGTTATATTTATGAGACCCCGTTCAATGAACCGACATTAACAAACTGGGATATTTTTGAGCCAGAGCAATCTACCTGGCGGATTAAAGCGGGTGTAAGCTACCGCTTCTAAGTAAAACTTAATTAGTAATTCGAATGCCCGCTTAATGCGGGCATTTTTTTTAGCTGTTTTTATTTCTATCTGCAGCATTATTAGCGATAATCGCCAGCTGTTTTCTTAAAAGGTGGCGAAGTTGTGGGTAAAAATACCATTATTGCTATTGCGGGTGCCTCTGCATCAGGTAAAAGTTTATTCGCATCAACTGTTTATCAGGAGCTGGTTGCTGAGTTGGGCGGCGAGCGCATTGCTATTTTATCGGAAGACGCCTACTACCGGGATCAGAGCCATTTGTCGTTTGATCAACGGGTTTTAACCAATTACGACCATCCTTCTGCTTTCGAACATGCCCTGTTGGTTGAGCATTTACAGCATTTGCGGGCAGGCCAGAATATTGAAATGCCGCAATACAGTTACAAACTGCATACCCGGCTGGAAGATACCATTAAAGTACAAGCGGCCAAAGTTATTCTGGTTGAAGGTATTTTGTTGTTAAATGATGAAAAATTAAGGCAGCAGTTTGATATCAGTGTATTTATGGATACGCCACTGGATATATGCTTGCTGCGGCGGATCAAGCGTGATCTGGAAGACCGTGGCAGAAGCCTTGCTTCAGTTACTGAGCAATACGAAACAACGGTGCGACCGGCTTTTTTTGAGTTTATTGCGCCGTCGAAACAATTTGCCGATTTGGTGGTAACCCGCGGGGGTAAAAACCAGATAGCGATCGATATTATAAAAGCAAAAATTCGTCAGCTACTGGCAGAATAATAATCAGGGAATAACGTATGATGGGATTAGTGGGCATTTTGGCCCTTTTATTAGTGGCAATCGCAGCGTCAGCGCATCGTAGCCGGATTAACTGGCGTACTGTTGGTGGTGCATTTGCCATTCAATTGCTGATAGGTGCCTTTGTACTGTATGTGCCATTTGGCCAGGATGTGCTTTACAGCGTGTCACAGGTTGTTGCCAATGTTATTGGTTACGCCAACGCGGGTATTCTTTTCTTGTTCGGTGATTTAGGTAGTTTTTCTCAGGGCTTTATATTCGCCATTCATGTGTTAACGATTATTATCTTTTTCTCTTCGTTGATTGCTGTGCTTTACCATATTGGCTTAATGAGCTGGGTTATCCGGTTAATCGGCGGTGGTTTACAAAAATTACTCGGTACCAGCCGGCCAGAGTCTATGTCAGCAGCAGCCAATATTTTTGTCGGTCAAACTGAAGCTCCTTTAGTCGTTAAACCTTTTATTCCTACTATGACCCGCTCTGAACTATTCGCCGTTATGGTTGGAGGCCTGGCATCGGTTGCCGGCTCTGTACTCGCAGGTTATGCCGGTTTAGGTATTGAACTCAAATACCTGATAGCGGCCAGCTTTATGGCAGCCCCGGGTGGTTTTTTAATGGCAAAAATAATATTGCCGGAGACCGAGCAGCCTAAAAATGAATTAACAGAAATCAGCACCGAAAAGCCACATACTAATGTGATAGATGCTGCTGCCGCCGGTGCATCCAGTGGCATGCAACTGGCACTTAACGTCGGTGCCATGTTGCTTGCATTTGTAGGTTTAATTGCCCTGGTTAACGGTATTGTTGGTGGCGTTGGTAGCTGGTTTGGTATGGAGAACCTGACCCTACAGCTAATATTCGGTTATGTATTTCAGCCGCTGGCATTTATCCTTGGTGTATCCTGGGATGAGGCTCGCTTAGCCGGCAGTTTTATTGGCCAGAAGCTGGTAATCAATGAGTTTGTCGCATACCTCGACTTTGTGCAGGTGAAAGAACAGTTAAGTGCTCATGCTCAGGTAATAGTCACTATTGCCTTATGTGGTTTTGCAAACTTTTCTTCCATTGCTATTTTATTAGGCGGGCTGGGTGGTATGGCACCAGGTCGTCGGGCTGATATTGCCGAGCTGGGTTTAAAAGCTTTGCTCGCTGCAACATTGGCCAACTTAATGAGCGCTGCAATTGCAGGGTTCTTTTTTTCCTTAGGCTAAAAACAGGTCTTTTATATGACACAGCAAGTTCCAACGTTAGATATAAGACGGTTTGCCACCGACAAAGATAACTTTGTTGCCGAAATTGGCAAAGCCTACACTGAATTTGGATTTTGCGGCATTAGTGGCCATGGTATTCCAGATGAAGTGGTAGCAAATACTTATAGTGCAATTAAGCAATTTTTCGCTTTACCCACCGACATTAAAGCGCAATATCATAAACCAGGGCAGGGCGGTGCCCGGGGGTATACTGCCGTTGGGGTAGAAAAGGCAAAGGACTCTAATCATCCTGATTTAAAAGAGTTCTGGCATGTAGGCCGTGAGCTGGAAGGTCCCGCGCCACATCCAAGTTTGTATCCTAATATCTGGCCTGCCGAAGTGCCGGGCTTTAAGGATGCGACCTACACACTATTTGCTGAACTGGAAAAGTTGGGTAACCGTGTGCTTGAAGCCTTAGCGTTGTATCTTGGTCAGCCGCAGCAGTATTTTGCGGATAAGGTCAATTACGGTAATTCCATTTTGCGGCCTATACATTATCCGCCAATTAAGGATACCTCAACTGCATCTATCCGGGCTGGTCGGCATGAAGATATTAACCTTATCACTTTGTTAGTTGGCTCGAATGAAGCGGGCCTGGAAATCCTGCGCCGCGACGGCAGCTGGTTACCGGTAACCACCATTGAAGGCACCATTGTTGTTAATATTGGTGATATGTTGCAGCGTTTAACTAACCACGTGTTGCCATCGACGACGCACAGGGTGGTCAACCCGGCTGGCACAGCCGCGGGCGAGCCGCGCTATTCCATTCCGTTTTTTATGCATCCAAATCCGGACTATGTTATTGAAACATTGGATAGCTGTATCAGTGCAGATCGGCCAAACCGGTATCCTGAGCCTATAAACTCTAACGACTATTTAATGCAGCGTTTAGAGGAAATTGGCCTGCTAAAAAAAGCGAAATAGATAGGGGCTTGCTCAGCAAATAAGCGAACGGCTAAAAACGAGCAGAATAGTTGAATTCAATAGTTGACTAGTTATTTTGAATCGCTATACTGCTCGCCATGTTAGGCACCTGGCGCAAAACGCTGGTGTTAGACATAACGCAGATGTGGTGGAATTGGTAGACACGCAAGCTTCAGGTGTTTGTGCCCACAAGGCGTGAGAGTTCGAGTCTCTCCATCTGCACCAAATTAACCGGCTAACGCCGGTTTTTTTGTGCCTGCAATTTACCGTTTTAGTTCAATACGACGGATGAAGTCTTCTACCAGGATGTCGTAAAGTTTGTTGCCCAGGTGCAAGTCTTCCACGCCGTCATCAATATTAGGGTTGTCGTTTACCTCTATAACATACACCTTATCACCATCTTGCTTTACATCCACGCCATACAGGCTGTCGCCAATCGGTGCGCAGGCACGAATGGCCGCATCCAATACGTGGGACGGCACCTCATTAACTGCACAGGTACTAAAACCACCACTTTCAGTTTTGGCTTTACCGTGTTTGTATATTTGCCAGTGATTACGGGCCATAAAGTATTTACAGGCAAATATTGCCTGGCCATTTAAAACACCAATACGCCAGTCGTATTCGGTAAAGGTATAGCGCTGCGCCAGAATAATAGCACTTTGTTCAAACAGGGTGGCCAGAGTAGAGCGGAGCTCTGTCAGCGTTTTAACTTTAATTACCCCGCGCGAAAAACTGCCATCTGGAATTTTTAGTACCAACGGCAAACCAAGGCTATCTGCTGCGCGCTCCAGATTATCTTCATCTTGTTTAAATAGCATAAGACCATCGGGCATCGGGACTTTATGCTGCTCAAAAAGAGTATGCAGATACACTTTATTACCACAGCGCAAAATTGAACTGGGATCATCTACTACTGCCAGCCCTTCCCGTTCGGCCTTTTGTGCCATATGAAAGGTGTGATGATTTACTGCGGTGGTTTCCCGAATAAACAAACCATCAAACTCAGCAATTCGATGAATATCCTTTGCGGTGATTTGCTCGACATCCATTGCTGCCTTTTTAGCGGCCCGGACAAACAAGTCTAATGACTTCGGTGTGCACGGTGGGAACTTTTCTTTGGGGTCAACCAATACGGCCAGGTCATACTTGAACTTACGGTTTGCCGGCTCCAATCGCCATATTTTGTGACTGTATTTTTCAAGAATATTGCCAAAAAGACTTTGTTCGGTTTCAGTGAGTTTATTGACGCTGCCAATTTTCAGCGTTTTGACTTGCCAACGGGTTTTCTTTTGTAGTTCAACCCGGAGGATCGGCACCGGGAATGCTTCAAACAAATATGAAGCAACTTTTTTTAACGCTTTATGCTCAGTTTCGCCAAAATAAATGTTAAAAGTGAGCTGGCTTGCCGTCTCTTCTGCCAGGTCTTTGTTTAATTGCTGTAATAATGCCAATGGCACTTCGTCGGCGACATCTGCTATTTCATGGCGATTAAATTTATTAAAGGCCCGTACCGATGGCATTACGTTGTGCCCTCGAGCCTCAGCCAATAAGGAACAATAGTAGCCACTTCCAAGATAATGAGATTGGCGGCAGAGATTGATTACCCGTACCCGCTGTTTTTGTTTAGCGGACCATTTCAGGTATGCAGGTAAACTCATCACACCGTCGTATTGATGAAAGGGGGCCCAATCTTGTGCTTTATCTACTATTATTATCAGTTTTGCCATGTTACCTCCTGTTAGCGTGCCAAGCCTGACTGAATATGGCATTGAAAGACAGCAAATTTTTTTTCAGCATAGCATCAGAATTTCTTGCTGGCATTTAATCTGGATAACTGTTGTGATGCCACCATAAGCTAAGTAACTAAAAGGAGCACTGCTAATGACTAAGCAGTTAACTAAGTCAGATCAAAAGCCTGATATTGCTATCAGACCTGCTGCGTTGTCTGACGTAACTGCTTTGCAAACCATAGAGCATCGTTGCTTTGATTCTGATCGGCTTAGCGTGCGAAGCTTCAGGCGTTTTATCACCGAAAAACGCAGCGACCTAATGGTATTGCACGTCGGCAGTGAGCTTGCCGGGTATTTTTTGCTGATTTATCGACGTGGCACCAGCCTCGCCAGGCTGTATTCAATAGCAGTAGATCCCGCCTTCAGACAGCAAGGCCTGGCTGAAAAGCTGATGAACGAAGCTCAGCGTCAGGCAGCCAGCAGGCTTTGTGCATTGTTGCGACTTGAGGTTCGCAAGGATAACCTCGCTGCAATAACCTTATATCAGAAGCTCCAGTACCATGAGTTCGCTATTAAGCATGATTTCTATGAAGATCATTCTGATGCAATCTGTATGCAAAAACAGGTCATCCAGTTTAACAGTGACTCTGTATCCCGGCAGGTTCCTTATATAGCACAAACAACACCCTTTACTTGTGGTCCTGCCAGCCTGTTAATGGCGTTTAACTACTTTAAGCCTGGCTTGTTTGATCCTTTTCAGCTTGAAATAGAATTATGGCGCGAAGCGACCACGATCTTTATGACCAGTGGTCATGGCGGTTGTGGGCCACGCGGGTTGGCATTGGCCGCTAATCGTCGGGGCTTTACCGTAGAAGTTTACATTAATCATGATGGCCTGCTGTTTGGAGATAGCGTGCGTAGTGAAGTTAAAAAGGCGGTATTACAACGGGTGCACGATTCTTTTAAACAACAGACCGAGCAGCAGGGTATAGTAGTTAATCATCTCGACCTTAGTCTGAACGCGATAAAAGACATTTTGCAACAAGGCAAACTGATCGTCGCACTGATAAGCACCTGGCAGTTTGATAAAAGTAAAGCACCCCATTGGGTTGTGTTGTGCGCGGCAGATGAGCATTTTATCTATATTAATGATCCGGATACTGAAGACATTCCATGGTTGTCAGCTGCAGAACGGCAATATATCCCAATAGACTATAAGGTTTTCAGTAAAGCATTTAGCTACGGCAAAAAACGCCTTAAAGCCGCATTAATCATTGAGAGTAAATAGTAACACCCCAAATCTGTACATATTTCAGCTAATTTGTTTGCTTTCTATGCGAACAACATGCAGAAATAGATTTTTAGCTATTAACCACTTGCGTCAGTTTCTAAACCCCCTATAATGCGCGCCATGCCAAGGGGTGCTGCAGTATGAGTGCC
>TARA_R110002126_G_scaffold687_3_pt1 | contig 10245 bp, 9 predicted proteins | sample TARA_R110002126 | Tara Oceans TARA_R110002126 (sample SAMEA4397536) | marine metagenome | biome: Polar Biome; feature: [DCM] deep chlorophyll maximum layer (ENVO:01000326); material: water (ENVO:00002006), including particulate matter (ENVO:01000060) such as... | depth 30 m | reverse complement strand
TCTAATATCTAATATCTAATATCTAATATCTAATATCTAATATCTTAAACTATCCAAGGATCGTAAAGTGAAAGTATTAACAGTATTTGGTACTCGTCCAGAAGCTATTAAAATGGCCCCGCTTGTTCATGCACTTGCCAATGATAGCCGCTTTGAAGCTAAAGTCTGTGTAACAGCACAACATCGAGAAATGCTAGATCAAGTTTTAGAGTTGTTTAAAATTAATCCAGACTATGATCTAAACTTGATGAAGGCGGGGCAAACCTTACCAGAAATCACCAGTCGAATTTTATTAGAACTTACTCCAGTATTAAAAGAGTTTAAACCTGACGTTGTTTTAGTGCATGGTGATACCGCGACTACTTTTGCTGCGAGTTTAGCTGCTTATTATGAACAAATATCAGTGGGGCATGTTGAAGCTGGATTACGCACTGGAAATATATACTCACCATGGCCAGAAGAGGGTAATCGAAAATTAACAGGTTCTCTTACTAAATACCACTTTGCCCCAACAGAGACTTCAAAAGTGAATTTATTAAAAGAAAATTATGCTGACGAAAATATATTTGTCACGGGCAATACGGTTATTGACGCGTTATTGCTGGTCAAAAAGCAAATAGAAGATGATGTAGAACTTAATCATACACTAGCGGCTAAATTCCCTATGCTCGATGAAACTAAAAAACTCATTTTAGTCACAGGTCATCGTCGTGAAAGTTTTGGTGGTGGTTTTGAACGTATTTGCGAAGCCTTAGCACAAACGGCTAAAGCACACCCAGATTGCCAGATATTGTATCCTGTTCATTTAAACCCCAATGTACAAGAGCCTGTGAATCGTATATTAAAAGGAGTTAATAGCGTTCATTTAATTGAGCCACAACAATACCTTCCTTTTGTATATTTAATGAACCGGGCCCATATTATTTTAACCGATTCGGGTGGTATTCAAGAAGAAGCACCAAGCTTAGGTAAGCCGGTACTTGTAATGCGTGATACCACAGAGCGCCCAGAAGCTATTGATGCTGGTACCGTTAAATTGGTCGGAACTGATGTCAATAAAATAACATCAGCATTAAACGAATTGCTAGAAAATGATGCAGCATATAAGACGATGAGTCGTGCTCACAATCCTTATGGTGATGGCCAAGCATGCCAGCGTATTTGCGATATTTTGGCGAATTAAATTATTTCAATAAAAGATTTATAAACATTTGAACTTTATCAAGATAGACAAATTAAAATAAGCTTGAAGCTTGAAGCTTGAAGCTCAATGGTTAGAACAAGGAATATCATGTCTTTCAATACAATTTCAGTTATTGGTTTAGGCTATATAGGCTTACCGACAGCAGCTATGTTTGCATCACGTCAAAAAAAGGTAATAGGCGTTGATGTAAATCAATATGCGGTAGATACCATCAACCGTGGTGAAATACACATAGTCGAGCCCGATCTTGATAAGATCGTCCACGCTGCAGTAAGTGAGGGCTATTTAAAAGCTGTGATTGTGCCTGAGCCTGCAGATGCATTTTTAATTGCAGTACCGACGCCTTTTAAACCATGTCAAGATGGTGCTATTCCAGAACCTGATCTGAGTTATATTAAATCTGCATGTACAGGCATTGCTCCAGTATTAAAGAAAGGTGATTTAGTCATTCTAGAATCCACATCACCTGTAGGCGCGACAGAGCAAGTTGCGCAGTGGCTCGCAGAGGCTCGTCCAGATTTATCATTTCCACAGTCTGGTGGCTCTGAAGCTGATGTGAATATTGCTCATTGTCCTGAACGAGTACTCCCTGGACATGTTGTACGGGAATTGGTCGAGAATGATCGTGTTATTGGTGGCATGTCCTCACGTTGTTCGGAGCGCTCTGTTGAGCTTTATAAAACATTTGTCCAAGGTGACTGTGTCATCACCAATGCTCGAACCGCAGAAATGGCAAAATTGACTGAAAACTCATGTCGGGATGTACAAATAGCTTTTGCTAATGAGCTATCGATAATTTGTGATAAGTTAGATATTGACGTGTGGGAACTGATTTCATTGGCTAATCGTCATCCTCGTATTAATATCTTACAGCCAGGTCCCGGTGTCGGTGGTCACTGTATAGCTGTCGACCCTTGGTTTATAGTTTCAAAGACACCAAATGAGGCAAAATTAATTCATACGGCGAGATTAGTAAATGACGCTAAACCTGAATGGGTAATTGAGAAAGTAAAAATTGCAATTTCAGATTTCTTACAAGAAAATCCAACTAAAACAGCTAAAGATGTCACTATCGCTTGTTATGGTTTGGCATTTAAAGCGAATATCGATGATTTAAGAGAAAGCCCAGCAATGACTATTGTACAAAAAATGACGGACATACATGCTGGCCGAATAATAGCTGTAGAGCCGAATATACGAGTATTATCATCGAAATTAAAAAGTGTAGACCTAGTAGATTTTTCTTATGCAGGGAAGGTCGCGGATATTCACATCATGTTAGTTGATCATAAAGAGTTTAAGAAAAATCCGGTGAATAATGGCATTGTGATTGATACTAAGGGTATTTGGTCATGATTATTGTAACTGGTGGTGCTGGCATGATTGGTAGCAACATAATTAAGTCCTTAAACGAAATTGGCATTAATGACATTTTGGTTGTTGATAACTTGAAAAACGGTAAAAAGTTTAAAAACTTAATTGATCTTGATATTATTGATTACATAGATCGTGAAGACTTCCTTGCTCGAGTTATAGCTGGTCATGATTTTGGCCTGATAGATGCGGTATTCCACCAAGGTGCATGTTCTTCAACCACTGAGTGGGATGGCAAATATATGATGTTTAATAATTATGAGTATTCAAAAGAATTGCTGCATTTTTGCACGGACCGTGACATCCCGTTTTTATACGCATCTTCTGCAGCAACTTATGGTGGCCGCAGTGTTAACTTTATTGAAGAGCGTAAGTTTGAAGGTGCATTGAATGTGTATGGTTATTCAAAACAGCAGTTTGATAACTATGTGCGCCGTTTATGGTCTGATGCTAAAGAGCACGGTAAAAAGCTATCACAAATTACCGGTTTTCGTTATTTCAATGTATATGGACCACGTGAAGATCATAAAGGTAGCATGGCATCGGTTGCATTTCATTTGAATAATCAAATCAACGCGGGTGAAGATGTTAAGCTGTTTGAAGGCAGTAAGGAATATAAGCGCGATTTTGTGTATGTCGGTGATGTTTGTAAAGTGAATCTTTGGTTCTTAGAAAGTGGTATTTCGGGTATTTTTAACTGTGGCACCGGTAAGGCTGAATCTTTTCAATCTGTTGCTGAAGCGGTTGTTAAGCATCATGGTAAAGGTAATATCACCACCATTCCTTTTCCTGATCATTTAAAAGGCGTATATCAAACGTTTACTGAGGCTGATTTAACTAAACTTCGTGATACAGGTTATAATGGAGAGTTTAAATCAGTTGCTGAGGGTGTTGCAGAATATTTGTATTTTCAAAATAATTAAGGATAGATTATGTCAGTTAAAAGTGAATTACTCGAAGCGCAAAAAGTTTTAGCAGATTTTTTATCAAGTGAAGAGCAAATTAAAAATATCGAAAATGCTGCATTATTAATTGCTCAATCATTCAAAGGTGGTAACAAAGTATTATCTTGTGGTAATGGCGGTTCATTTTGTGATGCAATGCATTTTGCAGAAGAATTGACCGGACGATATCGGGAAAATAGACCTGGTTATCCCGCAATTGCTATTTCTGATCCAAGCCACTTATCTTGTGTTGGTAATGACTTTGGTTATGATTTTGTTTTTTCCCGATACTTAGAGGCAGTTGGCAATAGTGGTGACGTATTACTTTGCTTGTCAACGTCTGGCAATTCAAAAAACATACTCAACGCTATTTATGCAGCGCAAAAGAAAAATATTAAAATTATAGCTTTAACAGGTAAAGATGGTGGTGAAATGGCTTGTATTGCTGATATTGAAATTCGTGTACCTCATTTTGGTTATGCTGATCGTATTCAAGAAATTCATATTAAAGTAATTCATATCATCATACAGTTGATCGAAGAAGAAATGGTGAAATAACTCATGGAAAACATTATTCCAAATTATAATGATGTGAATATTTTAGTCATTGGTGATGTGATGTTAGACCGTTATTGGTATGGTGCAACAGACAGAATTTCCCCAGAATCGCCTGTTCCCGTAGTGAAAGTCAATAACAATGAAGATCGTCCTGGTGGCGCTGCAAATGTTGCAATGAATATTTCCTCTTTAGGAGGTAATTCACATTTAGTTGGTATTGTTGGAAACGATGAACCTGCTCAAGCGTTAAGAAGTGCGTTAGGTGTCTTGAATGTGCATTGTGATTTTGTAATAGCTAATGTTCCAACCATTACTAAACTCCGAGTATTAAGTCGTGGTCAACAGCTTATTCGGTTAGACTTTGAAGAGCAGATGCATCATATAGATGTTGGTACTATTCTCTCTCTAGTAAAAACCGCCTTAACAGATAAAAAAGCCGTTATTCTGTCTGACTACGCAAAAGGAACTCTAGAGCATTCACAGGCTTTTATTCAAGAAGCAATAAAATTAAATATTCCAGTATTTGTTGATCCGAAAGGCGCTGATTTTGAACGTTATCGTGGTGCGACTTTGCTCACACCAAATATGTTAGAGTTTAAAGCAGTTGTTGGAGAGATTAAGACAGACAAGGAGTTGGTCGAAAAAGGTCAAGCCCTGATTCAACAGTTTGATTTTGAAGCGCTTCTTGTAACTCGAAGCGAACATGGTATGTCGCTGTTGCGCCGAAATATAGAGCCATTGCACTTGCCAATATTAGCAAAAGATGTGTTCGATGTAACCGGGGCAGGTGATACAGTTATTTCAGTGTTAGCTGCATCTGTCGCGAGTGGAAAAACGTTAGAAGAAGCTTGTTTTTTAGCTAATACTGCTGCAGGAATTGTTGTTGGAAAACTTGGAACATCTTCTGTTTCTGCTATAGAACTTGCAAAAGTAATTGATAACCAAGCAGAAAATGATTATGGCGTATTAACAGAACATGAATTGTTGAAAAATATCCAGTTATCAAAAGCAAAAGGTGAAAAAATTGTTATGACCAATGGCTGTTTCGATATTTTACATGCAGGCCATGTTTCTTATCTTAAAAAAGCCGCGAAGCTCGGCGATCGTTTAATTGTTGCTGTTAATACAAATGAATCAGTTCAGCGTTTAAAAGGCGTTGGGCGACCAATAAATTCAGTCGATAGAAGAATGGCAGTTTTAAGTGGACTAGGTGCGGTTGATTGGGTTGTTGCTTTTGAAGATGATACACCTCAAAGCTTAATATCAAAAATATTACCTGATGTATTAGTTAAAGGTGGTGATTATACAGTTAATCAAATTGCTGGTGCTGATGATGTTATGCTAAATGGTGGTGAAGTTACAGTGCTTAATTATGAGGAAGGGTGCTCAACTACTAGTATAATTAATAATATTAATAAATTAAGTAGAGAGAGTTAAATGAGAGAGCATATTCATTTGGTTAATACGCATGGTATTGGTGATGTTATCATGTCACTCCCTGTCATAGAGAGTGTATTGTCTAGTGGTTTTAAGTTGTCAATGTTGGTTAAGTCTAATGTTGAGGCTGAAGTGATAAAAACAGTACTGAACTTAAGTGAAGATAAAGTCGAATTTATATATTTTCAAAACCTATCTAAAGAAGGGGTTAAAGGCTATCTAAAGATACTAAAAAAACTACGTAGCCTAAACATTGACTTAATTATTCCATCTCACTCTGTAAATATAAATAAATATAATTTGATTGCTTTATTTTCAAAGTCGAAAGTTAGAGCTGGGCAGTCAGGTGGCAAGTTTAATTTCAATCATATTAATTATGATGATCAATCTCAGGGGCATAAAGTTGAGGTTAATTATGCAATATTTGACTTTATACTCAGTGAAGCAGGTTATAATTTTAAACCATGCATTAACCTTACCATCCCTAGTTACCATAAAACTAATCCCTATAGATTTATTGATAAATACGAAAGAGGTGTGATTTCGATAGCACCTGGTTCAGGTGTTGTTGAAAGTCATAAACGATGGCCTATTGAAAAATATGCTGAGCTTATAGAATTACTACTTCGCGATAAGTTCACTATTGCAATTTTAGGAGGGCCGGGAGAAGAGGAATTAGCTGAGAGCATAATGAGGTTGGTCGACCATTCTACGGGGATATATAATTTTACAGGTAAACTAAAAATCAAAGAGACAATGGATGTATTGTACGAAAGTGATTTTTTAGTTAGTAATTGTAATGGTATATCGCATATGGCTAGCGCAATAGAGCAAATAAAAATTATTGGTATCTATGGACCAACCAACTTTAAAATTACAGGAGCATATTCAGATAATTTTTTCCCTCAGTCTTTAAACTTGAAGTGCTCACCTTGCTATAACTCTAGTTATGTAACTGGATGTGGTAATCCTATTTGCATGTTAAATATTAATGCTCAAGATATTCATAATGCTATAAGAGAAGTGCAATGAAAATAATAATCAATTTCTTCATTAGAGGGAAAATATCATTTTTTGAAATGCTGATGGGCCAGATATGGACTGTTTTGATTAAGCTTAGTGGCGGGGAATGTGGTAAAAATTTGCGAGTAGGGCGAGGAGTAAAGTTTAAATATGGACCTAGTGAGAAAATCATTTTTGGTGATAATGTTTACATTGGCGATTTTGTAATAATTGATTGCAATCATGATTCAAAACTCTATATGGGTTCAAATAGTTACTTGAGTGTCGGTGTATTCATTGCTTCAAATAAAAGTATATCTATTGGTAGCTCAACATTAATTGCAGAGTATACAAGTATAAGAGATCATGACCATGGGACTCAATTGGATATAGAAGTATTTAAGCAAGAAAATGTGTCATTTCCCATTCATATTGGCGAAGATGTATGGATTGGGCGAGGGTGTGTTATTTTAAAGGGGGTCACTATAGAAAATAAATGCATAATTGGAGCCAACTCTGTAGTTAATAAAAACCTGTATTATGGGGATGTTGCAGTAGGATCTCCAGCCAAAAAAATAAAATCTAGAGTGTAGTATGAAGATTGTTAGTGCAATTAAGATTTTAGCCTTGGGGTCTCTTAGTGCTGGTGTTATTAGTTTTTTATCTATGGCGATTACAGCCAGATTTATTGATCCAATCTATTTTGGGCAGTACGCTGTATTCGCATCGATAGCAACTATTGTAGCAGTCATATCAACATTGAGAGCCGATATATTGATATGCCAAAAAAGAAGCAAAAAGCGAGCGGGCAATTTATTTTTAATCGCTATGTTTTTTGTTTTAATAATTTCTATATTGTCATTTTTGCTTCTGATAAGTTTTGGTTTTTATTTTTTTCAACCTATTAATGATAATTATTTAATATATTCCCTATTATCTCTTTCTATTTTTTCTCTCGGTTTTTTTCAGTCTGCGTCGTCACTTTCCCTTCATGAACGTAACTATAAAAAAATTGCAAAGATACGTTTAATACAAGCGATTCTAGGTGGTTTAGTACAGGTAGTTTTTGCTATGTTATATAGTGATTCTATGATGGCTCTAGTGTTTGGCTTCTTAATTGGTCAAGGCTTTGGAGGCGTACTTTTATTACCCAAGGGGTGCTTCAAACTTTCTAAGAGAAGGCTTTTAGAATGTACTTTAATATTTGTCAAAAATCGCAAAAACTTAATGCTATCTACATTTTCTGTATTCTTACTTATTTTGTCTCCTATGATGCCTGCGATTATTATTTCAAAGTTTATTGGTCTCCATGAGGCAGGAATATTTTATTTTGCGGTACAAACAACAACAATTCCTTTTACTTTTTTAAGGCGAATTTTTTCAAATGTTACTTTAGGTGAGGGGCAGGGGCTTTCTAGTAATTCATTTTTCATTTTTATAAATCGTAATACTAGGCGTATACTATATCTTTTATTATTCACTATAATAGCTTTTGTGATTTATTTTACTTATTCAGAGGTTATATTCGAATATGCTTTTGGAGTTGAATGGAAATTGAGTGGAAGGCTGAGCGCAATACTTGTGCCAATGTTTTTTGTTGATATGTTATCTTATTCATGTTTTCAATTTCTGAATTTAAAAAATAAAGGTTCGTGGCTATTGAAGCTAGAGTTGTTCAGGTTTTTAAGTGTAGTATTGGGGACATTGATGTTCTCAATGTTGGGCTTTAGTATTATTTCTGTTGTAAGTTGGTATTCTTTTTCTATGCTTATTTCATATTCAATTGTATGTGTTATGGTTTTTCAATATTTTGCTAGTGAACGTAGGAAGGAATATGTTGCTTAGACCTTCTTTCTTTTCATTGTTATTGTTCATTCATATTTATGCTTATTCCGCATGGGTAGGGCAAGGAACGTTATCTTCCGCTAGCTTATATATCACGCTGTTTTTATCTATAATAACTTTTCAGAATAATACTCGCTTATCTATAAATTACTTACTTCTTTTTATATTCTTTTCGATGATTTTATTAAGTTTTTCTTTTGGTATAAGTGGCGGGGCTTATGCTTTTATGCAATTACTAGCATCCTCTTTGATTTTTTTTGCTGTATTAACTAGTTTTAAAGCCAATAGAGGGCTATTAAAATTAGTTTGTTTCTTTTGTGTTGGTAATATTTTTATATTATTTTCATTTTGGGTTGGAACTGGGATGGTCTTATTTAAACCATGGGTCTTTATTAATTTAAACCCAAATGTATTAGGTTTTTTTAGTTTTTTAAATCTTTTTTTTATAATAATATTATTTACATATGAAAGGAATTATATTACCAGTATTTTTTTGGTTTTCACTACTAGTTTAGCTTTAATGCTTATTGTGGTATCAGGTGCTAGGACTGCTTTTGTTGCATCAATTTTAGCGGTTTTAATTTACTTTGTAATTAGATCAATAAACATCAAATACAAAGGGTATTTTTTGATTATAGCCTGTATTTTTTGTTTTATACCATTTTTAGCATATGGGTATGTTTTTCTCTCAGAATCAATTTACTCAGAGGGTTTAAATCAATTAGTTTGGGAACAAACGGGTAAGAGTTTATTTACAGGTAGGAATGATATTTGGGCCATTATATTTGATGAGGTAGGGAGGAATTTTTTCTTTGGCTCTGGGTTGGGTGCGAGTTTGGAGCAAATTGGTATTAACATATCATCACATAACTTATATTTGATGATAATATTCCAAGTTGGCTTAGTAGGTTATTTGATATTTATGTGTTGGTTAATTGTTATGCCGAAAGTGCTTGTGCCATACCTGGGACCTTATAATGATCCTATTGCTATCTTGAGCATTTCTTGGGTTTTAGCAACCCTTATGCATCAGGGGTTTGAGATTTTCTTATTCCAAAATAATCTTGCAGCAAGCTTTTTGTTCTGGTTTGTTTTTGCTATTCCGTTTACACAAAAAAATATATTAAGTTGAGTTTAAAATGAAACAAATATTACAAGATATGTCTAAAGGAGGCTCGGCCATTGTTGAAGCCCCTGCGCCTCAAGTCACAAAAAATAACATGTTAATCAATACCTCTACTACACTAATATCTGCAGGCACCGAGAGAATGTTAGTTGATTTTGGTAAAGCTAACCTAATTGACAAAGCACGTGCTCAGCCTGATAAAGTAAAAATGGTACTTGAGAAAGTACAAACTGATGGTTTAATGACCACGGTCGATGCTGTTAAATCTAAATTAGCACAGCCGTTGCCGCTTGGTTACTGCAATGTTGGTACGGTAGAAAGTGTCGGTACTGGCGCTGATGACTTTAAAGTTGGAGACAGAGTTGTATCTAACGGCCCGCATGCTGATGTAGTGCGTGTCCCTAAAAACTTAGTTGCTAAAATTCCAGATAATGTAACCGATGAAGAAGCGTCTTTTACAGTTGTGGCGAGCATTGGCTTACAAGGTATTCGTTTAGCTAATCCAACATTAGGTGAATGTTTTGTCGTAACCGGTGTTGGTTTAATCGGTTTATTAACCGTACAAATGTTACGTGCGCAAGGTTGCCGTGTGCTAGCAATTGACTTTGACCAATCTAAACTTGATTTAGCTAAACAGTTTGGTGCTGAAACCTGTAACCCTGGTAAAGGGGAAGACCCTGTCGCAGCGGGTATGGCATTTAGCCGTGGTATTGGCGTTGATGGGGTAATTATAACCGCATCAACTAAATCTAATG
>TARA_R110002126_G_scaffold274155_1_pt1 | contig 10255 bp, 11 predicted proteins | sample TARA_R110002126 | Tara Oceans TARA_R110002126 (sample SAMEA4397536) | marine metagenome | biome: Polar Biome; feature: [DCM] deep chlorophyll maximum layer (ENVO:01000326); material: water (ENVO:00002006), including particulate matter (ENVO:01000060) such as... | depth 30 m | reverse complement strand
ATTTATTGATATAGCTAACTATGGCATAATTGGAATGTTAGTTGGAAGAAATCAGTGGAAATAATGAAGAGCAAAGAGCTTGAGCTAATAAAAGAGTTGAACGACCTCTATAATAGGGGTCTTCAGCCAACGGAGAATCAATATGAAGTTTACGATGCGTATAATGATAATTCTATATTTGAAATAAAAATTAGAGATGCTGTTTATGACACTCATTATATACAGGTAGATAAGTTTTACAATTTACTTATGGTGGGCGAAGCTATAAATAAAAAGCCTTTTTACCTAGTTAAAGACTCTTCAGGGATTTATTTATACAATTTAGACGAAATAAAAGAAGAAACTATTACCTCTGATATTGTGCCAAATTTTGCTCCATACAGGACAGAATTCAAGAACAATAAAAAAATTACTAAGTATTTTTACGAGTTAAATAAATATAATTCGTTAAATTTATGAAAATGAACTTTGATAAAGAAATAGAATTATTGGTTGAAAACAACCCTAACGACTACACTTTAGGATCAAAGCTTAGAACATTATATAGTGAAAGAAAGCTCAATACAATCCAAGAGAATAAAACAGCTAGAGGCTGAAGGTTATTATGTCATTAAATTAATTAAGACTAATAAAAATGGTATACCTGACTTAATAGCAATACCAAAAGACTCTAAAGTTTTGTTTTCTGAAATAAAAACAGAAAAGGGAAAGCTTTCTAAACTACAAGAATACAGACTAAAAGAATTAAATGACCACGGAATTGAAACAGAAGTATACAGAGGATAGAATATTTGATGTGGGTGAGGACTTTGTTGATCAGCTTCAAGAAAGCTTTTCTCTTCCCGACTCATTAGCTGTGGCTAAACTAATTAATAAGAACCTGTCTATTCTAAGTCCTGTTGAAACAACTACTTATGGTGGGGTTGTTCATAATCCAGATCCTATTTTCTTTTCTTTACGTTGCGTAAAACTGTCTGATAATTTTTATTCTTTTACTAGAGTAAATGAAATTGATGTAGATGACTACCTAGACTTAATTAACTTAAATTCAATATTAAAATGAATCTTGACTACAAATTCAAAAATGTTCTTACAAAACAAGATAAAAAAAACATACTCTATAAAATAGTAAAGGGAGATAGTTTAGATAGAATAGCAAATAGATATGGCTTAACAGCTTCATTCTTAAGAAGAAATTTCAATAATTATATTGGAGACTCTTCCACTGAAAAAGCAAAGTTGGGATATAAAAACGAGCCTTACTACAATAATGAAATGGACTACGGCTCTATGCCATCTTATAGTGTGGATGGATTAAGTAATCCAGAATTAAAAATTTACAATGAAATATAATTTTAAAGACATAGAAAAGATTTTAGAGTTTAAAACTTGGTCTGATAGAGAAAAAATAGATGAGTTATTAAGAATTGATTGCAATTTATATGCACATTTAGGAATTGACTCCACTAAGTCAGACAAGGAGTTAGTAAGAAAACAATCTAGAATTATTTACAAACAAATAAAAACAATTGATCCTGTTATGGGAGAAAGCTTTTTATACGCAATGGACACATAAGATGAAGCACCACGTTACATATGTTAACTTTATAACTAAGATGATTAACGATACTACTGATGACATTTATGAAAATTTAATGGATAAAAAACAAGACCAGGTAAACAAGTCTTGTAAAAATCTAATTAAAATTCTAGATGAGTTAGTGGACTACGAGGAATAATGTTCTTCTACGTGACATCTTGAACAAAGCACTTTACATTTATCTATTTCTTCTTGAAGTTTTTTAATGGCCATTCCTCTGTGTACGCCATTACTTACTTCAAACTTCTTATTGTCTTCGTGGTGATGAAACTCAAGAGCTTGAGTACAAAAATCAGGATTTGTTTCTTTAGAGTATCCACACTTTCCACAGGACATTGCTTCTTTAACTTCTTTAAGCCATCTTTTATTGACGTATCTACGATGTCTTTTCTTTTTACCGTAGCATTGAGTACATTGGTGTCTTGAATATCTCTTGCCGTTTTTGACTCCAGCGGTAGGAAAATTAGATTCAGGATGTAATTGATTGCATATCTTGCAAATCTTCATTACTCAATATAGTAATTATTATCTACTTGTAGAGAGTTTAATTTCTTTTTTTTCTCTTTGCATATCTTTAATGTTTCCCTTAACTACTGTAGAAACATCAGAAGGTAAAAGACCTATAGAGTATAAAAGATAAGCCATAAAATTTATTTTAGCAGCATCTTTATATTTAGGATCAATTTTTTTAACTTTACCTTCTTCTCCCTTATATTTTTTTTGATACTCTCCCTTATATGCCATTCTACCTAAATCATAAACCACGACTGCGTTTTTACCAGTAATGCCTAAAACACCTAACTGATCTAAAAACTCTTTTCTGTCTTCTGAAAACAATTGAAAAGGTTCTTTTTTGTCTGGTTTAGCAGTTTTTTTACTAGTAGATAACTGAATTTCTTCTTCTGGTTCTTCTTCAGCAAATAGTCTTAATACGTAGTTTGCTAATTCAACAGTTGGAACATCTACTAAAGGCAGTGGAGATAAAACATCTTTAACTATATTACCTGCCCTTCCTTTTCGCCTGTTTTTTTGTGATTTTTCTTTAGTTTCTTCATCATCATCTTCTAAAGTGAATTTTTCTAACATTTCACTTATCAACAATCCTAAAGAATTAAAAAGAGCCGTCTCAGCAGCTAATCCACCAATTGATCTTGCTGCTGCTGCCTTGTCTTGAGTTGTAGACATTTTGCTAGTTAACATAGTCACATCACTAACCATTCTAACTTTTTGATTTAAGACAAAGTTGGCAAAAGGCAACATTACTTTTCTAAACACTTGTATGTAAGGTTTTTTGCTATTAAATATATCGCCTTGTAAATCTACGTCAGATACGTTTTGCTGCCTACCTACTTGTTGCTCTGCAAAATCAGCAGCTTCTTCATTTATCTTATGAGTATTCCAGTCAATTCCACTAGGATTTATTCCTTGTTTTTTCAAGGACTTAGTATAATATGCAAGCCAAGAAGCTCTAGCTGCAAGCTTGTCTGGATTAGCTACAAAAGCCTGTAAGTAAGCTTGGTTAACTTTATTTAACTGACTATAAGCCTTACCAAATTTAGTTTTAGCAGCGTTTTCTATCTTAGAATTATTAGATTCTAAAAAACTTAAAGACTGTAACCCCCTATTAGCAATACCATATCCACTATTATTTAAAAATTTATTAACAGCTGGGTTCATTAAAAGAGTCATTCCTCTAGTAGTTGAAACAGGCCCAGAATTAATTAAGGTACTTACTAAGGGAACTAACTGCTTTAGGAACTGAGTAGGGCCACCTAATGCTCTACCAACATTTAAGGAGCCAAACTTATTTAACCCATTTACAAACTTTGAATACTTAACAAAATCAACTCCTCTTTTGGAAGCTATATATTTCTTAAACTTCTCGGTGACCAAATCCCTATCCGACTTGTTTGGTATTATTTTAGAGTAAGCATCTGAATTTACAAATCCTTTTAGTTGTTGGATGCTTTCAGCAGTGTATATATCAGTTAGTGCTGCTCCTAAACTTTTACTGTTTTGAGAATCAAATCCTAAATTAATTATTCTATTTTCTGGTAGATTAAAGCTAGGTTTTTTAGGTTTTAAAACTCCTGTTTCTTTGTCGTAAATTACTTCGCTTGTGCCTTCAAAAATAGGATCACCTATGTTTTGTTCTGAGCTAGGGGTTTCAACTAAAGTAAATGAGTCTGGAGTATAGTTTATGTCTTTACCTAATATTCTGTTATATACATTTAAAGATATGTCCGCTAACTCTTCTCTACGAGAAGCCCACTCATTAGTAACCCAATCAACTGCTTCTTTGTTTAATGGATCCACTTTAGAGTCAACATCATTTACATTATTTGCTCCTTTTAATATTTTATTATAAATCCCTTCATAGACTTTGGCTCTTTTATTATCGTTAGTTTCGCCTGTTTGTTTTAATTTATCTATACTTTGTTTTATTAACCCTTTTCTTCTTTTAAATTCTTGTTGTTGCTCTTCTGTAGTTCCATTAACAGTTCTTCTCATAAAAGCAAACATTCCTCTCTCTACGTCGTTTTCTGGTGTATTAAAAGCTTGTCCATTTGGTTTGGACTTTTTATAAAACTTTTTGAAATAATTATCAAAAACTTGATTAGCTTCTTTGTCAGCTTTAGCAACTCCTTTTGTTACTCCAGTAAAACCACTAGCCTTTGAAAATCTTTTAGCTTTTTCCTGAGACCTAAACATAAACTCTTGAATAATAGGAAACTGAGCAAAGTTTTTTAAGTATTCTTGAGACAAAGATTTACTAAAGAAAAACCTAAGAGATTTAGCTACAAGCCCTTTCTTTTCTTCTGCTATTGCTTCTTTTACCCCTTTATCTTGAGATATAGTTGCATTCATACCTCCCGTAGTTTGGTTGGTTGCAAAATTGGTTAAAGCATCTAGTGCCTTCAACTGTTCAGCAGGACTTAAATTATCTAAGTCAACATTTAAAAAGTTTTGAATTATTTCTTGGTCATTAGCAGATATTTTTACTTGTTCACCAGTAAAAGGATCAATACCTGTCTTTATTTGTTTCTTTATTATTGCACTATAAGTAGAGAAAGCTTTTTTAATTCCCTTTGCGATAATGTCTGCTTTTTTCTCAGCTTTTAATTTTATTTCTTTTGGTGTCTTTACACTTTCTTCATCTACACTATTTAAGATTTCTCTCATTTCACCTAGAGATAATTCTTCAGAACTCAATCCTGTTAATTCTTCAAATGCTTTAGCTTCTTGCTCGCGAAGTGTTTGTTCTTGAACTTTTAGCTCATTACTACTATACTCGTCTACTTTTTTTATGTCTACTGATTCAGCTACCTTAACATCCCCTTTAAAAGCCTTGCTTTTTTTAAGCCCCTCTACTATGGCTTCAGCTTGAGATATATAAGCATCAATATCTGAAACTGTTCTTGGGTTAATTCTTAAAAATTGTTTAACTGACTGAGCAACAGTTCCTTCTACGTCAGGTGACTTAGATATTTTATTAATTCTTTTTTTAAGAGATTCTGCTTTTTTGTCTTGCTGTATTGTATTTAGTGTTTTTGGTGGTGTTTCAACTACTACATCTTTATCTATACCTAACTCTTGTTTTTGTTGGTTAGTTAGTTTTTTCTTCATTGCAGGGCTCATTATATCTTCCATTACAACTACTTCAACCTCTCCAACTATAGGGCCAAACGAACCCTCTACATATTCATTATTATTTAAAGTGTTGGCTGCGGGTATATTATCAGATGAAGCCACTGCACCATCTACCTTTTGTACAACACTTCTGCTTCCGTCTTTATTTATAGTTATTTCTACAGTTTTAGATCCTTCACCTTCTTCTGTTTCAATATTATATATCTCCTTGCTTGTTGGAATTTGAGAATCTTGTATTGTTATTTCCTCATCTATGCCTAATTCTTGTTTTTGCTTGGTAGTTAATTTATCCTTCATCTTAGGATTCATAACCTCTTCCATTGCTAGTACTTCAGCTTCACCAACTATGTTATCATAAGCACTTTCTACATATCCTTTAGTCTCAAGAGTGTTGTCTTTTGACAGATTTTCGCTACCTGCTACTACTCCATCTACCTTTTGAACTATTGTTCTGCTTCCATCCTTGTTGGTGGTTACTTCTACAGTTCTAACTCCTTCTCCTTCTTCAGTTTCTATGGTATATATTTCCTTACTTGTTGGAATCTGGGAGTCTTTTATTACTGCCTCTTCTTCCGTTTCGACAGAAGGCTCCTGTACTTCTTCTTTTGTTTTACTATCTTCATTTATGATGGCTTTTACATCTGCGTCATCTTTTGCTTTGATTTGCTCTAGCTGTTTATCAACTGCAGCTATTCTATTATCAATGTCACCTGCCAAAGAAGGGTCTGTTTTTTCTTTTTCTTTTATTAATTGTTCTTTCTTTGTTATTAAAGCAGCTGCTTCTAACATATTATCAGTAATCTTAACAGCTCCTGCAGTTTTAGCTTCTGCATATTCCATTGCTTTAACTTCATTTATAGTCTTAGCAGCCTCTTCTTTAGTGAGAAGACCGTCATCTACTAGTTTAGTCCCTGCTTTTTCTAAACCATCTGTGTTTTGTGCTAACTGTCTAACAATGTCATTTCTTTGATTATTTGTAAGAAGTTTTTTAGAACCTATTCCGGTCGTTGCCCCTACAGTTAAAAGTATAGTTTCATACACATCAGCCCTTTTTAAATCCTCAATACCAGACCTAGCGTCTACACCTGCAGTGTAATTTATTAAACTATTTATACCTTTTTCAGATAAAAGAACAGGTATTTCTTCTATAAATAATTCTTTGGCGTTTTCCTTAATTAAGTCCCTTGATTTATCTTTAAGTTGTTTTATGGAGAAATCTTTACCCTTTTTCTTAGCTAAGTCAAATAAAGCATCTTTAACTATCTTTGTAGATCCTAATAGTTTCTCATTACTTCCGGCTAATGCAGAAAAAAGACCATCAAGAGTAGATATGGAATTACCATAGACAACAGCTTTATCATTAGCATCTGTTTCACTTAACCCTTGAGCCATAAGGTCATCTTTTACAGAAGCCATATTATCGGCAACTGTGCTTGAAAAAGAAACTAACCCCATACCTAGCTTAGGATTAACTCCAAGAGATTTTGATACGCCCTTAGAATTTTTTATTAAACCATAAAGATTTACTAACGTACCTGCTATCCCTGTTAAGCTAGACCCTAATTCTATGTTTGTATTAGTGAAGTCTCCTTCTGTTAAGGCTGCTTTTCTTGCTATTTGTATAACATCGCCTTCTGGAATAATATCATCTACTCTTATATTTGTTTCTTTGTCATAAATAACTCCAGTATCAGAAACAATATATTCCTTTCCTTCGTACATTACTTCTTTTCCTTGCGTAATAGCAGACCTTTTAACTTGCCCAAAATCTAAATCGTGCGCTTGAGCTGCATCTAAAAATGTTTCGCTTATGCCGGCCAGGGCACCTTTTTTTTCAAAACCTGATGATGTTAGTAGTGCATCAGCTTCTGCAAAAAGACTAGATGCAACACCCATAGAATATTTAACAGCTGCATTAGCACCTGATTTTAACACATCAAGACCTGTTGAAAGTCCTCTAGTTAAAAGACCCCTTTCTTGTCTCTCTAATAGTTTACGTCTATCTTCTCTTTCATCCAGGATAACTTCTTTGTTGTATGACTTTAAGTTGTTTAAAAGGGTTTGAGAATCTTTTTTATTTTGCTCTATTAAAGACTGTCTTGAAGCATCATCTGATGCGTCTATTAATTCAAGATTTTTATTTAACTTGTTAGCCAAAAATGATGAAACTTGCTTTTGTATTTTCTCTTCATCTTCAAACTGCTCCCCTTCATCATTTAATAATATGTTTTTAAAGAAGTCATAAGCCTTTGATTCTGGCCTTAAATTTTCTTCTTTCCAACTATTAAACTCTTCAGGATTTATTTGTAATTCACTTAAAACTTTAGACTGTGTATCAACTGGATCAGGTATTCCTTCAGGCTCTTCTAATTCAACTGTTTTTTCTGAGGAATCCAATGAAGCATCTGGTGTTTCGACCTCTGTAATAGATTCCGTAACTTCCTCCTGAACAGGTAAATCTGAATCTTTTTTTTTTACATCACCCCAAGCAGACTTAAAAGTTTCCAAATCAGTTTGGTTGCTAACCACTTTAGAATCTACTCCTTGCTTATGCAAACTTTCTTTTATAGAATCATCTGCATTTAAAAACTGTTCAAAGGTTGTTTCACTACTAAGTAACCCTTGAGCTATATAACTTTCGTAAAGTGCTTTTAATTCTTCCACTTATTTAAGGATTTATACGATTTCCAAATGGATCAGTCTGGATTGGTACAGACCTGTCTACTTTTACTTGTTGAGTGGTTGGAGTGTCATATTTTACAACTCCATTTTCCACGAAAAAGTCATACCCTTCTATATCCATTTTGTATTCGTCAATTCTTTCTGGAGTCAACCCTTCTAACTCATTCATAAAGTTTTCAATTTGTGACTCACTTTTAATTGTAACCCCTTCTAGTTCTCCGTCTTTTAGTAAAAAGAAATTAGCATTAGGGAAACTTTTTAATGCAGCTGGATCGACTACTTTATCTTTAGATACAATTCTTGTGTCTGGATCATCCATTCCTTCTACCCTTTTTATTATAACATTTAAAAAAGGTTTCCCAGCTTGCATATTAGTCATCATTTGTTTAGCAGCTATTCTGTTAGGCAGAAAAGCAGCTTTAAACCTAGCGTCATAAGCTTTTGCTTTATCAGCATCCTTCTTATCCACAGACCTTTCATAAGTTCTATCTAAAGAACCTATTATTTCTTTTCTTAATCCTTTTTTAGCATCGCTAATTACCTTGTCTAAATCAACAGCAATTGGTTGTTTAGTTTTATTGTCAATTTGAACCTGTATTTCATTAGCATTAGCTGGAGTGCCTAGCACCAAAGTTTTCCCTCCTGGACCAGATAGATATTCTAAAGCGTTTATTCCGTTAGCGTCGCTTATTTCGGCATTTACAATACCATCAAGAGAATTTTTAAACTCTTTTCCATCGTAATTAATTGTCTTAGTTCTTACGCCATCTTTAGTGATAGTTGTGCTAAACTTACCTAAACTTAAATCTGCTTTATTAATGACATCCATATTAAACTCCTTATTGTAGAAGTTCATAACACCTAAGTCATTAGCAACTGGCTGTGTGACTATTTGACCATTTACATTAGTAACAGACTCTAGCATCATTGTCTCTGAATTCCATTCCACGGTTCTATTTGCAACGTTACCTATTTCACCTTGTATATCAGCCATCAATAAAGAAACATTTCCAGTTCCTTCTTTTAATACGTTTTCACGTAGTTTATCGTAAGAAGATTGATAATTAACTAAATTATTTTTTAATATCTGATACTGGCTGGTTAATGAGTTTGTTGCTATTTTATATTGAGTAGCACTTATTTCACCATTATCGTACTGGTCTTTTATTGTTTGATTTCCATTGCCAACATTTTGAATAATTTCAGCATAATATTTTGTTTGGTCTGGAGTTGCTCCTTTTGGAAGTTTTTGTATTTCTGCACTAACAGCTTGATCTGTTGCAGCCACACCTGCTTTTTGAGCTTCTCCAGCAGCGAATGCTCCGCCTAATGCTGTGGTTAAGCCACCACTAACTGCTCCCCAATCAACGGTAGTCTTTTCAATATCTCTTTTTACGTAACCTAATCCTGGTGCTGCCATTATTGTTGCCTCATAAAATTATTAAATTCTCTAGTAGATAATCCTTCTGGTAAATTGAAATAATCATCTGATCCAGATAAATAATTACTATACCCTTTAGGCTGTAGGCTTTGTTTAATCTGCATTGGAGAAACACCCGCAGTTACCATACCTGTATAATCTCCCACTAATGAGGCTGGAGCCTGTAAAGCGGCTTGTGTTCCTTGGGTCATTCTTTGTTGTGCATCTGCTGCCTGTTGTTGAAAACCAATAGCTTGACTCTCGTCTAAAGCTTGTATTCTTCCAGCAACTTCTTGCTCTCCTTTAGCAATGTCTTTGTCTAAGTTTTGAATATCTGTTCTTTTCTGCATTTCCAAAGCTTGTCTTTGTTTTGTAGATTGTTGCGCTAACCTACTTCCCATTGCAGCAGCTAACCTAGGGTCGTCTCCAGCAGTGACATCTAACACGGTAGATAAATCTTGGCTTATGTTTTCGCTAGCTGTATCATACAGACTAGGATCGATAGACCTCATTCTTTGAGCATTTATTGAGGCACTATCGTAAGCTTTGTTAACGTATTTTTTAGCGTTAGCATTAGCTATCCTCATATCTTTTTTAGCAGTAGCCGCTTGACCTAGACTAAAAAGAGCACTTGCTCCTTTAGTAATGCCGCTTATAATTAGCATTGTAGCAGGGTCCATCCCTAAAATCAAACCTTCTGAAGGCATAAATGAAACAAAAACGTATTGAATAAGGTAGATGTTAAGTATTGCGAGTATTATCTTAATCATATGCAAATATAGTAATTTAAGGGAAACTTTTCATAGATTCCGTTCCAACTGAGAATAATTCTACTTTGGATGTGGAATCGTTTGTTAATTCATACTCACAGTAATGTCCCATTACACCGTGAGATTCAGCTA
>TARA_R110002126_G_scaffold73663_4_pt1 | contig 10267 bp, 11 predicted proteins | sample TARA_R110002126 | Tara Oceans TARA_R110002126 (sample SAMEA4397536) | marine metagenome | biome: Polar Biome; feature: [DCM] deep chlorophyll maximum layer (ENVO:01000326); material: water (ENVO:00002006), including particulate matter (ENVO:01000060) such as... | depth 30 m | reverse complement strand
TACCTGTTCAAGCGTGGACCAAATCAGTTCCCGACCGGGACGCCATGCCCACCCGTATGCCCGGTCCATATGCTGCAACACTTCCACCCAGACGATGTCATGCAGCGGAACGTCCCCGTTCATTTCGCATTCACGGAACGCATCGAACCACAAGTCCCACGTGTCATCGTCGGACAGCATGGTGTGCAGGTTGGTGGGGCTGTTCAACGGGCCGGCGGGTCTTCCATTCCGCCCCGGACCTTGCGTCAATGATGCCAAGCCGGACCGGGACGTGATGGTGTAGGTGTTCCAATAGGTGCAGGCTTGCGGCCCGGAATAGTACCGAGAGCGACCGTCCGGTTCGCGGGAGAAGAAGCCGGAACCAATGGTGGAACCGCCGAAGGGGCACACCACCTTCGTGCGTTCGCCTGGCGATAGGGCGTCGGCAACCGTTTGCCACACCCGCCCGTCTGACAGGCGCATGGCCCGGAAGTCCACTTCCACTTTGCTGGCGTCTTTGGGCCGCCGCGGCTTCGGCACCGCTTGGTCGTCTTGCCCGTCGTCCGCCAGCACGCCAGGCCGCAGGTAGGCTTCCCGCAGTTCCGCCAGCTTCGTGCGCTCCAACACGGTGGGCGCGGCCTGCACCACCTGCACTTCCCGCGGGTTGCCGGGTGCCTTCGTGTTCGTGCTTCCCGGCATCCGGGCGAGCCGGGCGCCAACGTCGTGGGTGGCGTCGTACGCGGAAGACATCTTCAGCGCGGGAGCAAAGGACCGGCCCACTTCGAACGCCAGGCGGTTGGCTTCGGCAATCAGTGCCGCCGTGATTTGCTGAAGTGCCAACAGCTCCGGGGCCATGTCTTCGGCCACGGCGTAGTGGATGTGGAATCCCCACCCGCTGTCCAAGACCAACGTGGGCTCCAAGCCCACCGCCCGCTCCACGCACGGCACCAGCTCTTCAAGCAACAGCAACCGCAGGCCGGCCACGACCTCGGGGTCTTCCGCGTACAGCTTGGCCTTGCGTTCCGCTGCGCGTGCTTCGAGCACATGGCCGCGTGCTTCGCGGGCGGCGTCATACAGTCCCAATAGGTCAAGGTCAAAGAAGAGGCTTGTTGCGCCCGTGCAGTTGTGCGACGTGCGCCCACGGCCGTGGCGGTCCACCTTGTCCGCCGGGAAATATCCGGTTGAAATGTACTCCCCGCCCCGCAGGGATTGGGTGACGTAGGTCTGCCCTTCGGGTGGTGTCGGCCACACCCGCTTCACGTTCGCGTCCATGCTTCCGCCTATGGCTTGATGATGGTGGCCCACGCGGCATCAGCTTGCAGGCGCCGCCGTAGGTCCGACTGCGTAGCCGGTCGCAGTACCCGCTCCACGTAGTCGGGCACGGATATGCCAGCGCACGCCGCGGACATCTTCAGTTCCCGTTCATGGTCCCCGGACAGCTCCACCCGATATTTGGCGGCCTTCGTTTCTTTCTGTTCTTTGCTTTCTTTCATGTTCATCCCCTGTAGAAGTCTTCGCGTAGCTGGACGGCTTCGCCCGGTGATAGCGCCAGGCGTGCGTGGCGATAGGCTGGCGGTTCTGTCCACCGCAGCGCGGAACGGCCGAAGCACCGCAGCCAGAACAGGCCGCCGCTTGCCCGCCGAAGCGGTGCCCAACCGGCAAGCGGCGGTCCGCAAATGGTGACGGCATCAGAAGCACGGCGGCCCATGACCGTCAACAACCTGCGGGCTACGCGGGCCGGGGTGGGCGCTATCATTCGGCCACCACCGGGGAGGCGTCCGTGTGCCGCCGGGTAACGGATAGGGTCCACCCTCCGGCCAAGTCATACAGCGTGCAGTCCATGCCGGGCGCGTGGACCACGGACCGGGGCACGGCGTCCAGCTCCAAGAGCACGTTGGCCGATACGTGAACCTTCTTTCCGACGCCGCCGGACAGGGAGCTGAAGGTGAAGGACACAAAGTCCGGGTATCCGGGCGCGTCCGCAAACGGGGAGGGTTCCCCGAAGTCACAAATCATCACCTGAAATGCGGGGATGCCGTCCATTCGGTCGTCAATGTCAGCGCAATACTTCGCCAGCTCCGCAAAGGTGACGGCTTCGGATTTGTTCATGGTGTCGTCCTACAGGAACATAGAGAAGTAAAGGCCGCCGAAGATGACCACGGCCCCAAAGATAGAGCCGGCAAGTTCCCGCCAGTCAAGCGGGGTGGTGGTGCAGGTGGGCATGGTCGGGACTCCTTTGGCGCCGGTTCGTTCCGGCTTGACCCTATGATACCAATGTGGAGGATTGGCGTCAAGGAGAAAGGGTGAGAATGTCGCGGACTTATTATGTCCGGGTTGTTTGTAAGTCCGTCCCCGTGCGCCTTCTCACCGAGTGCGGCCCCTTTGCTCTTGACATGCCGACCATGCACTCAGTTGAACGCCGTGCTGGACGGGCTTCTTGACCCAATAGTGCAAGGTAGTGCAGGGTTTCCCCCTAGAGCGATAGAGTGAAAAGACAGATGAAACGGAGGCCGAAAAGGTCGCCCTACCTTGCACTTGAAACGTGAAAACGCCGTGCTGTACGGCGTTCAACCGAGTGCAACCTCGGCATGTCAAGAGCTACGCTTCCCCAAAGTCCCGTCCTGCGCTATACTTTCGCCAACGGAGTCTTGATGGACCACCCGGCCGTGCCGAAGATGCTTTCCCCGCAACAGATAGACCGTGCGCTGGTGGAGCTGGCGCCGGATGCGCTTGCCGCGGTGGAGCGGGTGCTGCGCGGCACCGCGAAGCCCAACCGGATTGTCATTGATACGGCGTTCCGGGTGTTGGACCTGGCGCGGGACTACGAAGTGCCAGAGCTGGACGCGCCCGAAGTTGCGGAGCTGCGCAACGTGTTGCAGCTGGTGGGCCGGACTTGACCGCGCCCCTACTCGTGGAGCTATGCGCGGGTACCGCGGCCCTATCGCTCCGGCTCGCGGCGAAGCACGCCCGGCCACCTGTCTCTCGGATGGGTGCCAAGACCGGCTACGCGGACGTGATCTTGCGCGTCCTCGGCTTGCGTCCAGGTCAGGGCGCGGACCGGTACCTGTGGTGTGAGCCCGACGACGGTGTGCGGCTGTTGCTCCATGCGTACACGGATCGGGCGCTGGCGTCCGCGGCGGCGGAGATCATCCGGTCGTGGAAGGACGAGGAGCCCCGCGCGCTGTGGAAACGGCTGCGGGCGGAGGGGCCGGCGAAGTGTCCGCCGGTGGATGCGCGGGAGGTGGCTCGGTGGGCGTTTGTGGCCGGCGGATCCCTAATGGGCATTGGCGGGGGCCCCTACGGCGGCAACCTTGAGGGGCACCCGGGAACCGCGACTGGTGGACCAGCGGCTCCGGCTATGGATCGAGTGCCGCGGAGGCTGGAGGCTGCCCCAACCATCCCCGCCACAATCACCCCAGACGCGCGCAAGGTTGACCCGCGAGAGGTGGCTCGGTGGGTCCAGACGGAGGCGTATACCCGAGGCGATGGCCAGTTTGACCGGATCATGGCCGGCGAGAAGCCCCCGTCCTCGTCGAAGCGGTGGGACTGGTCACCCCAGCCGGATTGGGTGGCGCGGCGGGCTGACGCGCTACAGACCCTCCCCGCGATAATCACCAACGACGCGCGCCCGCTGGAGCCGGTCAACCTACCGCCGGGGACCGTGGCCTACATGGACCCGCCGTATCAGGGGACGACGCCATACGCGCACCTGCTACCCCGTGAGGATGTGGTCGCTATGGCGCGACGCTGGGCCGACGCTGGCGCCTTGGTCTGCGTGTCCGAGGCTGAGCCGATTCCCGAGCTGATGGCGGACGGGTGGCACGCTGTCGAGATTGGCGGGGAAAGGGTCGGGCAAAAGAGGACATTTAGCAAACAACAAGCGGAATGGGTGACGATGAGCCGCGCGCCCGCGTGGCGTCCAAGCATTCAGGCGGGGCTATTCCGCGCCCGCGTGGACGCATGAAGCCGTTCCTTCCGGGCCGCGTGCCGCCTGCTATGGCGCTGGACGTATACGCGCTGCTAGGCAGCGTGGACGCCTTCGCCCGGCTCCACTACGTGCAGGACAAGGACAGCAAGCGCCCGGTGCCGTTCGTGCCTTCGCCCATGCAGGAGAAGATATTTGCGGCGGTGGAAGCTGGGCACCGTCGTATTGTCATCGTGAAAGCGCGCCAGGTATACGCCACCACGGGTTGCAAGATGGTGTTGCACCACCTGGCCTACACCGCACGACATGAAGCCATGCACGCCGTGGTATCTATGCGGGACGATTCCGCGGCCATGCTGTTGGACGATGCGCGGCGGTGGCTTCACGACCCGCCCACGCTGTTGCAGCGGCCTATCCGCACGCAAGCCCGCGCCCGCATTCAGTACGACGACACCGGGGCGTCCCTTCAATCCTTCACGTCCCGCAGCTCCACCGGCCTGCGGTCCTTCACCCCGTCCGCGGCCACTCTGTCCGAAGCGGCCTACTCGCCAGACCTGGAAGAAACCATCGCCCAAATGGACGCCGCCGTGGGTGATGGGCTTCTGATGGTGGAGTCCACCGCCAACAACCCGGCGGACTTCTTCAGCCAGTTGGTGCAGGCCGCCCCGGACAACGGGTGGTGCTTGTTGACGATGTGGTGGCACGAACACCCGGCCTATGCGGACCCGCTGGACATGGTGCCGGCCGACTTCGAAGCCACACTAGAAGACGCCGAACGGGACATCCGGGAAGAGTACGGGCTAACGCTTGGCCAGCTCCACTGGCGTCGGCGGACCGCGGCCCGTATCGGCTCGCCCCACAAGTTCCGGCGGGAGTACCCCGCCTGCATGGATGATTGCTTCCTTGACCGGGAAGGCGGCTACTTCGAAGACGAGCTGTTGGGGTCCATCCACGTGGTGGAGCATTCCCTGCACGGCACCGCGCACGGGCGGGAGATAGAACCGCCCCAAGCCCATGACCGCTACGTGATGGGCGTGGACATTGGCGGCGGCGTCGGCGGGGACTATTCCGCACTGTGCGTGGTGTCCGTGTCCACCCGACAGGTGGTGTACACCGAACGGAACAACCGGATAACGCCGGCCCAATGGGCGCACCGAATCATCCAAGTTGGCGCCCGATACGGGCAAGCGCTTGTCCTTGCCGAATCCAACAACCACGGCCACGCCACCCTGTTGGAAATGGACCATTGCGGCTACCGCCAACAATGGCGCAACCCGAAGGGCAAGCCGTGGGTGACCACGCTTCAATCCAAGCTGGACGCATTCGATACCCTGCGGGAGTCCTTGCAACTGGTGCAGATATTGGACCGGCCCACGTGGATGGAACTTCGAAGCCTCACCATCCCCGCCGGCAAGGTGGCGCCCGAAGCCCCGAAGGGTGCCCACGATGATGCCGCCATAGCGTGCGCGTTGGCGTTCCGGTGCCTTCGCGATGTCCCCGCCACGTGGCGCACGCACGCGCTACACTCCAACCGAACGCGGGTGGATGACTTGATAGCTTCTTCCCGTGCCCGACGAATCCGTTCGTCTTCGTTGCCGTTTTAGGGGTCCACGTGCTTGAACCGTCCGACGTTCGCGACATCTTGACCCAACATGACCTTTACTGGGACCAACGGCGCGACCGGCTACGGGAAGCGCGGCGCCTGTACATGACACAATTTTGGGAGACTGAAACCTATCCCACGCTTGATGGCATCCTCCGCACCGAAGTGCCCAAGGCATACGCCGTGGTTGAATCGTACTTGGGTAGCTTGTACGCAAAGAATCCAAGCGTTCGGGTGGAGCCGGATATCAGGGACCGCGGAAACCCCGAAGTTGCGCAAGCCACCGCTAATCAGTACCTATTGACAATCCGCGAACAGATGGAAGACGCCACGCGCCTGGCGCTGATTTATCCCTGTTCGTTCGTGAAGATGGCGCCCACGGAAAACGTGGACCCGCTGAAGCGGGTGTCCTGCGCAGCTCTTCCGCCGTGGGAAGTCATCGTGGACGCCACGGCGTGCAGTTGGGACCAACAGCGCCACGTGGGCCACGTGTACCTGATGCCGCTTCCCGAAGCCATGACACGGTTTAGCAAAGACGCGGACGCCTTCACGTCCCGGAACTATTCCAAGTGGATTGAAGCCACCGGCATAGCGGGCAAAGACGTGATGATGGGCTTGGGGTCAAGTTCCGGTGGCGCCACGGATTCGGACCGGTGGGTGCGTGTCGTGGAAATGTATGACTTGCTGGATGACAAGCTGTTGGTGTGGTCCCCGGACTATGCCGGCGGGGATGCCTACCTCTTTGAAGGGGTCCGGGTGCAGGTGGGCGCGCTTGACCCGGAAGCGGACGCGGAGGCCCCAACCCCGGACGGGGAAATGGTCCATGAAACCACGGGCATTCCGTACAAGTCCGCGTCCGGCCGGCCGGTGGTGCCTATCGTTCCGCTGTACTTCAGCCGCGACCCGGACACCCCGTTGCGGGGCTATTCCTTGATACACCGCAGCGTTGACCAGTTCCGCGAACTGAACGTGATGCGCACATATCAGGCCAACGGCGTGCGCCGGATGGCACGCCAATGGATGGTCCGGGCCGGGTTCCTGTCCGAAGACGGCGCCGCGAAGATTGCCCAAGGCTTGGACGGGGAGTTCATTGAAGTGGACTTGCCGCCGGGCGCCACCTTGGACGGGAACATCACGCCCGTGCCGCAGGCGCCTATCCCGCCGGATATTGCGGCCTATGCCACAACGGTCAACACGGACATTCAGGAAGCCGGCTTGTTGGCCCCGTTCACGCGCGGCGAAGTCACGAAGTCCACGGCAACGGAACAGACGTTGTTGGCGGCTTATACGTCTTCGGAACTGGGCAGGATGGCGCGCATCCGTGACGCCGCTATCACGTCGCTTGCCATGACTTATAATGTCATGCTGTCCGTGGTGTTGGGGGACGATGCCGAACCGTTGGCGCTGCCCAATCCGGTGGGCGCCACCATTCTGTCCGCGGACGACCTGACGGGGGACTTCGGATATTGGGCCGTGGACGCGGGCACCACGCCCATGTCCGACCTTGCGAAGCGCCAGTCCTTGGAGCGCCTGGCGCCTATACTGGTGCAGCTTGGGGCGGACCCCGCCGTGATTCTTGAAGAGATGGTGCGCGTATTCCAGTTGCCCACCAACTTGTCCGTGCCGTTGCCGCCACCACCAGCGCCCGAAGGCATCCCCGCCGAAGGCATCCCCGACCAGCTCCCGGAAGAAGGATTCTAAAATGCCCCTTGACTTCGGCACGTCCGTGCCCGTTGACGACATGCCCCAAGACTTGCTAGCCGCGGCCGACGAAGCCGACGCTATGATAGGCGATGAACTGGCGGCCATGGTGCCGCCATTCGATAAGCCAATCCACCCCAAAGTCATGGGAGCATTGACCGCCGCCGTGGCCGAAGCCGCCGCCGTGATGGGCTTCGAAGTCATCCCGGAAACGTACAGCGAGCCGGTGCGGGAAATGGACGCCGCCGTGGTTCGATTCTTGGCCATGATTGACGCCGCGGCCGAAGACTACGGGCAACCTCTCCCGGTCCGCCTGGATGAACTGCGCACGGAACAGGACATCACCGCGTTGACCGCCAGCATTATCGAGCTTGCCGCGGACGCCAGCTTCGTGGAGTTCTTGGACATGCCCGCCGAAGGTGAAGACGCGGACGTGTCCGTGGACATTGAAGTGGGCGGACCGGGAGAGGTTGAAGAAGACTTCAATTTCGCCGGCCGCCTGTAGGCGCGGGCCGTGGGATGGCAAAGCATACGCGCCCGGCTCGCGAAGGCGTTCGGCTTCGGCGGTAAACCGAAGACGGTTATTCCGCGTTCCCGCCGTGCGCAGTACGTTGCCGCGTTTGGTGGCGACCCTATGCGGGAGCTGGAAAAGGCTATCGCGAACAAGCAACCGGTGTCGTTCTTCTACAATGACAAGTGGCAAGACGAAGGCGTGCCGGGCAAGTACGGACAGCGGGTGGGCAATCCGCACGCGGTATGGCGCGGCTCCAACGGCACCACCTACTTACACTTGTACGTGGACCCGCAATCCGCTTCCGCCACGGGTGACCTTCCGGGCTGGCGGACCTTCATTGTTGGGCGCATCCAGAACGTGTCCGTCTTGGAGCTGGGCACCCGCCTATTTGGCCGCGTTATCCAGTTTGTCACCGCGCCCGGATGGAATCCGGGTTGGTACTCCCGTGCCGGGCAGCCCATCTATCTAATCGAATAACCACAAAGGAAGTCACCTTGACCACTCCCGAACCATCCCTGTCCGCCCCGTCCAACGCTCCCGGCATCAGCTCCACCGCGGAAGCGGTGTTGGCCGAAGCCCAAGCCATTGCGCAAGCTGATGCCGCGCCAGCTCCCGCCGTGGACGATGCCACCGCCCCGGACGTGGAACCGTCCATGCTGGCGGCCATGGCCGAAGACGGGGAAGACGAAGCCGACGCCCCGCGCAAGCGGAACCTGTCGTGGAATGACGCTATCAAGCAAGTGCCGCCGGACATCGCACGGCTAATGAAGAACATGCACGGGGACTACACCCGGAAAACGCAAGAACTATCCGCCCACCGGAAAGACTTTCTACGGGAGCGGGAAGCGTTGACCAAGGGTGTGGACAAGCTCGAAGTCAAGGAGCTGCCCGAATATGACCCCTTTAACGAAGGCACCGTCCACGCCCGCATTGAAGCCGAAGTCACCCGGCGGCTTCGGGAAGTGTTGGAGCCTATGCAGCAAGAATACCAAGTGATGCAAGCCGAAGACAGTTACAAAGCCTTCTTGTCCGATCACCCGGACTTCCAAGAAGACCAACCGCTGCGGGCCGAAGTCCAACACCTTCTGGAATCCAACGAAGGGTTGGACTTGCAGACAGCCTATTGGGCCGCGAAGGGAAAACAGGCGAAGTTGGAGCGGGAAACCGGGAAGACGAAGCGGGCCGCCACCCGCCAGGCCACCCGCGAAGCGGCCAAGACGGGCACCGCAACCCCGCGGCGTGCATCCGTGGGCGGCAAGCCGGACCGCAGCTCCATGCGCGGCATGTCCAACGTGGACCTATTGGAGCTGGCGAAGTCCATGCACCGCAACAAGTAGCCGCGGGCGGTTGCGTGTGGTAGGATTCCAACAGCGTGGGCCACCCCTTTGTGGAGCCGGCGGAATCCGGCACCCCTTGGGGCACGCCTTGACCCGTTGACCTTCACAACACCATCCCGGACCCCACCATGGCCCCGCAGTCTGTAATTTCCACCACGCTCCAGCTCCTTCGGGACAAGCTGGTGGACAACTCCTTTCTCGCCCACCCGCTTATCCGTGCCATTGAAGAGCACGGAAACCTTGTAAAAGTATCGGGCGGCCTGCGGGTTGAGCAGCCTGTTATCTTCGGGGACCATTCGTCCATCACCGAGCTTTCCAACGGCTTCGAGCCGGTGAGTATGGCCGTTACGGACCCCTTCCAGACGGCGAAGTTTGAATATTCGAACTTTACGCAGCCCATCGTGTTGTCCGCCGTGGAGAAGGCCGCCAACAAGGGTGACCTTGCCGTCGTGAACATTCTTGAAAGCAAGATGAAGAACGTGATGCTTTCCTTGAAGAAGGAGGTTTGCAAGCAAGTTATTGCCGGGGACAGCTCCAAGCTCACCACGCTTCAGACCTTGAACGGCAACGGCACCGCCGCCGCCGCCGTAAACACCACCGGTTGGCTGGAAGGTGTCGCGGGAACCGCGCAGACCAACACCGTGGGTGGCCTGTCGAAAACCACGTACCGTGCCAAGAACTGGTTTAACCAGATGGTTAACTCCAACGTGTCGGGCGGTGGTTCGCTGACCCTTGCCAACCTGGATGAACTGTTCATCCAGGCGCAAATCTACAACCCCGCGGGCACCACGCCGGACATCATGCTGATGTCCCCGAAGTGTTACGCGGCCTTCCTGGCGCTGATGGACAACCGAATCCAGTACATCACCGTAGCGAACCGGTCCGGGCTGAATCAGGAAATGGTGGCGACCTACCGCGGCGCCCGCATTTACGTTGACCCGAACCTTGGCATCACCGCCAGTGCCGCCAGTGCGATGGGCGCGAAGGCCATTAGCGCCTATCTCCTGTCTTCTGACCAGTTCCAGCTTTACGTGGATACGGACGGCTTCTTCAACGTGTCCGAAATGATGCCGGTTCCCGGAACCGCCACGGAAGCGGCCATGGTGTTCTGTAGGATGCAGCTCGTAACCGGGCACTTGGCATCCCACGCAATCCTTATCGATGCGGAGGCATAGACAATGGCCACTTCAACCTTGATTCAGTTCCTT
>TARA_R110002126_G_scaffold22809_1_pt1 | contig 10272 bp, 6 predicted proteins | sample TARA_R110002126 | Tara Oceans TARA_R110002126 (sample SAMEA4397536) | marine metagenome | biome: Polar Biome; feature: [DCM] deep chlorophyll maximum layer (ENVO:01000326); material: water (ENVO:00002006), including particulate matter (ENVO:01000060) such as... | depth 30 m | reverse complement strand
ACCAAGTATGTTGCCCTGTTGGTGTAAGACCATACGCAACCGCAAAACCATTACCAGCAGAACTAGCGACTCCTGTTGAATAAGGTGTAGAACTTCGGGATAATTTATCACCAGTAGTAAGATATAGTCTCGGTTTAAATCCTAAGAAAACACCATCAGCAGTTTTATCATAGGTAATATTACCATCACTTCCCATGTTCTCTTTATTAGCAAATTTAGTATTTAAGGCAAACCCTAACAAACTATATTGTTCGTCGGCGGAACCACTAGAATCAATAGCCTTTGATGCATTTTTTACATGCGCCCCTACCATGCCGGATTCTGCTAAGGAACTTCCATCTTCTATTGAGAATCTATCTAAGAAAATAGGTAAGAACCATTGATTATAAGTTTCAAGGTCAGTCGCCCCATTTGGTGAATTACTAGTATCTGTTCCTGTCAATGTATCAATCATTTGTAAGAACAAAGAAGGATGAGCATTAAAGTCCGATAGTCCGGTAGTTCCAATTATTCCCCCTAAATTAACAGGGGCAAATAAATTATGAACTCTTGACGCAGCCCCACTAGCAGCACCCAATTCACTACCATATTGTATTTTAAAAGATTCATTTGCCTTACTATATCCGTCTTCGTTCCGTTGGTTTGAAGTACCATTGGTTTCTACCTGATTAACTACTGCTGTTTTTAACATATGTATGTCTTCATATAATTCAACAAAAGAATCTTTTGTTCCGTGTCCTGTTATTTTTGATTCGGTAGTTCCTTCTATTCTAAAAATAACAGAAGTAGTATTCAAAGCCGCACCATTTGTTCGATAATGATTTGATACTAAAGTTATTGTGCTTCCGGTGCTACCCGAAGCAACTATTCCTATGTATCTTCCTTCTGCATCTATGATTTCATCCCCCGCTACTACTGTGCAAGCACCACTCATAGTTAATGTTGTATTACTTGCAGCAGCAATCGTTCTACTTGTAGATGTAACCTCGTGATGGTAGTAGTTTAACTTAGGTAATGTTTTCTCTTTGTCTGGTGGGTTTTCTGGGTCAAATTGATTAAAGGCCCAATCAAAACAAAGTTCTGTTAAGCGCATCATTCCAAATCTATTTAAGTCAGATAAAGTTCTATCGCTTGAAAGGATATTAGAAGAAGAATAATTACTATCTTTATAATTAATAGTCTTAGTATTAATTTTATCTACATCTTTTCTATGAGAATTTTCTTCAATAAGACCATCAGTTAAAGCAAATAAATTATATTTACTAATGTCTCTATTTGTCTCATTCAATAGGCTATCTTTTCTAATAGAAGAATAAGGGTTTATGTCTGAATTAATAAACAAAAACATTCTTGATACTTTGGGGTCGGGTTGCCATAAAGTATCTTTTGCAGCGTATGGTGTTTTTCTATGGTCTGTTGCAGTAGAATTTAAATCAGTTGTTGGGTCAATATAAAAAGGCATAAAATAAGTGTCCCATACACCATTCTTAATCGAATCAAAGAAATTAGAACCAAGTGGGGGAATGCTTCCATTTCTTGATTCAATAGGGATATGTTTTCCTATTGTGTCTTTTTTACCAACGCCTGTAATTTGATTATCTTCTAATTTAAATGCAGGGTTAAATTTATAGGCTGAAGCATAATAAGGTATCTTTGACAGTTTTTCTTCATAATAAGAATAATTAACATCTAATGGGTTAGTGTATATTATTTTATTCTTAGTAACATTTCCTTTTTCTAAATTAGTTATCCTATAATATGGCATACCATATCTTGCTGAATTTGTAGCAGCATATGTTCCACTATTGTAATATAGAGGAAAATCAAACAAATAAGTTCCATGAGTCCCATTCTTACTATGTGAGAGTAGTCCTATTATTTTACCGCCATGCAAGTGTCCTCCATTTAGAAGAGATAATTCATGTTGTAACTTTCCTGTTTCATCGTATGTAGAATCACCATTTAAAGAAGAAAGAGTAGAACCGGAAGAAGTAACGGGCAATATTCTATCTACATAAATGTAAATATTTGTATTATCGTTTTGTAATACCGCTAATGTAATAAATCCAACAAATATGCTATTTATGTATAGTGGCTTTCCATGATAATTTCTTGCAGGATTGCCGCTAGTTACACCAGAAAGAACAGTTGTTGTTTGTGTAATAATGTATCTTTGGGTAGTGGCTGTAATAGCGGCGGTGCTTGTTCCCAAAGAAGTATATGTAGTATCTTGAGTATTCCCATAATTAATATCTACTCTTCCAAGTGTTAAAGGCATGTGAGGTGCAATTTCAATAACTTGGTTTCCGGATATTGCTTTAATTGATAATATATTAAAATCTATTAAGGTATTTACTGTATCAAATGTAGCATAAGATTTTTCAAAACCTATCAAATTAGTTGCATCATCATCCAACCTTGCTTGGAATAAATTATCTGACTTTATGTTCTTTGCTTCACTTAAATAATATCCTCTTGCTTTTGAATTAGTTGTATCTATTGAAGATGAAACTAGGTCTAATGTTTCAACACCATTTACTAATGTAGTTCCACTTTCAAATGTAATTCCTTTATTTGCTGCTCCATAAAGACTAGTCGAAGAAGAAACAGAAGAGTTTGAAGAAAGGGCTTTATTAAAAACAGTGAATTTAGTTGATGCTTTATATGCTGCCTTTGCGGTAACTTGTCCGTTAGAAGTAGAAGTAAAGAGGTATTGCGTATTGCTAATTACACTGGCTATTTCTCCCAAATAAATAAATCCTCCACTACTACTAATAGCAAAAATTTTATCTCCTGCTATTAAATTACCACCTTTACTACTATCAATAACTCCACTAAGAGTCAAGGCATTATTTGTAAATAGACAAGTAGCATTTACTCCTAACGCTAATACCCTGTTATATGGGCTATCGGTAGAATAAACAATATCTTTTGAAAACAAAGTATTCTTTTCAATAATAGGCTCAAGTAATTCTCTTAATTTATCAGCACCTCCAATTTCCATAACTGTTAAACCGCTTGCATCTTTTTGTTTAGAAAGTTTAGTAATTCTACCATTTAGTTTTTCATTAGTTATTTCATATGAGCCTGTCATATTATCTAAAGACAAAGTATTATCATAACCTTGATTGGGAAATGATAAGGTAAGTAAGCCTGTTTGACTAATATATGAAGTAACACTTGCTTCTAGTTGAGAAAACTTTTCACCCATCAAAGAAACATGTAAGTTATCTTGCCTATTGTCTATCATTCTCATTCCAGTTAAAAGAGTGCCATCTGTTTTATTCCATGCTCTTCTATAAATTTCAGTATCTGCTGCTATTGATGCTATACTCGTTGTTGTTGTAAATGCAGAATCAGTTTCCAATCTACTCTCTTGATAAAATCTTAAAGTAGAAGCAGTAACATCAAATACAATCATAACTCTAGAATTAATTAAAACTTCGTCACCATCGTTCAAGTATGTTGTTAAATCAACAGGTGTAGTAATTGCATAAAGTGGTTTATTACTTACATTGGAAGTAACTGAAGTAATAGTAGCACCAAAAGAAATCCAATCATTAAAATCACCACGATGTATGGAGTGTCTTATTCTTAAAGAATCGTAATTATTTATTTTTTGAGATAATATCCTATATGAGTCTGATACTTTAATTTCAGCATAACTGCTTTTTTTACCAAGAGATTCTTCTACTTCTAGGTCTATAACATTATTAATATAATTATTTTTAGTTGGGGAATAATCATAATGTAAATATCTTACTGGCCCTTTAAAATTATAAGTAGCATTTCCACTACCATCATTTATTGCATCATCAGTATCTCTTCTTGCGTTTGGTGCAAAGGTATCATAATTAGCATCATTTTGACTTGCTAATGCAGGAGTAACAGTAGTTCCACTACCAATTTGGCTTTCATTTAAAGAATAAGTTCCTACTGCATCTTGTGTTCTTAAATTATCTGAAATAGTAGCATTCAAAGAATACTTACTGTAATCTACAACCTTTTGTCCATAATCTGTAACTGTTACAAAAGTTACTTTATCTGTGCTTGAATTTAAACGAACAAAACTACCATCTCCTTCTGCTTCAACCCTTGCAAAATACTTAGTGTTATGGTTTAATTCATCTTTTTTATCTAATGAATCAACAAACCAAAAGTGAGGTCTTGCTACATGTAATGAAGCCTTTAAGTCTTGTTTAATACCTGCCGAAAAAGCAACCCCTTTTGAACTTATTGCTGGCCCCTTATACAGTTTAAATTTAGTTCCTTGTGCAATTTCATTTCCTAATTTTGGCTCAAAATCAAAAGAATCTCCTAAAGTATCGCTTGATTTAATTTCTGTAATTCTAGCAAAGTGATGTTTTAAGTGGTCGTCGGAATGAATTAAAACAAAGTAATAGTGAGTATTAATGTTTGGTGAACCCGTTGCAGCATCTATAGTTGCTAAACTTATTCCCACAGAATCTTCAGCATTAAAACAATGAAGATTATATCCTTTAGTTACAGATAGATTTTCATATTCGGCTTGAAGAGTTGCATTTGGTAAACCTATTACTTCGTTAATTACAGTTTCTTCACTATCATCGGGATAAATTACTGAAAACAAAACATCTCCATTTGTGAAAGAAGTGCCTAATGTAGTCATAATTGGGTTAGTGGGAACACCAAAATTATATGAAGCGGCTGTTCCCGAACTTGGTTGGCTTGTAGAAACAAACATACCTGTATTAAAAACATCTAAACTCATAAGTCCACCTCTTCAAATCTAAAGTAAAATAAAGTATCATTATAGTTAGGAAGCAAACTGGTAATAGAAGGAAATCTCCTTCTAATTACAGAAGTTAAACAAATTTCATGCATTTCTCCCATAAACTGTTTATTAGTGATTGCACTAAATCTACCTGTTGCTCTACTACCAGTTGCACCAATAAATAAATCTTCATCTTCAAATGAAAATGTTCCCGATTGGGCATGTGTTCCAGTCTTAACTAATAAACCATTAAAGTAAATTTTTGCTTCTTTAGCAGTTTCATCATAGGTGCAAGCGATATGAAATGAATTGTTGATGTATGTTGGGTCGGCATAAGTCCTGCGAAAAACACGGGTATATATTGGTATTTCTATATCGTCTTCCACCGCTAAGGTGACGATGTAATTAGATGTATTGACAGCCGTAGCAGTACCTATAAGCACAGGAATGCCACCAATTAAGATATACATGTCGTCGCCTATTGCTATTTGTGAAGAGGTAATCGAACCGAAAGTTAGTGTATTCCAATCGAGTTCTGTACCTTCATCAAGTGTGCCAATAGAATCAAATTCAATTCTACCTTCACTATTAATTAAATTTAAGTTATCTGCTGAATAAACCCAACTTCTATCTTTTGCTGGGGTAATAACAGCACTATCTGTTATAAACTCTTGAACAGCCCCACTACTTAATTTAATACCTACTAATATTTTATATTCAGCAGGTTGATTATTAGTTGTAGTTGTTGCATTTTTTAATGAAATATAAAAATTAGTGCTAGAAAATATTCTCATTTCATGTGTAATTCTTGAAATAACAGGCAAATACTTTTCACTTTGGTAATTAGTCAAAGTTGATTGATGTCCATTATTCGGCATAATTTTAGTTGATGCGGTAAGTGTTCTGCCTCTTAAAGTAAGATTCGATGCACCATTAATATCATAAGGAGTAACAATAGATTCAAAGGTAAAGTCTCCACTATGCGACCAAATACCATATCCTTCATCATCAGTAGTATTAGGAACATTATCCGAGTAATCTATTTTAACATCAGCATTACACATCACTGGAAAAACCAATGCTCTTTGTTTTCCTGTTAAAACATTATACATTTAATCACCTCAAGGAACAACCGATGCTATTTCAAAATCTAAATTAAAACTAATGTCATGGGCTTCTGCTTCAAAATTACAACCAAAGGTTCTAACAAATCCTGTTAATCCAATGTCAGTTGAAAAATCGGGAAACAAAGAAAAAGGACTAGGAACACCTTTATTGTCTTTTGCATTAGAGCCGCCCCTTGAACCGAATGTTAATGGAATTAGAACTCCCGTACTTCTATCATTAACATCTACACCGTTCCTTTTTTCATAATTACTATCAACAAATGATGGCATTAAAACAACTAATTCAGAAAAGGCTTGATTCTTAGCAAAACCTGTTGAATCTACACCCGCCGCAATCATTTGTGCAATCTCATGTGCTGTGAATGTTTCTGTCGTTGGTGTTCCTCCAATAGTTTTTGTTATTGAAGTATCGTTAATAACGCCTGTTAATGAAATATTCTTAGTAGCCATTCCTAAATCTAAAGCGGCTGTAATTGATTCGCCGGAAATAACACCAGATAACGGAATAGGGAATGAAGGTATTGTTTTAGTTACAGATAAAGAAACACTTGTTATTTGTAAAGGAATAGTATTTATTGATAAATTACTCCCACTAAACGCTTGTGTTTTTAGATATACATATGTCATTTAATCACCCCATAGTTCTATGTGAACCGCTTCTATTCATTTTATTATTTATCATATTACCTAATTCATTAGCAATACGGCGCATTTCTGCTTTAGAAGTATCTTTAGCATTGATTGTAATGTTAATGTTTGTTACACCACCCATTTTTTTAGATTCAGCATTAGAATGAACCCTAGAACCTGTTGGTAATCGAACTAATTCCGGCCCTCTTTCACCAACAAGATTAATTCTACCGTCAGTTACTCCGCCGTTAGCCATTCCTCCACCGAACCAACCCTTACCCTCACCAGTGAATGTATTTATAGTTCTGTCATAAATACCTTTATTGGGGTCGTCTTCTAATATATCTTTAATCTTGATAGCAATTCCTTCTATAAACCTAGACCAACTCATAAAAGCACTAGTAATTGGGTCGGCATATCTTTTCCACAAAACTACTAGTAATGCACCTATGGCAACTGCAATCAGTATTGGTATTGCTAAGAAAGCGATTGCAGCGAAAGCAGCAGCAAGTAACATATTAACTAACATAACAGCCGCAATAACTAGTAGTATTTTAAGTATTACTTTTCCTAACTTCTCACGGAACTCTTTCTCATTCCATAATTTATCTATAAAAGCAACTACCATATCGAATGCTAAAAGTAATGCTTCCCATGCTACTCTTAACATAACCGGAATTGCCTTCATAACAAAGTCTATAGTTCCATCTATTGCTAGAGATAAATAATCTAATGCTTTTGTATAATCTCCACCTAAGAAACTTGATATAACGCCCCATAAATTTGATACTATTCCCATAGCCATTGAGCCTAATTCTTTAATCTCATCTATTACACCTAATTCTTTTAATATGTCATAGAAGTTTTTTAGGTATTTAAAAATAACTGCGGCCGCTATAATAAACAACATAGCGTAAATTACATACATCATTACCATCTTCATTAATGGCCCTAGTTTTTTAATAAATGAAGCCATTTTTCCTCTAAATTTAAGGGCTGTCATTCCCCTAATATTTAGCATAGCAAATCCTGTTTTTATTACTTTGAATCCCATCACAATTGGCCCAAGAATAGGTAAAGCATTTTTAAGGGAATCTTTCATAGATTCACCTAATTGTTGAAAAGCCTCGGATTCATCTTCTTGGACTACTTCCCTCATCTCGCCAGCCATTTGTTTCTTCATTCCTTTCTTTGCTTTACGCCCAACATTGGCTTCTATTACTTTATTTTGTAATTTTTCATATTTTTTACCCAACTTAAATCTTCTTGGGTTAGCAATAGATACTGCTTTTGCTTTTTCCTTTGCTATTTTTTTAGCATTTTCAATTGCAATTATTACTCTTTCTTCATCCATAGCATAGGCTCTTTTAGCATCACGGACTCTTAATTTATGTTCTTCATCCATTATTTCTTTTTTAGCACCAAGTTGTCTAATTCCTCTTTTGAGGGCTAAAGATTCATCACCTGTTGCTAATAAAGTTTTTTGATAAACTGCTAAGTTTGTAATAGCGTTTATCTGTGCTTCATCAAAATTATCAAGTAAAACTATTGCATCTTTTTGTGATTTCATTTGTTTCTTTAGTTGCTCTACAACTCTCCTTCCTAATTTTAATCCTGCATTAGTTTTTTTAAGAGATTTTGTATCGCCACTTAATTTTTCTGCTGCGCCTTTTGCTTCAAGAAATTTTATTTTTTTAATATTTGACACTATTTTTGGGTGAATGGTTTTCATTCTTATAAGTAGTCGTTTATTTTCTTCTTTAATGTGTTTTTTCTCATCCTTATTATTAATTAAACCCCCTAGCATCCTTGCTTCATTATAAGTTAATTGTGAAGCAGTAGCCTTTTTCATAGCACCTTCAAGAACATCAAATTCTTTTGATAATGTTTGATACCCTTTAACTGAATCTACTAATTTCTTTTGTTCGGCTAATGCTGCTGCACTGTTGGCTTTAGACCGAGTTTCAAAACCTGCTATAATAGAAAGGTATGCTCTTAATTTGTTTTGCAACGCCCATATTGGCGTTCCCGAAACTAAACGACTAAAGGTAGTCCAAGATTTACTTGCCCCTTCTGTTCCGGCGGCTAATGAAGTAATTGATTTAGTAAAACCTTTAAATTCAATACCTGACTTTAATGTAGCCGATGCGAGGGATTGCATCCCCGTTACTGCATCTTCTATATCATTAGCCACGAATCTTCCTCTCCGAATCTTTTTGCATTTTATCCATTTCTTCGGCCTTTAAGTTTTCAAATTCCATATGTATTGCTAATAGGTCGGTAACTAATGAGGCTGGCATTTTATAAACTTCTAAAGGACTTATTGCGAGAGCCTTAGATAGAGAATAAACTGTAATTAAAGATAGCATTTTTGGGTTATTTCCTTTACCCTTCAATGTATCTTTAATTATTCGTTTTTTTCTTCATCCCCTTGCATCATTAACATGGGGTTAGGTAATATCTCTTTGATTTGATTTCCGACATATGCGCTTAAACGCAACATGTCAATGGTTGAAAGTGATGGTTCAGTCTTTTCAATAAAGTTTTCAACCATGTATCTATACATGGCTTGTAAATCAATATCGAATGATTGGCTTCTTTGGTCTATCTTCATTATTGAATTAAGTGCTTTCTCGGTTTCTAACCAAGTTGGCTCTTTAACCCAAACTTTTAAATATTCATCTGATTCGGGAGACACCTTAACATAGTGTTCCGTCGCTTCTGTTAGTGCAAACAAGGCACTTTTATCTGATACAATTTTTTTATTATTTAACATATTATCCACCTTCAAAAACCAACAAACAAACAAACGGTGTTGGTGGAGTATGATTATTCTAACTTAGATTCCTTCTTTGGAGTCTCCTTTGGAATATTTTTCTTATTAGAGGTTTTGGGTTTTTTACTTTCTAAAAGTAATTTTTCTTTTAATTTCATTTTTTCTCTTTTATCCATAAAATCACCCCTGTAGAATCCAATGAGTAGTTACTTCGCATAACGCTAAGTCTCTTGGCATTATAGTTCCTTCAATTGTAATTGCTCCTTTATCTTCCGGAATAGTAACATTAGCAGCACTTAGCATATAGTTCTTAAATTGTAACTTAATTTTTTCTCCGCTTGATTTATTTAATTCTAAATTTAAAAGACCTGCGGCTATGGTATCTGATGAAGTTTCTTCTGTTTGGTTTACTAATTCTTCATACAATTTATCATCTGTAATCATAGCAGTAAAAGCAATTTCATAGTTTCTTTGAGCAGGTATTCCATCTTTAATCTTTTTATTACCAATACCAAGAAATCTTTTATCTTGTAAATTGTTATTGATAGTTAAAGTAAAGTTACTTACTTTAAGGAATGTTTGCCCGAATACACTAAAAGAACCATTAGAGAAAAAGAACGGTTCAAGTGATTCTTCACCTGTTGCGGCTAAAGTATTTGCACCACTACCGTAATTAAACAAAGTTGTATTGTCGGAATTACCGCCTCTTGCTTGGTATGCTTCACCTTGTTTCAAAGTATGAACTGTTCTTGTGTTTAAATCTAAAGTCATTTTAACTTCTTCATTTTCATTAGCGGTCATAGTGAAAGTATTAACTCTATTACCTCTAGCAATACGAACAAAGTTAGTTGATTCGGAAGCAGTAGCCGTTTCAGTATTATAAGTAGTTGAAGTTTCTAATTTGCTTAGAGTTTGTTCAAGTGCAAACGAAGGTAAATTTTCTCCATTAGATTCAGCAAAAGTATATTTAATTTCGTTAGTTAAAA
>TARA_R110002126_G_scaffold183202_1_pt1 | contig 10276 bp, 8 predicted proteins | sample TARA_R110002126 | Tara Oceans TARA_R110002126 (sample SAMEA4397536) | marine metagenome | biome: Polar Biome; feature: [DCM] deep chlorophyll maximum layer (ENVO:01000326); material: water (ENVO:00002006), including particulate matter (ENVO:01000060) such as... | depth 30 m | reverse complement strand
TCTTGTCCCCTGAGTTTATCTGCTCCATAGCTGCAAGAACTTTAGGATCATTCTTGGTCGCCTCATAGAGAGCGGCCCTGTGCTGTCCTTGCTGGGACTCAAGAGTTGAGAGAACTCTCTTCATTCCGAAGACCTTATCTCCTGCTCCTAGTCTATTACTCTCGAAGCCTGCTATGTGCAACTGTCCAGTGTGAGGCATATCCGGGTTGTTGATGTTGGTGTTCCTGACATAGGTTACTCTGTCAGCCTCAAAGCTTCCTGACTTAGGACCCTTGATGAATCCTCCTTGGGATCTTTGGCCAAGGATTTCATCCGAAGAGAATTGTGATGCAGATCTAATCTCTGCTGCTTGATCACGAAGACCTTGGAGGTTCGTCCTAAGAAAGGAATCCTCCTTGAGACTTGGATGCATTAGAGTTTGGCCATATGCAATCTGAGAATCCAATCGCTTAAGCGTCGCTCTGACTCCTCCAGCGGACCGAGCAGCATTGGCGAATGCGCTGTTAGGATTATCCAAAGCTTCGATAAGCCTCTTGCCTGCCGGAGAGTTGGAGCTGATTGTGGTGTTTCTGGCTTCCTCATAACGAATGTTGTTGTCCAAAAGGACTGCGGTATCTTCGTGGTAGCCGGTATCAAATCTAGATGTGCTTCCCATCATGGTCTTGAAGATAGCCTCAGGCATAGAGTAAGCTCTAACCTGGGCTCGGACGTCTCCGACCTTGCCTCCAAGCAATCCTTCTGCAGTCGCTCTAGCTCTATTTGGGGAGGTTACACGCGTGTCTCGTTCTAGCTGGGCTATTCTCTTATTGTCTCCCGTTAGCCCCCCGCTTGATTCTGATCCAATTACCCTCTCTCCCTGAGCTCTCTTAATCCTTACACCCTTATCAAGCTGCGCGTTTGAGGCACCAGATGTTGTATCTCTATCCAGCAGAAGGTTGCGCTCATCGATCGCGCCTAGAGGGATCTCTTCTGGTGAATACTTCTGCCTTGCATAAGTAACCTGGCTGGCAATCTTTCTGTTCTTGGTCTCATTCGCCGTCCCAGGAACATAAACCTTCCCCTGTGCCTCTAGGTGGTTTCCTGTCGCCTCCCTTATGCCTCTACCCCATTGACTGGGATCTTCAACAATCTGTTCCAGGTTGTCAGCCATGCCTCTAGTGAACATGGTCGAGGCAGCTTCGCTTGAAGAGCCTAGGCCAGTTCTTGCGAACTCTTCTGCCTTAGGTCCAGCAACGCCTCTTGCGATCATCTCTCTCTGTCCGTTGTGGCCGGTATAGACCTTGCCCTCAGCATTCTCCCAATGGATATCCATACTAGATCCATTCTTGCCGTTGACGTTAATCCTTACTCCTGAATTGAAAGTTCCCTGCCCCCTATCAAGCTCCATCAGCTGCATGCCGATAGGCTTTCCTGCTCTTTGCAGCTCCCTCACTCTTTCAAAGAGCCTATGGGTTTCTGTCAGCAGGTCGCCCTCGCCGAGGGCCTTGGTTAAGTCTTCGGCTGATCTTACTTGAGTTGTGCTGAAGTTGTTTCTAGGACTGAAAGCGTCAGCGCGACCCTCTTCATTCATGAAGTCTCCAAGGTTGGGAGCATCCCTCATTTGCTCAAAGCTTTCAATCATCGACTTTGATGCGCCAGTGGCTTGATCCTCAAGGATGTCCTGAGTATAGGAGTCCACTCCTGGGATGTTGACATTAGCGAGCATGGAGTAGCTTGACGCCGCACCCTGAAGGTGTCGCCCGTAGGCTGGACTCATATCAAGGAGCTTACTAAGCTCGGGCCTTTGGATGGTCTCAGGAGTAACTCCCATCTCCGCCATGGAGTTCTCAAGCCCGAATGTGTCCACCATGCTTCCGACAGACTGGGTTCTGGCGTACTGAAAAGCCTCTTCGGCCTCCGCAGTTCCAAAAGGCTGATCTATCCCTCTAAGGTCCTGATATCGGCTGGTGTGCAGATCCATCTCATTAAGAAGATCGTCATTGGACATGCTGTAACGATTCTCTACCTGAGATCTTTCCATCCCAGAGATGAAGAGTGACGCTTCTTTTTGCTGGTCCCAAGCTTGAGAGAAGCCTCCTTTTCTATTCCTCAAGGACTCCAATGCCTTGATGCCTGTTCCTGCTGCGCCAGCAATTAGTGCTGCGGGTGCAACATAATCTCCAAAGAAATCACTCATTTAAACACCGTACCTTATTCCCTGCTTTTCAAGCTGGGAATTTAGCTCACCAGTTCTGTCGGCTCCGACATCAAAGACAATGCGAGTTTTGTTTCCGCCCGTTCGTACTACCTCAACATCCAGGTCTGTCATATTCATAGCCCTTAGAGATCGGGTGATATTATCCCTGTCTTCACTGTTTCCAGCCATTAACTCCCTGGCTGCGCTGTCAAGATATGGCTCCCTTCTCGCGGCAGCAACATCATCTTCCCATAAGCCGAAGTCATGGAAGTCTTTGCCAAGACTTTGTACAACTTTTAACTTTACCCTGTCAGAAGAGACTCCTGGATGGTAACCCAGCCAGTCTGTCGGAGGCGCAGGAAGAGGCGCTTCGTCTTCAAAGTATTGCCCGACTCTCTGAGCGCGGATAAAGTCTGGGAAGCTATTCTCTCTTGTTGTCCCTGCCTTGACTTTAGACTGGTAGTCCCCCCACTCAGCCATGGAGGTCCCTTGACCTTCTAAGGCTCGAGCCGCTTCAATCTGCGTGACCGCTAGCTGCTCTTCCGAACTTAGATCACCCTTTGCCGCAAGCCCTGCATAGATCTGCTTTTGCCACTGAGCTTTGTAGAACTTCTTTGTATGCTTAGGGACAAGCTTCATGATCTTCTTCTTCTGAGAAGGATCACTCTCTGCTAAGAAGTCTCTGAAGAACGCCTTCTCCTCTCTCGGAAGGAGTCTCATCACGGCTTCTGTGTTCCCGTATGGGTCTGCGCCAAACATTGTTGACTGAGCCTTACGGGCATATGCATGAGCAGCGCCGCCTTCTCCTTCAGCTCTCGCAGCGTTCTCTAGCTTTTTGTACTTTGTATACTCTACCTTATCAAAGAAATCTATAAGATCCCTTCGCTCTTGTACGTGGCTTGGGACTCCGTCAAAGCCCACCAACCTCCCTGCGTTATTTATGGCAGGCTTGATAAAGTCTTCAATGGGGCTTCCCCAGTCCGGGGAAGCATTGCTGTAGACCATCTTGTCTTGATACTCAGATATTGCATCAAGGCGACCAGAGAACTTGTGAACAGGAGCGATGGGAATTATGTGCTCGACTGGGTTCATCCTCCCAACCTTCTTTAATGCTGACCAATAACCTCCAATGAGTCCGTCATCACTCGCAAAGTCTCCTCTGCCGTCCCTGTTCTCGAGTTGAGCCTGAGTGCCCTGGTAGATAGTTTGCTCCCTCTCTGTGAGAGAATTGCTATCAGCTAAGCTCTTTACTTCCTTGGAAACATCCTTGAACTGCTTAGAGTGCTGTGCGACGTCTGCAAGAATCTTGTACCGATGGATCAGAGGATAGTCTGCGGGATTTACACCTTCCAGCTCCTTAAACCTGCTTGCATAACCAGTACCGGGAAGTCTGTACTCACCCTCGGGCATGCTGGAGTAAGGGTCGCCATGTTGAAGATCCTTGTAGTACTCTGCACCAGGTAGCCAATCCGGCATGTTGTTCTTTATGTTGTTGACCTTCTGGAGTTGGAACCTTTCATTAGGGATAAGCCTCCTCAGACCTTCCGAGGTCCCGTAGGCCCCACCTACGTTTAGGTCCCAGAAGTTATCTCTAAGAGAACCCATCTCAGAGAAGGACGCAAGGACTGGAGTCTCCGTTCCTATGTCTTGATCGCCTGTAATGGCTTTCTTGATAGCCGTGTACGCGAAGCCTGGCAGGCCTGCCGCCTCAGTGGCCTTGTACACCAGCTCACCGGCCGAGAAGGTGGCTCCGTAGGGCGAGGCTACCGACTGGGGTCCAAGTCCCCCTAGCGCGATGTCAGGGCTGTCTGAGACGTCTGAGCCAAACTGTGCAACTGCCCCCTCACCCATTCCGCTATAACCACCTGCGGATGCTTCTTCTGCATGCATGTAAGCAGGGTTCTTTAGAACCCTTCCTATGGTCATGCCCCAAAGAGTTCCGAGCGGGCCCATACCTGTAGTGTCAGGTCCTGTGATTGCGTACGGCCTGTCGTGGTAGAACTCCTTCTCTCTCCAGTAGGGATCTGTTACTGACTTTAGAATTCTTGAAAGAGGCTTGTCTGCTAGATCTCCAAACTGTAGGTCTCCGAAGGCATCATCTTGCAATCTCCTGAACCAACCTGGACGATAGTACTGAACCTCTTCTCCTTCGAAGTCTGAGCGACCCATTTCCCATCCCGCCCCCTTACGTACGGCTACCTCTGTTTCTCCTCGTTGCTTGTCTACAACTTCGTCGTACGACTCTGATGATCCTAGTGAACCAAGAAGGAAGGGAAGGGATAGTGCGCCGCCGATTGCTGCGCCGATTGCTGCAAAGGCCCCACCTCTTGTCTTTAGTCCGGAGAAGTGCTTGCCAATTCCAGGTATAGCGTCAAGCTTCTTCAGCGCCTCCGGGACCTCATAGATCTCTTGCCTGGCTGCACGCCAAGGCATTTCTACCTCAGGGGCACCTTGGGGGCTTCCAAGAGCGGCTCCAACGGAAGGGGCACCTTGGGGGCTTCCAAGAGCGGCTCCAACGGAAGGGGCACCTTGGGGGCTTACAAGAGCAGACCCGACGGGGGCTGCGGTCTGAAGGTTCGGCTTAGAACCTCCAATGGGTCCACCGATTGGGAGGGTCTCTACGTTAGACAATCCCCGAGTTGTTAGTCCCGCTACGACATGACCTGTGATGAACCCCGAAAGAGGGAATGCTAAAACGCCAAGGAGACTTCCTGAGCCTTCAGCTTCTCCTTCCTGGTACTTGTTGAGAGATGTAAGGCCAGAGATATCGGAGACGCCAGCATACACCCTTTCGCCAGCTCCGATTACTTCCCCGGCAGCCTGGGCTAGATTCTTATCAAAGAGCGTATCTGTAATTACAGATCCAGCCTGATAGACTGCCGCGGCAGCCAGCCCTGCGACTGTAAGCTTACCTGCATGGCGAGCCAAGAGGTCCGTAATCCCTCCGCTATAATCTCCTCCGGTTCCAAGAACGTTCTTTAGGTAGCCGTAAGGCTTAGAGTCAATAGCCTTGCCAAGAAGTCCGCCAGAGCCTCCCCCTCTTCCATGAAGAACCTCTTCCACAAACTCTAGAGGTTGGTCAGCAACGCGCAGGAAGCGCTCCGTCATGCGTCGGAATACTAGGTTTGCATCTCTTCCTGCTGCGTGAATCTTTGGTGTGAGTCTGGCGTTAATCCCCGCTTCCAAGTCATCGACATCGATTAGGTCTTCAAGGCCGGCCCGTAAGGCTCCAGAGATTTCAATCTTGCCTGTAGCCTTGCTTACGAAGAATGGAAAGTCATTAGGCTGATAGACGCCATGAGCGTCCATATTCCCTGTGATCTTCTTCGCACCCATCTTTCCAGAGATGAGCTCAGTCTCGCCTATGACCTGACCGCGGCCTTCCCCAACTCCATCTGGGCCCCATGTCCTTACCTGAGTAGTAACATCCTCTACCAGCGGCTTTCCTGTGGGGCCTCCAGCGTCATCGATTCTGAAGAGTGCGGTGCCCTCGCCGTGTGGGGCTGTTACGAATCCTCTAAGTAAATCTACGTCTGTTAGTTGACTACCGCCAGAAGCAAGGAGTGCTCGGTAGTGGCTGGTTGCGCCTTTGAGGGCGCTGGCGGGGATTCTTAGGACTCCTTCAGGAGAAGTGAAAGTGCCCTTGCTGAGCATACCGAAGGCGCCGAAGGTTCTTGGGATGCCTCCAAATGACTCCTCAACTCTTTTGACGCCTTCAAGAAGAAGGTCTTTGACTCTGACTTTTGCTCGACCGTCGGGGAGCATCTCGAGCCCGGCAACCTTGTGCCAGGGATTCTCTGCAGTAGAGAGTCCTTCATTGAGGTATGAAAGACGGGCGGGATCCATGGCGATGGTGGCGTTTGTCGCCGCCCATTTAACACCATAGAGTCCAATTGATCCAAGCGCTGCATACTTAGCAGCCTTATATAGAGAGTTCTCCTGATCAGCCTGATGGTCTGTAACCTCTATGTAAGGCCTTCTGTCTGATCCCTTAATCACCTAGCGCCCCTCTTGTGGTACTCCTCTCGGAGTCGGCTCATGCTCTCTTCTCTTTCCTGCCTGGCTTTGAAGGCCTCCTTCGCAAACTCCTTGTCCGACATTGGAGACGTTGAGGTTGCTCTAGAGATCTCCTTCTGCACATCAAACTTGGACTTAGCGACCATATCCGCATGTTCGGCCTCTTTGTCAATCAGCTTGATTGGATCCATACCAAGGATCTGTTCAGCCTGTGCGACCCTTTTAAGAAGGGTCTGCCAATTCAAAGACTCGACTTGCTCTGGTGTGTAGGCGGGAAAAGCTTTGCATACGATGCAGACTAACTGATCCTCTATGTTTGAGATCTTTGATCTATGACTATTGATTTGCTTAATGATAGAGGGACCTTTTAAGGCCCCGCTCATATACATCACCGTCTTGACGACAGTCGGAATGATGCCTGCAGGCTGATCACCTCTGCATGCGTCAATCCAATCTGCAGCCTCTTCCAATGACAGACTTTCGGATGGCGGGACGTCGTAAGATGAGTAAACTACTACTCGAGCGTATACGGCTTGCTCTATCTGCACATCGATGGTCGGACCCATCGCAGCTCTTGCTTCTCTAAACTTGCGATACTCAGGCCAGAGTAGCGGGCGCCAGACCACCTGGCCTCCATCTTCAAAGCGTGTTTGAAAGAGGGAGTCGTGCTCCATCTTGTGGTCTAAGTAGTGATGCATGAAGCCTCATCAGTAAGCGCTGAGGGAGTCTTGCGCCTTCCTGTCTTCGGAGTGAAGTGGGGTAACCCACATTGGACAGGTGAAGGGGTAGTGGACACCAGCCTTCAAGAAAGAGAATGGGAGTTCAATTTCATTAGGGGTCCCATTCCAGACCCCATGCTCGTTCACAAGCCAAGTCTCAACAGAGAGAGCTAACCCTGTGAGGAATGTGTTCTGGTTGACCACAATGCTTCTTTCGATTCCATTGTGGTTCAGAATGAGAACCTTTACTTTCGGCTGGCCTCCCTCCATAAGATGAATCTTACATCGGGGAGACTCTTCATAGTGGCTCATTTCTTAGACTTAATGGGGATGTTGCGTGTTGTCTTCGCGACTTGACCGTCTACGCTAATCTTGCTCATTTATTACCTCCTAACCAGCCGCCACGAATCTTCCAGCCTTCGCAGGACTTAAACTTAAAGTGGTGTTGCGTATTAACAGCCAGCTTGTGGAACCCGAAACGCAATGAGTCTAGATTCAGAACAGCAACCTTCTTTGGGTCCTCATCACAGTACCCTTTGATCTCAACACGAACCTCTGCCATCTCAGGGATGGTCACCTGTTCGGGGATCGGAACGAGGCATCCTGTCATTTTCTTAGAATCCCAGCCGATCCCCGAACAGGTGAAAGAGTTCCACTCGCCTGAGCTTGTCTTGACTTTCAGCTGAATATCAACTCCGGAGAAGCTGTTATAGCTTGTCCAGTTCTCCCATTTCTCATCCCTGCTCACGATGCATTCCTTACGAAATCGTTCAGCACCTCAAAGCTATAGAACTTAACCGCTGTTAGCTCAGTGAATAGCCCACCTCTCATTGCGGCTGCTCTGCCGATGCTGATCCAGCACTCGTCACTTTGGACTCCCTTCACTCTGAAGGCGTGACCCTTCTTGACCTCTTTAAAGTCAATTGGACCTGATGCATCATTCCCCTTTGCGTCTAGCAGGATGGCATACTTCTTAGTCTGCTTTACCCTTGCCGCTACGGCTAGGAGATCATCTGTATCGTTCAGAGCCTGGCCCATGAGGCCAAACGTTGCTTGGATGTCCATCCTTGGCCCAACATCTAATGGCACATGAATGTGTGCCTGCATTGAAAGGTGTCCCATCTTACAGCCTGTAGCAGGCCTGCATGGCTTGCTCTGGGCTAACGAAGTGAGAGTTCTTCATGATGAGCTCAAACAAAGTTGCTAGCAATCCAGCGGGGGCATTGTTGAGGTTCTCTGGCTGCATGACATCAATAGGATGAAGGAGTACGGCGCGGCAGACCTTCTCATGCGTCATGTTCTCAACGAGGGTTGGGTCCTGCTGAGCTGAGGCGCTCACCTTTAGCTGAGCCAGGTCTCTTGCGATGACTGTGTACTCGAGCCTACGGAGTGGACGAAACAGGAATGCCTCTGTTGCGCTTGGAACAAACGCATGAACATTACCGTAACGCTCTTTCCATCCTTCGATGGTGTCTCTGGTTGGCATGTCTTCAAAGTCGAGAAGAAGCGCTTCGATTGGGTCGATAGGCTTGGCCTCTTCCTTCTCTTCTTCCGAGGCTTCTTCAACTGCCACCTCTCCTGGAGCGTTGTCCAGAAAGTCTTCTGCTGATGTTGTTGCGTTTGGATTAAGCATTTTGCTCATGTAGTTTCCTTTGATTGTAAATTTTAGTCTATATCTTTAGCTATGAAGGAATATTGCTCTTGGAGAACTTCGCCGCCAGTGGATACTACCTGAGACTGACCCGTTAAGTAAACCTCTTTAATATTTCTTGTCGTAGAGTTTGCGTTTGGATCATGCGAATCTCCAAAGACTGCAAAGATATCAAATGGAGGGATGTCATAGAACTGTAAGATTTTTCCCGCACCTCGTTGGCTTTTTAACAGCTGTAAGGAGTAGGCTCTGAACTCCTGGTTGCCAAGTCCTCTTATCTGATTGATGGTTTGATTCAGAAGGTAGGGATCTTTAGCGATGTCTGAGTGGCGTTTAAGGATCCCTTTAGCTGCACTAGACTTTGAGTCTCTATTTTTATCTTGTATTGACTGCGCAATGATTTGTAGATATCCAGAGCTTACAAAGTTGATGGTAAAGGTTCCCTGCACCAGCATGTTTCCTGCTGCAACCGTGTCAAACCTTCTAGAAGCGTAGCCAAAGATGGGAGTCTTGTTTGTAACCGTAGAGAACTGTAGAGAGGTGACCTCATCAAGGAAGACGTCGCGCATATAAATCTGCGCTTGGCCTCCAGTGTAGTAGTAGGTCTTGTAAGTGGAGGTTCCAGGGATGGCGTTCCCTCGATCTACGAAGGACCTCTCGAAGGGATCGGCGCGCTGATGGCGCATGCTAGGGGGCAAATTAACTATGAAGGGAGGAGGCTCTTCGCTTTCAAGGTAATCATCAAGAAATGCGATGTCGGCTGCTGAAGGTACTGTAGCCATTGTATCTTACCTAAATGGGTTGTGAGCTTTTCGTACTAGCCCTTGAAGTTCTGTACTTTTGCTGCCTTTCATAATGCTCGCGAAGCTTGTCGCTTGGCTTGAGGGTCCGCTTAGAGCATTGGCTCTATATCCGCCAGGTCGCATGATTGTCATGTGCCTAGCAGTGAACTGCATTGTGTTCTCTGTGATCATGTCCTGGATGGACATGACTTGACCTTCAGCGCTTACTTCTATTCCGAACAAAGCCATCTCTGCGGAGTATCCGTATTCGTTGTGGAAGTGGATTAGAAGATCAAAGGGAGGGAGCTGGTCTGCTAGTACGTACTCTAGAGGAGTAAGGCCTGTTGGGGTCGCCGCGTTTTTTGAGCTGTCTCCTGTCTGGACTCTCATTATGTCCCAGAAGACATGTCTGTCAAAGACAGTGAAGATTAAAGAGCCGGCAACAGTTCTTGTGCCCCTGCCTCTCCCTTTCTCTCCTACGAATCCGAGAGCCCTTGCTGGGCTCTTCTCTCTAAAGACTGAATAGGTTACAGTCTGAAGGTTGCCTAGCTCATGATAGGTTGCGCCATCCTTTCCGCCAGGAACAGCAATGGTGACGCGCATGTCTGCGCCAGAGAATGAGTTGTTCGATTTGGCGAAGTCCGATTCTGGGCCGCGTCCGATTCCAAACATAAGCCTGGCTCCTAAAAGTAAAAAGGGGAGAACCCATCTTAACAAAGATGAGTCTCCCCTACAATTACTCTAATTTGGAACTTGGCCTAAAACTTAAGCCGCTGTTGTTGGACTTCCGCCGAATTGGTTGGTCACCTGCCAAGGAGAGATAGATCTACAAATGTAGGTCATCTGCTGCTCTAGAACAATGTCGTCAATTGACGCTCCAGAGCCTTCGTTGAGAATCTCAACTCCGTAGATTCTCATAATGGCTTGCTGT